>OODU01001832.1_pt1 | contig 19761 bp, 17 predicted proteins | sample 1671171 | NCBI WGS metagenome assembly OODU01 (sample SAMN06348129, study PRJEB24527) | human gut metagenome | biome: human gut; feature: ankylosing spondylitis patient; material: feces | host: Homo sapiens | place: China | collected 2015-10
CCCCCGAGAGTATGACCATGCCCATCAGCCTGGCCCACAAGCTGGCCAAGTTTTTTTTTTAATGATGCGGCGACCACCGAGATCTACACTCTTGCCCTACACGACGCTCTTCCGATCTCGTATAAATTTGAATAAAATAGTTGCATACATTGATATGCTTGAAGAAATAGGGACGAGAATAGGAGAACCAATTACAAAACATTTATACGGAGAAATATGGGAACTCAGACCACTGGAAAATCGGATATTATATGCATATTACGAGAATGACACATTTATTTTATTACATCATTTTAAAAAGAAAACCAGAAAAACACCTAAGAGAGAATTAGAAAAGGCAGTCAATAATCTGCAAGATTACAGAGAAAGGATGGAAAAATAGCATGGCAAAAACATGGGAAACTGTTCGTGGGGAATTAAAGATTGATGACAAAGATGAAGCGATTGTTCAGATTGAAAAGGATTTGATCCGTACCATGATAAAAATCCGTGAAGAACAGGGACTGACACAGGCACAATTGGCAGAAAAATGTAATGTGACTCAACCGGTGATCGCAAGAATGGAAAAGGCAGTGCATTCACCCCAGATTGACAGTCTGTTAAAAATTTTAACACCGTTGGGGTACACTTTGAAGATCGAACCATTATCAGGAAGAAAAAAAAATCTTTGTTAGTCGAATCCCATATGTTAAAATATCCTCATAGGAGATAACCGCATATGCAGATAGAAGAGAAACAGATTGTGATAAATGGACAGAACATCATATTGCGCAGTCCAAAGAAGCAGGACGCAGAAACTTTTTCAGAGGTGCGTGACAGCACTTACCGTGAAACGTATTTTCTGGCGAGATACCCGGAGGAGACAGATTTTACAGCGGAAGCAGCAGAGGCGATGATTTCAGACATAGCAGAGCGCAGGGAAGAATTTTTGATCGGAGCGTTTCGGAAAGAGCAGATGATTGGCTGTGTCATGGTTTTAAAAGAGGGAAATCACATCAAATTCCGGCATAAGGCGGGAATCGGAATTTTTATCCTCCAAAAATACTGCGGAATAGGACTTGGAAGGCGGTTGATGGAATATGCGATCGAAAACGCCAGAAAAACAGAACTTGAGCAGCTGAAACTGGGTGTTTTTGATGACAATGTGGCAGCAATCCGTCTGTATGAAAAATTAGGTTTTCGCGAGTGGGGAAGAGAACCTCATGCGTTTAAACTGAAAGACGGAAGCTACCGGGATGAAATACAGATGGTCTTATTTTTATCATAGAAAAGGACGAGCGATGAAACTATATTTTGTACGTCATGGTGAAACAGAGTGGAATGTAAAAAAGAAGATTCAGGGAAAAACCGATATTCCACTGAATGAAAATGGAATCCGGCAGGCGAAGGAACTGGCGTGCCAGCTGGTGGAAGAAGATATTTCGGTAAAACATGTCTATCATTCACCGCAGCTTCGGGCGGCAGAGACGGCACGTATCGCTGCAGAAGCGCTGCATGCGACCTGTATTCCGCTGGATGGACTGGTGGAGATGAACCTCGGAAGCTGGGAGGGTTCCAACTGGCGTGTGATCGAGCGGGAAAACAGTCCGGAATATCAGGAGTGGAGAAAAGACCGCCGCTATGTGCGCACACCGGGAGGCGGTGAATGTTACAATGATGTGGTAAAACGCACGCTGGATGCTATGGAATATATTATGAAACGGGAAAACGGAGATGTGCTGATCGTGACGCACAGCGCGATCATTATGGCACTGCGGTGTTACATTGCAGGGCTTCCATTTGATGAGATGGTCCGGAAATTTAAGACAAGAAATGCGGAAGTAGTCATGATCGAAAGCTTTAAGATCATAGATGCGATCGCACGGTTTAAAAAAGAAAATAAATAAATCACAACAAAAATGTAGAAACTGTTGTACAGAGAGACGCAAGTAAATCAGATCTCACTGTGCAGCAGTTTTTACTTTATAGGAAATTGCGAAGCAATATTCCTATAAAGTAAAACGCTCCGCAGGGATGCGACTGTAACAGAAAATTATGTTGCAATGTTTCTGTTACATAATCAGCGAGAAATAAGTTTATCAAATGCCGCTCTTGTAACTTCTGCACAATTTTAAATAATCATTTTTGTGAATGATTTTGACGGAAAATGATTGACTGTGACGGAATGTGAATCTATAATTCAGATATAAAGATGAACGGATATGAATGATGTTGACGGAAAATGGAGGGGAATAAATGCTGACAGAGGAACGATTTGCGAAGATATTATCCATACTGGAAAGTATGGGGAGTGTGACAGTACAGCAGTTGATGACAGAACTTAACGCTTCGGAATCTACGATACGAAGGGATCTGAATGCACTGGATGCAAACGGTCAGTTGACGAAGGTTCACGGTGGGGCAATCCTTAAAACGATGGCGTACAGTACTAAGGATGACAACGTCGTCAGCCGGAAAGAAAAGAATCGTGACGCAAAGAACAAAATTGCAAAATACGCCGCAGAACAGATCGCACCGGGTGATTTTGTTTATCTGGATGCAGGAACGACAACAGAGCTGATGATCGAATACATCACGAGTCATCAGGCGGTGTTTGTGACAAATGCGATCAGCCATGCGAAGCGCCTGGCAGAGAGAGGGTTTACCGTGTATCTCCTGGGTGGCGAGTTCAAAGCGGTCACAGAGGCGATCGTAGGAGAAGAGGCAGTCGCAGCATTGGAAAAATACAATTTCACCAAAGGCTTCTGGGGTGCAAACGGTGTCAGCCTTCAGAAAGGTTATTCCACACCGGAGTTAAAAGAGGCGATGGTGAAGAAGAAATCAATGGAAAACTGCAAGGAATGTTTTGTTCTGGCAGACGAGAGCAAATTCAATCAGATTTCCAGTGTGACATTTGCACCGTTTGAAGGAGCAACGGTCATCACGACAGGACTTAGCCTTCCGGCTTATAAAAAATGTAAAAATGTCATAGATGTAAAGCAGTAATCAGAAAGGAGTCGAAAAAATGATCTATACCGTAACTTTTAACCCGTCGTTGGATTACATCGTTTCTGTAGATAATTTTACCTGCGGAATCGTAAATCGTACAACGGATGAGATTATTTTTCCGGGAGGAAAAGGAATCAACGTTTCCATGGTTTTAAAGAATCTTGGCTTTGAGAATACAGCACTTGGCTTTCTGGCTGGATTCACAGGAAACAGAATACAGGATCTGTTAGAGGAAAAAGGAGTCCGCGCCGACTTTATCAGCGTGGAAAAGGGAATTTCCAGAATTAATGTAAAGCTTCGTTCCAATGAAGAGACGGAGATCAACGGACAGGGACCGGCGATCGGGGAGGCGGATATTAAAAAGCTATATGAAAAGCTTGATACGCTGTCGGACGGCGATATCCTCGTGCTTGCAGGAAGTATTCCGGATGTTATGCCGGGTTCGATGTATATGGATATTATGAAACATTTACAGAACAAGGACTTGAAAATTGTGGTAGACGCAACGAAAGATCTTCTGGTGAATGTGTTACAGTATCATCCATTTTTGATCAAGCCAAACAATCATGAGCTTGGCGAGATCTTCGGAGTGAAGATCGAGAATAAGGCAGATGTCATCACCTATGCAAAGAAAATGCAGGAAAAGGGAGCGAGAAACGTTCTGGTATCTATGGCAGGTGACGGAGCTGTTTTAGTCGCAGAAGATGGAAGCATCTTCCAGTCCGAAGCACCAAAAGGAAAGGTTGTCAATTCCGTAGGAGCAGGAGATTCCATGGTGGCAGGATTTATCGCAGGATACCTTGAGGACGGAAGCTACGGGAAAGCGTTCCAGATGGGTGTCTGCACCGGAAGTGCCTCTGCATTTTCAGAGGAACTGGCTACAAAAGCAGAAGTGATCGCTTTACTCGATAGTAATAAGAAATTGTTTGCAGGGGAACAATAGAAAGGGAGGGATTTTTCAAATGAAAATCAGAGATTTACTCGCAGCAGAAAGTATTGAACTGAATGGAAAAGTAACTGGTAAAAAAGAAGCTCTTGATGCCATGGTCGATTTAATGGCAAAGAGCGGCAAGATCAATGATGTGGAAGTCTACCGCAAAGGTGTCTACGCAAGAGAAGAGGAGAGCACCACAGGAATCGGCGAGGGAATTGCGATTCCGCACTGCAAATCGGATTCGGTGTCAAGACCGGGGCTTGCAGCGATGGTCGTACCGGAAGGGGTTGACTTTGATTCCTTAGACGGTGAGAAAGTAAACCTGATCTTTTTGATCGCTGCCCCGAACACAAAAGAGAACGTTCATCTCGACGTGCTCAGCAAATTGTCTGTGTTACTGATGGACGAGGATTTTACAGCAAACCTGCGCAATGCAAAGACGGTTGATGAATTTTTACACGTGATCGATGCAGCAGAGGCAGAAAAAGATGCTGAGGAAGAGAAAAAAGAAGAGGAACAGAAGGCAGAAGCACCGGCTTCCAATGGAAAACTGATCCTGGCAGTTACCGGCTGCCCAACCGGTATCGCACATACTTATATGGCGGCAGAAGCACTCGAGAAAAAAGCAAAAGAGCTTGGATACCGGATCAAAGTTGAGACGAGAGGCTCCGGCGGTGCCAAGAATGTGCTCACAAAAGCAGAGATCGCAGAGGCAGAGTGCATTATTGTTGCAGCAGACACACAGGTTCCAATGGATCGTTTCGCAGGAAAACCGGTGATTCAATGTAAAGTGGCAGACGGAATCAGCAAAGCAGAGGAACTGCTCACAAAAGCGGCAAATGGTCATGCTTCTATCTATGAGGCAGGCGGAAAAGCAGCAGATGACGAGGAAGAAGGAAAAGACAGTCTTGGACATCAGATTTACAAGCATCTGATGAATGGCGTATCCCATATGCTTCCATTTGTTGTCGGCGGTGGTATTTTAATTGCAATTGCATTCCTGATTGACGGTTTTTCCGTAGATCTGAATTCACTTCCATTAGACCAGAGATCAAACTTCGGTACGATCACTCCGATGGCAGCGATGTTTAAGTCTATCGGTGGCGTGGCATTCGGCTTCATGCTCCCAATTCTTGCCGGATTTATTGCGATGAGTATTGCAGACAGACCGGGACTTGCCGTTGGTTTCGTCGGCGGTGCAATTGCAGCAAACGGAACAAGTGGATTCCTCGGTGCATTGGCAGCCGGATTCCTTGCAGGATATGTTGTATTATTATTAAAGAAGATCTGCAGCAAACTTCCTGACAGCTTAGAGGGCACAAAACCGGTATTGATCTATCCGTTATTTGGTATCTTTATTGTAGGTATTTTAATGACATACGTAGTAGAACCGCCAATCGGCGCATTGAATACATTGATCAACAACGGATTGAACGGATTAAACGGCGCAAGTGCAGTATTACTCGGAGCATTACTTGGCGGTATGATGTCTGTTGATATGGGAGGTCCGGTCAACAAGGCAGCTTATGTGTTCGGTACAGCTTCTATCGCAGCCGGAAACTATAACATCATGGCAGCCGTTATGGTCGGTGGTATGGTTCCACCAATCGCAATCGCACTTGCAACCTTAATTTTCAAAAATAAATTTACAGAAGATGAGAGAAAAGCAGGTCCTACCAACTTCATCATGGGACTTTCCTTCATCACAGAGGGCGCAATCCCATTTGCAGCATCTGATCCACTCCGTGTATTGCCTGCGTGTGTGGTTGGTTCTGCAGCAGCAGGTGCATTATCCATGGCATTTAACTGTACTTTAATGGCTCCTCATGGTGGAATCTTCGTATTCCTTACCGTAGGAAATCCATTATTATATCTGGTTTCACTGGCAGTCGGTTCCGCAGTCGGATGTGTACTGCTCGGTGTTTTAAAGAAAAAAGCAGCTTAAGAGGAGAGAAAAACAATGAAAGAATTTAAGTACGTGATCAAAGACGAACAGGGAATCCATGCAAGACCGGCAGGATTATTTGTAAAGGAAGCAGCCGCATTTCCATGCAAAGTAACCATTGAAAAAGACGGAAAAGAGGCAGATGCAAAACGTATTTTTGCAGTGATGGGACTCGCAGTCAAATGTGGACAAGAGATCACCTTAAAGACAGATGGTGAAAACGAAGAAGAGGCGATGAATAAACTTTCCGCTTTCTTAGAAGAAAACTTATAAAAAATATGTGTCTGTGGACTGCCTTGCGGCAGTCCATATGTGCATTACAGCAGAAATATTTTTGGAGGTAAAACAATGGTTTTAAAAGGAAAAAGCGTATTTGGTGGAATTGCGATCGGACGTCTTTCTATTTACAATAAGAAGGAAAATCAGGTAAAACGCGAGAAAATCACAGATGTGGAAGCAGAAATCACTCGTTTTACAGATGCAAAGGAAACTGCAAAAGAGCAGTTAAAAGGCTTTTATGAGAAAGCGGTCAAGGAAGTTGGCGAAGTGAATGCCGCAATTTTTGAAGTGCATCAGATGATGCTAGATGATCTTGATTATGTGGAATCTATCACCAATATGATCCGCACACAGGAAGTAAATGCAGAATTTGCAGTGGCTTCGACCGGAGATAATTTTTCAAAGATGTTTGCAGCGATGGATGATGATTATATGAAAGAGCGTGCAGCAGATGTAAAAGATATTTCCAACCGTGTGATCTCTATTTTACAGAATGCGGAAAACGGTTCCGTGACAGGAGAGGAACCAGTGATTCTTCTTGCCGATGATCTTGCACCAAGTGAGACAGTCCAGCTCGATAAATCCAAAGTACTCTCCTTCGTGACCAGACATGGTTCTACCAACTCCCACACTGCGATTTTAGCGAGAACCATGAACATTCCGGCATTGATCGGCATTGATTTTTCTGAGGATGTCAATGGGAAAATGGGTATCGTGGACGGCTATACCGGAAAGCTTTACATTGAACCGGATGAGGAGACCATGAAAAAATACGAGGCAAAAAAAGCCGAGGATGAAAATAAGAAGCGTCTTTTACTGGAATTAAAGGGAAAAGAAAATGTTACTTTAGACGGCAAAAAAATTAATCTTTATGCCAATATCGGCGGTGTTGCGGATGTGGCAAATGCACTGAGCAACGATGCGGGCGGAATCGGATTGTTCCGAAGCGAGTTCCTTTATCTGGAATCGGAGGACTATCCGACCGAGGAAGCGCAGTTTGCCGCTTATAAGACGGTGGCAGAAAATATGGCAGGCAAAAAGGTTATTATCCGTACCTTAGATATTGGAGCCGATAAGCAGGTGGACTATTTCCATATGGAGAAAGAAGAAAATCCGGCAATGGGATACCGTGCAATCCGAATCTGCCTTGACCGACCGGAAATTTTCAAGACGCAGCTCCGTGCAATTTACCGTGCAAGCTATTACGGAACGATCTCCATTATGTTCCCGATGATCATTTCGGTGAAAGAGGTGAAACGTATCAAAGAGATCGTAGCGGAGGTGAAAGCAGAACTGACCACAGAGGGAATCCCATTTAAGGACTGTGAACTGGGAATTATGATCGAGACACCGGCAGCAGTCATGATCTCGGATCTTCTGGCAGAGGAGGTTGATTTCTTCTCCATTGGCACAAATGACCTGACACAGTACACACTTGCGATTGACCGTCAGAATCCAAAGCTTGACAGCTTTTATGATTCCCATCATGAAGCAATCTTAAGAATGCTTCAGATGGTTGTAGATAACGGTCATAAGCATGGCTGCTGGGTTGGTATCTGTGGCGAGCTGGGTGCAGATACGACACTGACCTCCACTTTCCTTAAGATGGGATTTGATGAGTTATCTGTCTCTCCAGCCATGATTTTACGCGTAAGAGAGGAAATCCGAAACACAAAAGAGGAGGAGTAGCCCTGAATTATAAGAGACATTTTCCGGGTCTTGCCTCTGTGATGTTTTTGCCGTCGTAGACAAGTTCCCCACCGATATAAACAGAGACAATGCCTTCGGCAATCTGTGTACCGTCCTTAAAATCGGCACAGTCGCGCAGTTTTGTCTCATCAAACAGAATAAAATCAGCATCAAAACCATCCCTGATCAGACCTTTATTCGGAAGCTTCCATACGGAGGCGGTAAGACCGGTCTGTTTATGGATGGCTTCTTCTATTGTGATAAGATGTCTTTTCAGTGCAAAGTCGGCGATCGGCTTGATAAAGCTGCCGTAGGCTCTCGGATGTGCAGGCCCCTTTTTCTCAGAGCAGATCGTGTCAGATCCAATCATGGAGTATGGACTCTGGTAGATGGTGAGCATATCCTGTTCCGACAGGGAAAAGAAACTTGCCATGCAGGTGAAATTGTTTTCCAAAAGCAGGTCAAAATAGGTATCAAAAGCATCTTTGCCGAGGAAGTCGGCATATTCCTGAACTGTTTTTCCCACAGCGTCAGGTGTTTTTGGCGCGGAGGAGATCAGAAAATTTGTCGACTGTCTTTGGACCGAAGAAAGAAAAGATCAGAGCCATAGATGGGGTATCGTTTTATGTCTGCCGCGGTGAGATGGTTGGCATTGTCGGAGAATCCGGCTGTGGAAAAAGTGTGACAAGCCAGTCTATTATGCGGCTTTACGATGAAAAAGAAGAGGTTTCCTACTCCGGAACTGTCCGGTTTGAAGGGGAAAATCTGATGGAAATTCCCTATAAGGAAATGGAAAAGATCAGAGGAAACCGTATTGCAATGATTTTTCAGGATGCATTAAGCTCCTTAAACCCTGTATACACGGTTGGAAATCAGGTGGTGGAGGCAATCTGCATCCATCAGAATGTGGAGAAAAAGGAAGCCTGGCAGAAAGCCGTGGAAATGCTCACGAAAGTCGGCATTTCAGAACCGGAGAAGCGTATGCGGCAGTATCCACATGAGCTGTCCGGCGGTATGCGTCAAAGGGTGATGATTGCGATAGCACTCTGCTGTAAACCGGATCTTCTGATCGCCGATGAGCCGACAACGGCATTGGATGTCACGGTGCAGGCTCAGATCATGGATCTCATCCAGCAGTTAAAAGAAGAGGAAAATATGGGTGTTATCCTCATTACACATGATATGGCGGTAGTGGCAGAAAACTGTGACAGGGTGATCGTAATGTATCTTGGACAGATGGTAGAGGAAGCGAGTGTCACGGATATTTTTGAACATCCGCTTCATCCGTATACGATCGGACTGATCCAGTCTATTCCACAGATGACAACAGACTCCGAGCAGGAACTGTTTATGATAAAAGGAAGTCTTCCGCTTCTGACGCAGATCAAAAAGGGCTGCCGTTTTGCGTCAAGATGTCCGTATGCGACAGACAAATGCAGGGAAGAAGAACCGGAATTGCAGAAAACAGGTGAAAATCACAGTGTGAGATGTCATTTCCCAAGGTTTGGTGAATAAGGGAGTTATATATGGACGAGAGAAAAGCAGTAATTAAAGCGGAGCATATCAAAAAATATTTCCCTGTAAAGGGAGTGGTCGGAAAGAAAAAAGCGGTCGTAAAGGCAGTGGATGACGTGTCACTGATAGTCTATGAGGGCGAGACTGTGGGACTGGTAGGTGAGACAGGCTGCGGTAAAAGTACATTTGGAAGAACGATTTTAAAGTTGACGGAACCGACCGATGGAAAAATTTATCTGGACGGTGAAGATATTACCGGTTATTCGGAGCGCAAACTCAGAAAATACAGGCAGAAAATGCAGATCGTATTTCAGGACCCGTACAGTTCCCTTGATCCGAGGGAGACCATCGGGAAATCTTTAGAAGAAGTGCTGCAGATTCAGGGCAGGAAGCAGGGATGCCGGGAAAAGGTATTGGAGACGCTTGAACTTGTGGGATTGTCGTCAGAAGTTTACGACAGGTATCCGCACGAATTTTCGGGCGGACAGAGACAGCGTGTCGGAATTGCCAGAGCGTTGATCTTAAATCCGGTCTTTCTCGTCTGCGATGAACCGGTATCGGCGTTGGACGTATCGGTGCAGGCACAGATTGTCAACCTGTTGAAAAAAATACAGCGGGAGAGAAAGCTCGCGAGTATTTTTATTTCCCATGAGATCAATGTTGTGCGCTATATCTCAGACCGCATTGTTGTTATGTATCTTGGACATATCGTGGAGGAAGCGCCGAAGGACGAATTGATCCATCATCCGAAGCATCCTTACACGAAAAGTCTTTTGGCATCTGTGCCAAACATGAATCCGAGGGAGCGGAAGCGCCATGTGGCGTTGGAGGGAGAAATCCCTTCCCCAATGGACCCGCCATCCGGCTGTGTCTTTCATACAAGATGTCCGTATGCAACGGACAAGTGCCGGACGGAAGTACCGGAGTATAAGGAAAGTGGAGACGGACATTGGGTAAGATGTCACGAAGTGTGACAGAAATGAAAAACCTCTGTGCGGGTATGGAGCCTGCACAGAGGTTTTTTAGCGAAAGTAAAAGAACATTATATAAAGTGATGGTAGAATTTCAATCCATATTTCATAATTTAAACCAACCCGGACATACTGAATATAAAACAGTTATGAACGAGGTTTAAAAAGAATGAATCAGTATTTGTTGATAAAGCAGGGAAACATCCATAATGCCGTGGAAAAAGAAGCATTTACGGCTGATATTTTAATAGAAAATGGAAAGATAAAGAAAATTGCTCCGGTGTTAGAGGGCGCAGTTATCAATGATGCGGAAATAATTGATGCATCCGGCATTGACGTGTATCCGGGATTTGTGGACGCACATTGTCATCTGGGACTGGACGGATATGCGGTGGAGTATGCCGGAGATGATTTTAATGAAATCGGGGATGCCATCACGCCGGAACTCTCTGCACTCGATGCGGTCAATCCGCAGGACAAAGCATTTGAGCTGGCAAGAGCAGGCGGCGTAACCTGCGTGTCAACAGGACCAGGAAGCTCAAATGTAATCGGTGGAACATTTTGTGTCATTAAGACGTATGGGAAGCGTATTGATGATATGATTGTAAAAGAAAAATCGGCAATGAAAATTGCGTTTGGCGAAAATCCGAAAAACTGTTATAAAAGCAGGGGAATCTATTCGCGGATGACAATTGCTGCGAAACTCCGGGAAGTTTTGCGTCAGGCAGAGCTTTATGAAAAAAGACAGGAAGCGGCAGGATATCCGGATAATACGGACTATAGCAAAATGCCGGAATATAATGCGAAACTGGAAGCACTGCTCCCGGTCATAAGAAAAGAACTTCCACTGAAAGCCCACGTGCACCGTGCGGATGATATTTTCACGGCAATCCGTATTGCAAAGGAATTTGATCTGAATTTAAAGCTGGATCATGTGACAGATGGAAGTCTGATCGCGGACGAACTTGCGAAAGAAGGGTATTCGCTTGCGGTCGGACCTTCTTTTGGATATGCAACCAAATATGAATTGAAAAATAAGAGCTTTTCCACACCGGCAGATCTGGCGGATGCAGGGTGCTCCGTTTGTATTATCACGGATTCTCCTGTCAGTGAGGAGCAATATCTTCCGCTTTGCGCCGGAAAAGCAATCGCAAGCGGACTGGATGAATTTACTGCATTACAGGCTGTCACGATCAATGCGGCAAAGCATATCGAAGTCCAGGACCGGGTGGGAAGCATTGAGGAAGGAAAGGATGCGGACTTTGTACTGGTAAAGGGAAGTCCGTTTGCAGTAGATACGAAAATTTTGTATACAATCATTGATGGAAAGATTGTATACAAAAATAATTCGCTGTGATCCTCTGTCTTGAACCTTAAAAGGGCTGGCGTGTTCATGAATGCGCCAGCCCTTTTAAGGTTCAAGCCTGATTTGGAACAAAGTCCGATTGAAAGCGACAGATGCCTTTGTTATAATAAACCATAATAGTTTATTTTGGGATAATAATGATTCTACAGATATAGGATGGTAATAGCAATTTGCAGAGAGGAGGGCGATTGACATGAAGAAGTATACATTAATGCATAAGAATTTCCCAGTAGCAGATTTAGAATTGGATGAAGCTTCAGGAGCAATTTCAACTGTTGGTATAGTGTATGAGAAAGAACGTGTACCGGTAGGAATTCCAGTGAAAAAAAACATCATTAACAGAGCCGCGCTTAATGCATGGTGGAAAGGACGTGCGATTCCAGCCAGCCGTATGGGGATTGAGAATGCATTGACGAAATTACACATGTCCTCCACGCAGATGCTGTTGGAAAAGTGTCTGGGATTAAGTCTGTCAGATCAGTATTGGGTGTGCCCGAAGAATTCAGGCATAACGTGGGAACAGGTAAATTTTTTTGAGAATACATTTTCAGATGATGTGGGAAATATTTTGTTTGACCAGACAGCATCTGGTAATCCGGTAAGTTTAATGTCACCGGATAATACTTCAGATGGATGGCTGAAGAAGAAATGGAAAATAATAGATGATAAACGTTGCCTGATAAAAGGGGGAAGTGGTGCCACACAGCAGGAACCGTATAATGAAGTTCTCGCAAGCAGGATTATGGACAGGCTGGACATTCCACATGTAAAATATTCACTTCTTGTGGAGGATGATTACCCATATAGTGTATGTGAAGATTTTATCACACCGGAGACAGAACTTATTTCTGCATGGCATCTGATGCAGACGAGCAGAAAGCCCAATCATATTTCAATCTATCAGCATTATATCAATTGCTGCGAGGAAAACGGAGTGCCGGAGATTCGTAAGGCATTAGATCAGATGATCGTTCTGGACTATCTGCTTGTAAATGAGGACAGGCATTTGAATAATTTCGGGGTAGTCCGTAAGGCAGAGTCATTAAAATATATGTGTGCAGCCCCAATTTTTGACAGTGGAACGTCCATGTGGTTTGATAAGCCGACAGCCATGATAGGAGATATAACGAAATTGGTGTGCAAACCGTTTAAAAATACACACGAAGAGCAGATAAAGCTTGTGAGTTCTTTTGAATGGCTTGCTATGGAAAAGTTAAGTGGTATCGAGGAAGAATTCCGGGAAATAGTGAGGGGATCGCTCTTTGTTGATGAAAAAAGATGTGATGCGCTTTGCGCGGCATTGAAAAACAGAGTAAAAATGTTAGAAAAAGTGATTCATGCAAACCAAACAGTATATACAATAGATGACTATAAGAACGATGTGAAGGAAAATATAGCATACAGTGGTTCTGGTGGATATAAGAAAGGGGAGATGTAGTAAAGCATCTCCTCTTTTGCAGTTTATGTAAAAAAAACAACCATTTATGCCATTTTTCATTTTATAAATAAAATCCATGCTACCATTATGCTAACAAAAAATAATAGCAGCATGGGTTTTATTTTTTATTGTTGCGATCCAGATAACATATATTTTGGTATCAATAACACAATAAATAAAATCCGTGAGCACCAAAAGAACAGGAGAACGAAAAATGAGCTTAAAATATGGGGAAATCATAAAACAGATGTCTCTGGAAGAAAAAGCACTGATGATGTCCGGTAAAAATACATGGGAGACCGTAGATTTTGAGAAGTATGGGATCCCATCCATGGCAATGTCCGACGGACCTCATGGGTTAAGACGTCAGGCCGGTGCAGGAGACCACCTTGGATTAAATGCCAGCCTTCCGGCAACCTGTTTCCCGACCGCAGCTACGATCGCAAACAGCTGGGATGAAAAATTGGGGGAGGAGATCGGTACTGCACTTGCAGAGGAAGCGGTGACCATGGACGTCAATGTCATCTTAGGACCGGGACTCAACATTAAGAGAAGCCCGCTCTGTGGACGTAACTTTGAGTATTTTTCCGAAGATCCGTATCATGCAGGAAAAATGGCAGCCGCTTATGTAAAAGGTATCCAGAGCAAGGGAATCTCAGCATGTCCAAAGCATTTTGCGGCAAACAGCCAGGAACTCCGTCGTATGGCAAGTGACTCTGTTGTTGATGAGCGTACATTCCGGGAAATCTATACCACTGGATTTGAAATCGCAGTCAAAGAGGGAAAATCCAAATCCATCATGTCTTCTTATAATGAAGTAAACGGTGTCTATGCAAATGAGAATCGTCATATGTTACAGGAAATCTTAGTCGATGAGTGGGGATTTGACGGCTATGTCGTATCAGACTGGGGCGGAAGCAACGACCATGCACTCGGCGTTATGAACGGAAGCCACCTTGAGATGCCGGGAACCGGAAAATCAGGCATGCGTGATATTGTCCGTGCGGTAAAAGACGGCACATTACCGGAAGAAGTATTAGATCAGCGTCTGGATGAACTGTTAAATGTTGTTTTTGCAACCCATCAGGCAACAGTTGATGGAAAAGGCAAAAAATTTGATGTTGAAGGACACCATGCATTAGCAAGAAAAGCAGCCGAAGAAAGTGTTGTTTTACTGAAAAACAGTAATAATATCCTGCCATTAAAACCGGGAACAAAAGTAGCCGTGATCGGTGATTTTGCAAAGACTCCGCGTTATCAGGGCGCAGGTTCTTCCCTTGTAAATCCGACCAGACAGCCGGAATCCATCTTAGATGTGATCGCAGACAGCGGACTTGTAATGACTGCGTATGAGCAGGGATATATCCGCAACCGTAAACCGAATGAAGCACTTGCAAAATCAGCAGTGGAAGCAGCAAAGAATGCAGACGTTGTTCTTGTTTTTGCAGGATTGGATGAGATCAGCGAGTCCGAGGGACTTGACCGTACCCATATGCATATGCCACAGGCACAGAATGAACTGATCGATGCGGTCACAGCCGTGAATGCAAACGTGGTTGTTGTTCTCTCAGCAGGATCTTCTATTGAAATGCCATGGTTTGACTATGTAAAAGGTATCGTTCACGGATATTTAGGTGGTCAGGCAGGCGCATCTGCAATGATGAACGTTCTCACCGGAAAGGTATGCCCATCCGGAAAATTAAATGAGACTTATCCACTTCACTATGAAGATACTCCTGCATTCCACTACTATCCAAGCAAGGAGCGCAGCAGCGAGTACCGCGAGGCTCTCTATGTGGGATATCGTTATTATACAACGGTCGGCAAAAAAGTCCGTTTCCCATTTGGTTATGGATTGAGTTATACAGCTTTTGCATACAGCAATTTCTCCGTTGACAAAGACGGTGTGACCTTCACGATCAAAAACACCGGAGATGTGGAAGGAACAGAAATTGCGCAGCTTTATGTCGGAAAACAGTCCGAGACAATTTTCCGTCCGATCCGTGAGTTAAAAGGTTTTGCGAGAGTGACATTAGCTCCTGGCGAGGAAAAATCCGTGCATATTGCATTTGATGACAAGACCTTCCGTTTCTATGACACAAGAACGGATACATGGGAAGTAGAATCTGGTAACTATCAGATCATGGTAGGAACCGATGCAGATACTATGGTATTAGTAGGCAGCTTAGATGTTGCAGGAACTGTAGCAGAAGGCGGCTATAGCAAAGAGATTTTACCGGAATATTTCAGCGGTAAGATTGAGAACGTGGATGACATCGGGTACAGAGAACTTTACGGAAGAGAAATCCCGGATGGAAGCTGGAGCGGTGAGATCCAGATGAACGATGCAGTATGCCAGCTTTATTACGGAAAAGGTATCTTTGGCAAACTGTTCTACGGAGTGCTCCGCATTTTGTTAAAAATCAGCGAGTGGCAGGGTAAACCGAACTTAAATGTTCTGTTCAACTACAATATGCCAATCCGTGGATATGCAAAAATGACAGGTGGTTTTGTCACAATGGAGATGGCGAGAGCCTTAACAGAGATGGCAAATGGACACCGGATCAAAGGAACGGCACATCTGATCAAAGCGGCAGTGAAGAGAGATTAATGTAGAGGAACAAAAAATAAATTTTACACAAAACACACGTAAGGTGGCTATGGATTTTACATAGCTGCCTTATTTTTTTATGTATGGAAACAAATAAGATAAAAGTAAAATTGGAAGCGCCGATGGTGCAGGCGCGGTATCAGTATGCAATTGATGTGATGTTAACAAGACTTCGCATGATTGATGCAGATCTGACCGAGAAAAATGAACGCCCATTAATCAGAAATTTGTGTAGCAGAATTAAAACTGCCGAGAGTATTGTGAAAAAGTTGGAAAGAAAGGAACGTGAAGTCACTTTCGAAACAGCAGTCAATACTTTAAATGATATTGCCGGAGTCCGTGTGGTGTGTTATTTTGCGGACGATATTTATCAGATTGCGGACGCAGTGCGCAGACAGAAAGACTTTACCATTGTCAAAGAAAAAAATTATATCAGGAAGCCGAAAAAAAGCGGCTATCAAAGCCTTCATCTGATCGTGGAAGTGCCGGTAACTTATCTGGATAAGACAACCGCAGTGAGAGTTGAGATACAGATCCGTTCAGTCGCCATGGACTACTGGGCAGAACTGGATAACCAGATGTGCTACAAGAAAAATGCAGGACAGATTGAAAATGTGGAGCAGGCAACAAAAAATTATTCTGATGTGATCGCAAAAGTAGATAACCAGATGTTAGAACTGCGCAGACAGATCGAGAAGATGTAAAAGTAAGCGAAACATTTACCATTATTTTACATACATTTTACTAAACCTCTCTCATGTATTTTACATAAGTGCTTTAAAGTAAAAACTGTCAAAAGGAAATGAAAAGAAAACAGCAGGAAAGCAGACAACCTGCAAATTGAAAAAAGAGAGGATTAAAAAATGAAAAAGAAAGTAATGTGTATGTTATTAACAGGTATGATGGCAGCCAGTATGATCGCAGGTTGTGGTAACAGTGGAAATGCAAGTGCAAATGCAGGAGCAGATACAAATACAGATGCAAGCACAGACGCATCAGGCGCTGCAGATAATTCCACAGATCAGTCAGCAGATGTCACACCAGATACGACAGCAGCAAGTGCGGCAGCAGAATCCGGAGATTTTGACAACAGTGAGTACATCAACGTTGTATCCCGTGAGGATGGTTCCGGTACAAGAGGCGCTTTCATCGAGCTGTTCGGTGTAGAAGAGAAAAACGATGCCGGTGAGAAAATCGATAATACAACAGATGAAGCGATCATTACAAACAGTACGGATGTTATGTTAACAACTGTTGCAGGTGATGAATACTCGATCGGATATGTATCACTTGGTTCCTTAAATGACAGTGTAAAAGCAGTTTCCATCGATGGAGCAGAAGCTACCGTAGATAATATTAAGAGCGGGAATTACACGATCGCAAGACCGTTTAATATTGCAACAAAAGGAACACCAAGTGATGTAGCACAGGATTTTATCAACTTCATCATGAGCGCAGACGGACAGGCAGTTATTTCTGATAACAAATACATCCCGGTAGATGACGGTGCAGCAGCATTTGAGTCAAACGGCGCAAGTGGAAAAATCGTTGTAGCAGGATCTTCTTCCGTAACACCTGTTATGGAAAAATTAAAAGAGGCATATGCTGCAGTCAACAGCGGTGCAGAGATCGAGATCCAGGAGAGTGATTCCACCACAGGTATGACAGCAGCTATGGATGGAACCTGTGATATTGGTATGGCTTCCCGTGAATTAAAAGATTCTGAGACAGAGGGTGGCTTAACAGCAACCGTGATCGCTATGGATGGTATTGCAGTGATCGTAAACAATGACAACCCGACTGCAGATCTTTCCAAAGATACTGTAAAAGGCATCTATACAGGCGAGATCACATCCTGGGATGGCGTTACAGAGTAATACAGACAGATACAAACAACATATTTCATAGAATTCCTTATTATAAAACATCAGGTAAAGACCGGGAGAGACAGATACTCTGCCGGTCTTTGCATAAATAATGTACACGACTTTTGATCAGTTTGGAGATAACAATGAATCATATCAAAGAAAAAGTAATGGAAGGCGTTTTCCTCTTTACGGCAGTCATATCCATTATCGCGGTAGCCTTAATCTGTGTGTTCTTGTTTGCAAACGGATTTCCGGCAATGCAGAAAATCGGCGTATGGCAGTTCTTGTCGGGAAAAGTGTGGAAACCGACGAATAACATATTCGGAATCTTTCCGATGATCTTAGGAAGTATTTATGTAACCGGAGGAGCTCTCCTGATCGGTGTTCCGATCGGAATTCTGATGTCGATCTTTATGGCACGTTTCTGTCCGGAAAAACTGTACCGGATATTAAAACCGATCGTGGATCTCTTAGCAGGTATTCCTTCGATCGTATACGGATTTTTCGGTCTGGTTGTGTTAGTTCCATTTATCAGAGAGCATTTTAAAGGAAATGGAAACAGTATCTTAACAGCGTCGATCCTGCTTGGAATTATGATCCTGCCGACAATCATAGGTGTATCAGAATCAGCGATCCGTGCCGTGGAAAACAGCTATTATGAAGGAGCACTTGCACTTGGTGCAACACATGAGAGAAGTGTTTTTACTGTAATCGTTCCAGCAGCAAAATCCGGTATTATGGCAGCGGTCGTGCTCGGTGTCGGACGTGCGATTGGTGAGACAATGGCGGTTATGATGGTTGCAGGAAACCAGGCAAGGGTGCCATCGAGTATTTTTAAAGGAGTCCGTACCTTAACGGCAAATATTGTAATGGAAATGGGATACGCAACGGATCTTCACCGGGAAGCATTGATCGCAACCGGTGTGGTACTGTTTGTGTTTATCCTCATCATCAATGTCTCTTTCTCTATTTTAAAGAGACGTACAAAGGATAATTAGAAAGGGCGGAATCAGATGGAAAAACATATGGAATCTGAGATTGCTGCGATCAATCAGCAGTCTTTGAAAGACAAGATCAAATCATATATGAAACATCCGGGTTCATTCATATTGCTGCTTTTAGTGCTGATAGCAGCAGTGCTGACCGTAGGCGTTTTAGTGTTTCTGGTGGGGTATATTTTAATCCGCGGTATCCCGTACTTAAAACCATCGCTGTTTGCATGGACATATAACTCAGATAACGTGTCAATGCTTCCGGCAATGATCAATACGCTGTTTATGACAGTGCTGGCACTTTTGTTATCCGTGCCGTTTGGCGTAGGTGCAGCGATCTACCTTGTAGAATATGCAAAAAAAGGAAATAAGCTGGTTGGGATCATTCGTGTTACGGCAGAGACGCTGTCCGGTATTCCGTCTATCATTTATGGACTGTTTGGTATGCTGTTTTTTGTGACTGCATTAAAGTGGGGGTATTCGATGATGGCAGGTGCTGCAACACTCGCGATCATGGTACTCCCGGTCATCATGAGAACGACGGAGGAAGCCCTTTTGTGTGTCCCTGATTCATTTCGCGAAGGAAGTTTCGGACTCGGCGCAGGAAAACTGCGTACCATATTTAAGATCGTACTACCAAGTGCAATTCCGGGTATTTTATCCGGCATCATCTTAGCAATCGGACGAATCGTAGGAGAGACGGCGGCACTGATGTACACCGCGGGAACCATCGCAAAAGTACCGGGACTGATGAGTTCGGGAAGAACACTGGCAGTTCATATGTACGCACTGTTGTCCGAGGGACTGTACATGAAACAGGCGTATGCAACCGCAGTGGTACTTCTGATCGTGGTACTTCTTATTAACGCTGGATCCGGCTGGATCGCAAAAAAACTGACAAAGAGGTAAGAAAATGGAGAAAGATAAATTTACGATAAAAGATCTGGATTTGTTCTACGGGGATTTTCAGGCATTGAAAAAAATTTTCATGCATATCCCGGAAAAAGAGATTACTGCCTTTATCGGACCTTCTGGTTGTGGAAAATCGACGCTGTTAAAATCCTTAAACCGGATGAATGATCTGGTGGAGGGCAGATCGGAAGAGCGTCGTGTAGGGAAAGAGTGTAGATCTCGGTGGTCGCCGTATCATTAAAAAAAAAAAAAA
>OODU01001833.1_pt1 | contig 19754 bp, 17 predicted proteins | sample 1671171 | NCBI WGS metagenome assembly OODU01 (sample SAMN06348129, study PRJEB24527) | human gut metagenome | biome: human gut; feature: ankylosing spondylitis patient; material: feces | host: Homo sapiens | place: China | collected 2015-10
AGCGAACCGATACATGGGGAAAGGAGGGACAGCCCATGAAATTTGATGCCATTGTGGGCAATCCGCCGTATCAGGAGATGGATGGCGGCAACAATGCGAGTGCATCACCTGTTTATGATTTATTTGTTCGAGAAGCAATCGGTATGAATCCTCACTATGTGTCGATGATTATTCCAGCTCGTTGGTATTCAGGCGGTAAAGGACTGGACCAATTTCGAACTGATATGCTGAATGATACCCATTTGTCCAAAATTGTTGATTTCACAAGTTCAACTGATTTGTTCCCAACGGTAGATATTGCAGGTGGTCTTTGCTATTTTCTGTGGGATAATAGCCATGATGGAAAATGTGCTTTTACAAATTATCGAAATGGCGTGGAATCTACAGCTACAAAGCACTTGAATGAGCATGGAACTCTTATTCGATACCCAATGGCAGATTCAATCGTTCATAAAGTTCTGGCGCATAACGAAGAAAAACTTTCTTCAATGGTGTCCAGCCGTAAACCATTTGGATTGGCAACGAATGTGGCTCCGTTTGAAGAAGGCGATTTGACGCTTCGCTACAATAAAGGCACTGGAAAATATCTGCGGAGTATGGTCAATATTGGCGTGGAACTGATTGATAAGTGGAAAGTTATGATTTCTTACTTGAGTGCAGAACACGCTGGACAGCCTGACAAAAATGGAATGTTTAGGGTCCTTTCCACCACAGAGATTTTGCCGCCGGAATCTATCTGCACAGAAACTTATTTGATTGCAGGTGCATTTGATACTGAAGTGGAAGCAATCAACTATTACAATTATCTTCGGACGCGGTTTGTCCGTTTTCTGCTTTCTCTGATTGCTGTTTCCCAGCATATCACAAGGGCAAGTTTTGACTTTGTTCCGGTGCAGGACTTTACGGGAGAATGGACGGACGAAAAGCTGTACAAGAAGTATGAGCTGACGGAAGACGAGATTGCGTTTATTGAGAGTACGATTAGAGTGATGGAGTAAATATAGAGGAATCTTATGCACGTTCGACCGCAGATTGTTTATAAGTATAAATCAATATCTACACAGACTGACTTTAATCGTGTGGTAGATATTATAAAAAGTAATCGTATTTATTTGCCAAAGCCTTCTATGCTGAATGACCCCATGGAAGCAAATGCCTTACAAGTGTATTTGGGTTGTATGGGGGCTGGATATACGCTTGCTTGTGGAAAAATACATCCAATTGTGGAAGATAGGCAAAATCAGTACAGAGTTCTCTCTGTTTCTGCAATTCCAAACTCTCCTATTATGTGGGCGCATTACGCGAGTGGCTATTCTGGCTGTTGCTTGATTTATTCAACAGAAAAAACTTTTTCTGAAATAAAGCCTGTGATTTATACAGATATTACATTTGATTTGTTTGACATAGATTTTATGGATGATGAAATGTCAGAAGCGATTGAAGAATCGCTCTGCTTTAAGCATAAAGATTGGGCATATGAAAATGAATGGCGGTTAATTCAAAATGAAGATGCCGGATTTTTGAATTATGAAGCGTCAGAATTGGTTGGAATTATTATCGGCGAGAATATGAGCTTGGATAAACGAAAGGTGCTGGTCAAGCTCTGCAAGGATAAAAACATCCCTTGTTTTCGCACCTATACGATGAAAAGCTGGAATGAAATTGCCTTTGCTCCGTATGATTTCATTGAATCACTGGGCGGAGAAGAGTACGAATATATTACGCCGGGAGAAATGGAACAGTATATTAAAGAAGGACTGGAAAATGGAAGATGTTCCAATAATGAAAGAATGATTTTCAGTGCGTTAAATGAAAAAATATTACGAAAAAAGCATTATAAACTGGATTTCTGAAATGTAGGGAGAACGAAAATGAAACCTGTTGAAGCAGGGTTTAATTGGGGAATGTTTTGGCAAGCTGCAAGCGCGATTGCCACTGCTTTTGCTGCAATTATAGCACTTTGGCAAACAAGGTATCAAAATCGTAAAAAGGTTAAGATTACATTCAACGAAAGCGTTATTTATGCGTTTGGTGGTTCTTTGGAACTTGCGGATAAATGCCAGTATGTATCGCTCGATGTTGTAAATACTGGAAACCGAAAAATCATTATCAGCAGTTATGGTATAAAACTTCCAGATGGTTATAAATGGGTTATACTCCAAGAGCCAACACCAGCAGGAATTACTAAGCTCCCGGCAGAACTAGATATAGAACAATGCGTTTCCTTCGCGTGGAAAAAAGATAAGTTTATAATGCAACTTCAAAATTTGAGTAATTATCCAAGAGATAAAAAAATTCCGTTCTTTGTTCAAGATACGGCTGGAACGTACTATATATTCAAATCACCCAAAACCATTCAGCAATATTTAGATGAAGCTGAAAAGCACAATAAAAAAGAGGGGAGGCCCCAACCATGACCGAACAAGCACTCCGCAAAATGATTGCTGCCGGGGAAAGCACCCGGCAGGAGTTTAAGTCGTGGGTGAAGTGCAAGGACTACCGGCAGCGGAAAGAGCTTGCGGTGAAAAGTGCGGTTGCGCTGGCAAATACAAAGGGCGGCGTTCTGCTGTTTGGCGTGGAAGATGACGGCACCATTACGGGCTGCCCCAAGAGCGACCCGCAGGCATTGATGGAAGCTATCTACGATATGACCCGGCCCAGCCTGTTTACCGAAATCGAGCCGGTGGAAACCTCTGACGGTGTGGTGCTGGTGGTATCGGTGGAGAAATCCAACTCTCATGTTGCCACCACCGGCGGCATCTATTACAGGCGGCTGGGGAACGTGACAAAGCCTTACTACCCGGCAAACGATGTGTATTCCCCTGCCGATAACCCGGACTTTTCGGCAAAGATCGTGGAGGGCGCAACCGAAAGCGACATTGACCTGCTGGAAGTGTACCGCCTGAAAGAAAAGCTGCGGATTCGGGATGCAGGCTCTGCCCTGCCGGACTTGGCAGATACCACCTTTCTGGACAACCTGAACCTGATCCGAATGGACAAGGACGAAGTGCGTGTAACGGTGGCAGGGCTGCTGTTTGTGGGCAAGGCGGCCTCCATTGCACGGCTGCTGCCGCAGGCAGAGGTGATCTACCTCCATTACAGCGACGAAGCGCAGACGGAATACGACAACCGCATGGATATGCAGGAGCCGGTGATCTCGATTCTGGATAAGCTGACCGAGCGCATCCGCACCTATAATCGTCTGACCAATGTGCAGGTGGGACTGTTCCGGCTGGAGGTGTACGATTTCTCCGAAGCGGTTTTTCAGGAGGCTTTACTGAATGCGCTGGCGCATCGCTCCTATGAGGACATGGCACCGGTCTACGTCAAGCACTACCCCACAAAGATCGTGATTGAGAACCCCGGCGGCTTTCCGGGGGACATCAACGAAAGCAACATCATCACCCACCAGTCCATTCCCCGGAATAAGCTGGTCGCCATGACCCTTCAGCACCTGAAGTATGTGCAGCGTTCCGGGCAGGGCGTGGATATTATGTTCCAGAGTATGCTTACCGAGGGCAAACCCTACCCGGAGTACGCCAGCACGCCAAACTCCGTGCGGCTGACCCTTCGCAGCACGATGGAGAATCAGAGCTTCGTGCGTTTTATCGCAGAGACGCAGGATAAGCGTTCCAAGATGTTCACGCTGTCGGAGCTGATGATTCTGCACTATCTGCGGGAGCACCAGAAAATCACCCTGAAACAGGCGGCAAAGACGATTCAGGAAACCGATGACAATGCCCACAAGGTTCTGAACGCTCTCCGGGACGAGGGGCTTCTGGAACTCAACGGCAAGACCTATATGCTGTCCCTCAAGGTCTACGAAACGGTGAAAACCGATGTGGCCTATGTGCAGGATAAGACGGTCAGCCAGATTCAGGCAAAGGATCGGATTCTTGAATATCTGAAGCATAAGCCGTCGATTACGAATCAGAAAGCTCAAGAGCTGTGTGGGTTTAACAAGAATCAAACCTATTATATCCTGCACCAGTGTGCAAGGACGGTATCTTGCAGCCTGATGGCGTAGGCCGAGGAACGAAGTACAAAAGCGTGAAGTGAAAATTTACGCTGACTTTTACGCTGAAAGTTTGATTTGCGCTGAATTTACGCTGAGAAACGCGCGCCGCGCGATTAGCATTTTTGCCGCGCGTTTTCTATGGCTCAATTCTCCAGCCTGTCGTGGTCACACCCCAGCGACAGGTAGTGCGCCATCTCCCCTCTCAGCACCATCTGGGCATACTCCAAGGGCTTATTATACAGCAGCCAGTCCAGCTCTGCCCGCTGTGCCGGGATGTTGCCGTACTCGTCCTCCACAGCGATGCAGTCAATGGCAAGAGTGGTGCCATCCTCGAACCGGGCTTCTACCCGATTGGTGTCCATGTTGTAGCGGCAGGTATGCAATTTTGTCATAATAGTATCCTCCAAGACTTGATTTTTGGTGTGCGGTCACTCGAACCAATGCCGTCAAGTCGTTGTCGGATGAAGAAGTTTTTTGGTTTGTCTGGGAGTAAGTGTACGGGCGGCTTTGCTTATGCTATCAGTGGCACCCGCCCCCGCAGTGGGAGCCGCAGCTGTGGCCCTCGTCGTGGTCGTGGTGGGTGCAGTGGATGTCCGGGTCAAAGACCAGCTTCCCGGCCAGATAGTCGGCCACGGCGGCGTCTGCATCGCCGGAAAGGCCGCCGAACAGCTGGATGCCGGCCTGCATCAGAGCCACCTGCGCCCCGGTGCCGATGCCGCCGCAGAGCACGACGTCTGCGCCATGCTGTACGAGAAAGCCCGCCAGTGCGCCGTGGCCCTGACCATTCGTCGGGATGACCTCGGTGCGCAGGAGCTGGCCGTTTTCGGCCTCATAGAACTTGAACTGTGCGGAGCGGCCAAAGTGCTGGAACACCTGACCGTCTTCGAATGGGACTGCGATTTTCATGAGAACGTCTCCTTTACTGCTTGTTTTGTACAGCCTCCCGGATGCTCTTTGCCAGCTTTTTGGCGTCCAGAGGCTTGACGAGACGGCCATTCATACCGACCTGATGGCAGGACTGGGCGCACTCGTCGGAGGCCTGTGCCGTCATGGCGAGGATGGGAACGGTGGCGGCGTCGGGCCGGTCGAGGGCGCGGATGGCCCGGGACGCCTCGAGGCCGTCCATCACCGGCATCATCACATCCATGAGGATGGCCTGATACCCGCCCGGCGCACTGGCGGCAAAGCGCTCCACGGCTTCCCTGCCGTCCCATGCCTTATCCACCGTTGCGCCCTGACTGGTGAGTTGGAACTCGGCCACTTCCATGTTGATGTCGTTGTCCTCCACCAGCAGGATGTGCATCCCGTCCAGCCGCCCGTTGTCGGTGGGCTTGGGCTGGGGCTTTGCGGCGGCGTTCTTGTCCAGCAGGAAGGGCAGCTGGAAGGTGAAGGCAGTCCCCTCTCCCAGCTGGCTCTCGGCAGAGATGCTGCCGCCCATCTGGCTGACCAGATCCTTGACGATGGACATCCCGAGGCCGGTACCCCTGTACTGGGTGCGGGCGTCGGCGGACTCTTGGGTAAAGGGCTTGAACAGCTGGTTCTCCACGAAATCCCGGCTCATGCCGATGCCGGTGTCCGTGATGCGGAACTCGTACCACGCGGTGGTGCCGTCGCAGGATAGCTCTTTGGCATAGGTGTCGATGGACCCGCCGGGCTTATTGTACTTGATGGCGTTGCTGAACAGGTTCACCATGATCTGCCGCAGCTTGAGGGAGCTGCCCACGAGGGCGGTGTGCTGGATATTTTCCCGGTGGCGGTGGTGGGTCAGGCCGTCCTTTTCTATCTGTGCCTCCACCAGCGACGAGACGCCGTGCATCAGCACTTCGATGTCAAAGGGCTCCTGTTCCATCACCATCTGCCCGGCTTCCAGTTTGCTCATGTCCAGCACGTCGTTGACCAGTGCCAGAAGATGGTGGGCTGAGAGGTCTATTTTATCAAGGCAGCTGTCCACCTTCCGGGCATCGTCCCGGTTGGAGCGGAGGATGTCCAGCATACCGAGAATGCCGTTGATGGGGGTGCGGATGTCGTGGCTCATCCGGTTCATGAAGGCGGTCTTGGCCCTGCTGGCCGAGTCGGCTTCTTCAAAAGCTTCTTGCAGGCGCTGATTCTCGGCCTGCTCCTGTGCATGGAAGATGGAGGTATCCCGGAAGAGGATGATACCGTGGATGACCGGCATCTCCCCCCCGGAGGCTGCATCAAAGACGGTATCCTGCGCCATGAGGACGGTCTTCTGGAGCCAGACCGGCTCGCCGCAGGGGGTCTGCTCCCGGTACTCTACCGTCACGTACTTGAAGCCCGAGTGGAAGCGCTCCAGCAGTTTTGACGCCGTGTCCACGATGCGGTAGTTTTCCAGCGTCTCAGGAGTGACGAAGTGACGGCGCTGGGCGCAGTAGTCGTCGTAGGAGCAGGGCAGCGTCATCTGCAGATCGAACTGCCGCAGCGCGGTAGTCCGGTAGAAGATCTGCTCGAGCTGGCCGTGGGTCAGGTCCACAGTGAACAGGGCGTCGTTTGCGTCGATGAGGGCCTCCACATAGTTGTCGTTTTCCAGCAGGGAGTGCTTCATCTGCTCGTAATACTGGGTCAGGGGCTGGCGCTCGTCGAAGGCGGTGCTCTTGTCCCGGAAATACTCGAAGCCTACGAGGAAGTGGTGCAGCCGCCCATGGAGGTCGGCGTCGCAGAACAGGAGGGTCAGCCGCCCGCGCTGGGCCACGCCGTCGGTCTCAAAATCCAGCTCAAGCTCCTGCTTGGGGTGCTCAGCACTGAGGGTAGCAGACAGCGTGCTCAGCTGCAACGCTTCCCGCATCGTCTTGCGGGTGGCGGAGACGGCGTACTCGTTCACGATCTGCTCCACTGCACCCGAATAGCTGCCGTCGTCAGCAAGGAAGAAGCCCGACGAGGTGCGCGGGGCGCGATACTGGTCCAGCAGGGCGTCGCAGTAGAGGCAGTCCGAGAACTGATACCCATGGGCATTGACCCCCTGCAGAAGCTGCTGGTCCTGCAGCTTCTGGGCCTCGGCCTCCTCGCGCTTTGCGCGGTTTTTGTCCACATACATATTCTTGTCGGCGTGGCGGAACAGCTCCCGCAGGGTGCTGCCCTCGAAGTCGCTGGCGATGGCGCAGCCTGCCGCATATCTCAGGGGCATCTCGGGGTGCTGGCGGGAATACTCTGCCGTCTGCGCCCGGATGCTGCGCAGCACATCCTGTGCGCCGTCCCAGTCCACGCCGTAGAGGATAGCGATGAACTCGTCGCCGCCGTCGCGGCCCACGAAGTGCTGGGATGGCACGGCCAGACGCAGCTGTTCGGTAAAGGAGCGGATGTACTCGTCGCCCTTATCGTGGCCGAGGTTATTGTTGATGGTGCGCAGGTTGTTGAGGTCAAAGACGCAGAGCGCCGTGTTCCTGTCCGGCGGGTCGGGCGCGTCCAGGAGATCTTCGCATTTGTTCTTGTTGGGCAGGCCGGTGGCCTCATCGAGGTAGACTTTGCGCTGCAGAATGCGGTTCATGGCCGCGTACCGCAGGGCCTTGAAGATCTGATAACCGAACAAAAGCAGCAGCCCCACGATGTCCGCGAGGACGACTTTTTCCAGAAAGTCGAGGGCCGTGGCCCGCTTCTGGGAGTAGACCTCGGCCAGGTTGGTGGCCTCGTCGCAGGTCTGGAAGAAATGCTCGCTCTTGGCGATGATGGCCGTCTCGGCGTAGCCGTGCTGACGGACAAGGATGAGCTCGTTTTTCAGGTCGTCGAATTCGCCGGAAAGAGCGGTCATCTTGGTCTGAAAATCCGCGTCGTCCAGCCGCGCCAGGTCCAGCTCGCTGCTGCCGAAGCGGAGGCCTTCGATGTAGGAGGCTACATCGCCGAGGAGATCATCTTCCGGCGTGCCGGAAATTTCGAGCTTGACGATGCGCTGGGTCTTGCCGCGCACGAGGCCAGCGTAGTTGACGACGCGGGCCGTACCCTGTATCTTGCCCACCAGCACGAGGACACCGAAAAACAGGCTGATAAGGATGGCTGTGAGAAGGACGGTGAAAAGCTGGATAATATGCCCGAATCGGGAAGGAGCATTCTTCATGATGCAAACTCCATTCATAGCGCAGGAAATCGGTCATTTCCCCACTATTATAATGTATTTCAGAGAGCGCTTCAGGTTTGGAAACGGCTGAGAGATCAAGCCGAGTTATGACGGGGTTTATTGATATTCGTCAGATGATATGTTGAAATTTCACAAGTGGTGCGGGTCTGCCGCGGCTCATAGTTCTCCGCCTTCGAGTTTTCTGCGCACCTCGTGGAGCGAGGCGCACTCGCAGGTATAGATACTGCGCATCTCGTCGGTGGCAGGCGAGAGGTCGGGGACCATCACGGTGACAAAGCCCCCTGCCGCGCCGGCCCGGACGCCGTTGTAGCTGTCCTCGAGCACCATCGTCTTTGCAGGCTCAGTGCCGAGTTTCTGCGCCGCCAGCAGGAAGATGTCCGGCGCGGGCTTGGAGCGGGTCAGGTGCTCGCCCGAGATGACGGCCTTGAAGTAATGGCCGAGGCCCCAGTGTTCCAGATGTCCCTCGATGACGGTCATGGGGCTGGAAGACGCCACCGCCATGGGGATGTGATGTTCGTCCAGCCAGGCCAGAAGCTCGTCGAGGCCGGGCATTTTGGGGACGGGCTTGTTGAAGGCTTCATAGGCCAGCCGGTACAGCTCCTCCACGATGCCCATGGCGGGGCAGTCCTCGCCGTAGAAGCGCCGCAGCACATCGCAGCTGCCGGCCTTGGTGGTGCCGCGGGCAGCCTGCGAGAGGCCATCCTTGCAGGGCAGGCCGAATTTTGCCAGTGCCGGCTCCCAGCAGATGTTCCAGATGCGCTCGGTGTCGAACATCAGCCCGTCCATATCAAAAATAACACCCTGTATCATAACGCAAGCTCCTTTTGGCGAAAAATCTACATATATACTCTATTGTACCATGTTTTTCCGCTTTTGAACACCGATAAGGTCATAATTTGTGGCAACTTGACTGCCCCAAAGATGAAACATTTTTCGGTTGCTTGCAAATCCGTTTCACGGCATTATAATAGAAAACAACATTCGGCATATTTGGCGCAGGGCGTGCAGCCCGCGCGGCGCTGTGTGAGATCAGAAAAGAGGGAAATTTATCATGTTGGACATCAAGATCACTCGTACTACCTGCCCGAAGGAAAAGCCGCAGGACGAGTCTAAGCTGGGTTTTGGCAAGAAGTTCACCGACCATATGTTCGTTATGGACTACACCGAGGGAGAGGGCTGGCATGACGCCCGCATCGTCCCCTACGCACCCTTCCCGCTGGACCCCGCTACGGTCGTGTTCCACTATGCACAGGAGATCTTCGAGGGCATGAAGGCTTACCGCACTGCGGATGACACCATCCAGCTGTTCCGCCCCGAGTGCAACGCAAAGCGTATGCAGGACTCTGCTGACCGTCTGTGCATCCCCAAGATCCCTGTTGAGGATTACATCCAGGCCGTCGAGGCTCTGGTGGATGTGGACCGTGACTGGGTGCCTCACGCTGACGGCGCTTCCCTGTACATCCGTCCCTTCGTGTTCGCAAACGATGTGGGTCTGGGCGTCCACGCTTCCAAGCACTACATCTTCTGCATCATCTGCGCTCCGTCGGGCGCTTACTACGCCGAGGGCATCAACCCCGTGCGCATCTACGTCGAAGACGAGTACATCCGTGCCGCTCCCGGTCTGACCGGCTTCACCAAGTGCGGCGGCAACTACGCTGCTTCCATCAAGGCCGGCGAGCTGGCTGAGGAGCAGGGCTACGCTCAGGTGCTGTGGCTGGACGGCGTCGAGAAGAAGTACGTTGAGGAAGTCGGCAGCATGAACATCATGTTCAAGATCGACGGCAAGGTCTACACCGCCGCCACCGTCGGCACCGTCCTGCCCGGCGTCACCCGCCGCAGCTGCATCGAGCTGCTGAAGGACTGGGGCTATGAGGTCGTCGAGGGCAAGCTGGCCATCGCCGACATCATGCAGGCTGCCCGCGACGGCAAGCTGGAAGAGGTCTTCGGCACCGGCACCGCCGCTGTCGTCTCCCCCGTCAAGGAGCTGGTCTGGAAGGGCGAGCACGCTTACATCGGCGACGGCAGCATCGGCCCTGTCACCCAGAAGCTCTATGACACCATGACCGGTATGCAGTGGGGCAAGATCCCCGATACCAAGGGCTGGATCGTCCCTGTGGAGAAGAAGTACTAAGAGCTGAAAGGCTTATAAACGCCGCCCGGCTGTACGCCCGGCGGCGTTTGCTGTATCCGGTGCGGATTGCAATTCTCTGCCGCGGGTGATACACTTAAAGTACACCTGAAAAACGAGAGGGAATGAGAAGATGATAAAGAAGTGGAGCATCCGCTACCCCGCTGTGGGCGGCGAAGAAGAGCGCCGGGCCTATGTCTATCTGCCCACCATGTACGAGGCTGACCCTGACCGGCGGTATCCGGTGCTGTATATGTTCGACGGGCAGAACGTGTTTTTCGACGAGGACGCCACCTACGGCAAGAGCTGGGGCGTGGCCGATTATCTGGACTACACCGATACGCCCCTCATCGTGGCGGCGGTGGAGTGCAACGCCGGTGCCAACAATGAGCGTCTGGTGGAGTATTCGCCCTACCGCTTCGACGATAAGCAGTACGGCCACTTCGACGGCAAAGGCAAGGACACTCTGAACTGGTTCGTCCACGAGTTCAAGCCCTACATCGACGCCAACTACCGCACAGAGCCCGACCGGGCTCATACCTTCATCGGCGGCAGCTCCATGGGCGGCCTCATGAGCCTGTACGCTCTTTTGCAGTACAGCGATGTGTTTGGCCGTGCGGCGGCGCTCTCGCCCTCGCTGTGGGTGGCTCCGGAGGCGCTGACGGCGCTGGTGGGCCGCTGCAAGCTGGCCCCGGGTACCGTGCTCTACATGGATTACGGCTCCAGAGAGATGGGCAACCACGACGGGATGCGGAAGGGCTTCGGCGAGATGTGCAGCAGGATCTTTGCCCGGGGCATCAACCTGACGGCCCGCGTCGTGCCGGGCGGAGACCACAGCGAAGCCAGCTGGGAAAAGCAGCTGCCTTTCGTGTTCCACACCCTGATGTACGAGCTTGATTGAACCAAACTGAGGAGGAAAGCATATGGAGATGCAGTATTTTAAGGAATACAGCCCGGCGCTGGGCCGGGAGATGGAGTGCAAAGTCTACGGGCACGGGGGACGGCCCATGCTGTACATCCCCTGTCAGGACGGACGCTTCTTCGACTTCGAGGACTTCCACATGGCCGACACCCTTGCACCCTGGATCGAGTCAGGCCAGCTCATGGTCATGTCCATCGACACGCTGGACAAGGAGACCTGGTCGGACACCAATGGCGACCCCTACTGGCGCATCCGCCGGTATGAGCAGTGGCTGCATTATATCGTGGATGAGGCTGTCCCCAAGCTGCGCTATCTGTCCAAGGAGCGCAACGGCTGGGATGACCTGCCCGGCGTCATCGCCTTCGGCTGCAGCCTCGGCGCGACCCATGCGGTCAACCTTTACCTCCGCTGGCCCGACATCTTCTGCGGCTGTCTGGCCCTCAGCGGCATCTACACCGCCCACTACGGCTTCGGCGACTACATGGATGAGCTGGTGTATATGAACTCTCCCGTGGACTATATGCGCAACTTCCCGGAGGATCACCCCTATATGGAGCTGTACCGGAACCAGAAGGCTGTCATCTGCTGCGGTCAGGGCGCATGGGAGCAGCCCGACACCACCTGGATGCTCAAGCGCATCTTTGAGGCAAAGAACATCCCTGTCTGGGTGGATCTGTGGGGCCACGACGTCAAGCACGACTGGGATTGGTGGTATAAGCAGGCGGTTTATTACATGCCGTATATTTTGGGGTGAAAGAAAACCTCGCCGTCACGCCTACGGCGTGCCACTGCCCGGGTTGCGGCTCCCAGCATCTGCTTCGGCCCTTGATGCGGGCCTCGCATCCTGCTGGCCGCGGCCCCAACAGCGACTCCCTGTTTCCGCCGCTGGCGGCGGTCGTCGTTGTTGCTCCTAACGAGGGGAGGCTTTGGCATTCCGTAAAGCTTTCCCTCTTCGCCAGAGGCTCCCCTACAAGGGGAGCTGTCGAGCGACAGCGAGACTGAGAGGTTGTATGAAGGGCAGCCTGCCCTTTTATAGGTTCATTTTAGTATAGCAAAGGACTTTTCTTATGTCAAACCAACTCAATTTTTCACAGCAGATGGACGAAGTGTTGAAAACTCTGGGCGACACCCGCCCCCGGCTGCTGCTCCATGCCTGCTGCGGCCCCTGTTCCAGCGCCGTGCTGGAGCGGCTGTGCCGGTATTTCGACATCACCGTGCTCTACTACAACCCCAATACATGGCCCGCCGAAGAATACCACCGCCGGGGCGAAGAGCTGGAGCGCTTCGTCGCCGCCGCCCACCCGCTGGGGGTAACAGTGGTGGAAGACCGGTACGACCCGCAGGAGTTCTACTCCGCTGTCGCGGGCCTCGAGAACGAGCCGGAGCGCGGCAGTCGCTGCACGGTCTGCTATCGGCTGCGGATGCGCCGTGCGGCCCAGTATGCCGCCGAGCACGGCTTCGACTGGTTCACCACGACCCTCTCCATCAGCCCCCACAAGGACGCCAAGCGCATCAATGCCATCGGGCAGGAGCTGGAGCAGGAGTTCGGCGTGAAGCACCTGCCCTCCGACTTCAAGAAGCAGAACGGCTATCTGCGCTCGTTACAGCTTTCAGAGGAATACGGCCTTTACCGTCAGGATTACTGCGGCTGTGAGTTCAGCGCAAAGGCGAGAGGCATCGGCACTACTGCGGGAGAATAAGTGATACAGTTCCAATTATTTGATTTATCTATGTATCTTTTTCGAAGTGTATCTACTTGATACACTTCGGCCTTCTGATACACTTCCAACTGTATCAAGCACCCCCCCGAACTGTATCAGCTGATACAGTTCGATTTTTAACTTATCAGCGTCAAAAAAGTGCAACTGTATCAGATAACCTCCCTCAGTAGGGAGCTGATACAGCTGCACTTCTTATTTTTATTCTTCCGGCAAACGTGCAACCAGAATCGCAAAGATGACCAGACCCACGCAGGGAACGATGTTGGTCATCATACCGGCGGCAAGACCGGCGCTTTCGGCCACGACGCCGATGACCCAGGGCATCAGGATCGCGCCGCTGGCCGCCACCGGCAGCATGATGCCCATGCTGGTCACGCTGGTCATACGGCCTGCACTGGCCACAGCGGTGGGATTCATGCCCGCCATCGCAAAGGCAAAGGCGAACAGCAGCACGATGGCCGCGCCCTGACTGCGGGCCTGCACCAGCAGGATGTAGAAGATGGTGCAGCTCACGCCCATGACCACCATGGCCTTGCGGGGCTGCTTGAAGGGGAACACGAAGGCGATGAGCAGACGTGCCACGAGGGTCGCGCCCCACATAACGGTGACGGTATAGGCCGCCAGTGCGCCTGCGATGATGCCGCTGCCCTTGAAGTAAGTGACCATCCAGCCGGTGACGCTCTGCTCAGCGGCGTTCTGGCAGAAGAGCAGGCCGGTCAACAGCCAGAAGCGGGTGGATCTGAGGAAGCTCCAATCAGTGACTTCCTTCTTGCCCGCGCCCTTGCCCGCAAAGGGAGTCCCCATATACACCAGCCAGAGCAGCAGACCCAGCACGGCCAGCACCAGCACGGCGAAGGAGCCGCTCACCTTGCCTGCCGCCGCGATGAAAAAGGGGCAGAGCAGTGCGCCGCAGGCATAGCAGCTGTGCATCAGGTTCATGCCCCGGGTGCGGTCAGCGGAGTTGTCGCTGACGAGGATGGTGCAGGTGTTGATGACACTGCCCTTGGCGATGCCCACGAGGAAGAAGCCCAGCGCCAGCACAGCCACTGCGCCGCTGAGGCCCATCATGGCGTAGCCCAGCGCATAGCCGATGGTCAGCAGCAGGATGCTGGGCTTCATGCCCAGCTTGCCGGGCAGCATGGCGATGAGAAAGCCTGCCAGCAGGTTGCCGATACTCATGAGAGACAGCAGGGTTCCGGTCATGCCGTAGGCGAAGCCATACTGCTCCTGCAATAGGCTGACCACCACGCCGCTGGAAATTGCGCAGATGCCGCTGAAAAAGAAGGTGATGAAGCCCACGTTCCGCAGGCGGGTGTTCTTTTGTTCCATACGATTCCTCTTTCCGTTTTTCCTTTTCCGTCCGCGCCTTGCCGTAAGCGCGTTGTATCCTATCCCATTATAGCGCTTCACGGGTTTTATGCAACTAGAGTTTCTGCAAAAGGCTCTCCCTTTGGGAGAGCTGGCAGGGAGGTCGAGAGATCAGACTTGGAAAAGCCTGCCCTAGACAGCGAGGCACTCCATTTCGCGGTGAATTGAGCCTTCCTCGTCCAGCGTAGTCCTGACCGGCACGCCAGTGGCTCTCCCTTTGGGAGAGCTGGCTCGTGAGCGCCTGAGAGGGCAAGCCCGTCACGACAGAGCCGCTGCGCAGCGATAAGCATCTCCTTTGTCAGAGCGATACTATCGCTGTGCGTATTTTTCTTTGTCAGCGTCCTCGCCCTCTCCGTCACCTGCGGTGACACCTCTCCCAAAGGGAGAGGCTTTGGGGCAGCTCTTCTACGCAAAAAGAGGGCCGGACAACTGTCCGGCCCTCTTTGAGGTCAGCGCTTATTCAGCCTTGGTCTCAGGCTTTGCCTCTTCGGCCTTAGCCTCCGGCTTTGCAGCGGGAGCTGCGGGAGCAGCAGGCTTCACAACGGGCTTCGGGGGATACGGATCGTCCTTCAGGGGGAAGAGGATGATCTTCTTCGGGCACTTCTGGGCGCACATACCGCAGCCCTTGCACTTGTCGTAGTCCACGCGGGCCACGCCGTCAACGACATGGATGGCGTCGAACTTACAGGTGCGCTCACACATACCGCAGGCGATGCAGCTGGTGGTGCAGAGCTTGTTGGCGACAGCGCCCTTATCCTTGTTGGAGCACATAACGACGGGCTTGCGGGGGCCGCCGGCGTCGATCATGATGACCTGCTTGGGGCAGATGTTGGCGCAGGCACCACAGCCGGTACACTTGTCCTTGTCCACCTTGGCAACACCGTCCACGATGTGGATGGCGTCGAACTTACAGACCTTGGTGCAGTCGCCCAGACCGATGCAGGCAAAGGAGCAGGTCTTGGGGCCGCCGTACAGGGTAGCAGCAGCGGCGCAGGTCTGGATGCCCTTGTAGTCGTAAGCGGGCTTGCAGTGCTCGGAGCTGCCCTGGCACTGGACCACGGCCTTCTTCTCCACAGCGCTTGCCTCACCGCCCATGATCTTGGCGATGGCAGCAGCAGCCTTGGGGCCGCCGGGAGCGCACTTGTCGCAAGGCACACCGTCCATGACGACAGCCTTTGCGTAGTCGGCACAGCCTGCGTAGCCGCAGCCGCCGCAGTTTGCGCCGGCCAGACAGCCGGCAACTTCTTCGATACGGGGGTCTTCCTCAACTGCCATGAACTTGGCAGCGGCGACCAGAATGATTGCGCCGACAGCACCGACGATGGTGCAGAGGATAACAGCAGATGCGATATTCATAATCCTGTTCCTCCTTTACAGCGTCACGTTAAACAGATTCTCAACGATGCCGCCAAAGCCCATGAAGGACAGGCTGGTAATCGCTGCGGCCAGCAGAGTGATGGGCAGGCCCTTGAAGGGAGCCGGGGGATCACAGGCCTCCACGCGCTTGCGCACGCCGCTGAACATGACCATAGCCAGCATGAAGCCGACGCCTGCGCCGATGGCACAGACCAGAGCCTCGATGTAGGCAGCGCCGAAGCCCAGAGCCTCGACGTCTGCGCCGTAGTCATCGACGACCAGAATGGTGACAGCCAGAACGCAGCAGTTGGTGGTGATCAGGGGCAGGTAGACGCCCAGAGAGTTGTACAGCGCAACGACATACTTCTTCAGGAAGATCTCGATGAACTGCACCAGAACTGCAATGACCAGAATGAACACGATGGTCTGCAGATAGCTCAGACCGGCGGGGTTCAGAACAAAGATCTGCAGCGGGAAGGTCACAGCCGTAGCCATGAACATGACGAAGATGACAGCGCCGGACATACCCACAGCGGAGTCAAGCTTCTTGGAAACGCCCAGGAACGGGCAGATGCCATAGAACTTCACCAGCACGTAGTTGTTGACAAGGATCATGCTGAAGAAGATAGCAGCGAGTTTGACGAGCATCTTATTAGCCCTCCTTCTTCAGATTGTCGATGTCGCAGCAGCTCTTGCGCTCGATGCGCGCATCCAGCTTGCCTTCCAGCCAGACACAGCCGGCCATCAGGACGCCGTAGCAGAAGAATGCGCCGGGAGCCTGAGTCATGATGCTGATGCGGGCGATGCTGTCGGGCAGGACCTGGAAGCCCAGCCAAGTGCCGCTGCCCAGCACCTCGCGGATGGTAGCCATCAGCACGACGGTGAGGGTGTAGCCGATGCCCATGCCGACGCCGTCCAGTGCAGAATCGACCACGTTGTTCTTGCAGGCGAACATCTCGGCACGGCCAAGGATGATGCAGTTGACGACGATCAGGGGCAGGAAGACGCCCAGTGCGGTGTACAGGCTCTCCATGTAGGCGTGCATCACCATCTGAACGATGGTCACGAAGCCTGCGATGATGACGATGTAGCAGGGCAGATGGACCTTTGCGGGGATCACGTTGCGCAGCAGCGAGATCAGGATGTTGGAGCAGACCAGCACGAAGGTGAAGGCTGCGCCCATGCCCAGTGCGCTGGAGACTGCCGTGGTAACTGCCAGGCAGGAGCAGGTGCCCAGGACCAGACGCAGAACGGGGTTCTCTTTGATGATGCCGTTGGTAAGGATGCTTACCTTGGACTTGTTTTCAGATGCCATTTCTTACCAACCTCCTTTATGCCAGCTCGTTGTAGCAGTTGACGCAGTCGTTGATGGCGGCGAACAATGCCTTAGAGGAAATGGTCGCGCCGCTGTATGCGTCAAAACCGCCCTGACCGATGGCGATATTCTGGGTGCCGTCCATGCCGTTGAACTGGGCAAGGAAGGTGTCGCTTGCGACATTGGAGCCGATGCCCTTGGTCTGAGTGGAAGCGTCCACCCAGATGCCGGTGACGGTGCCGTTGGTGTCGTAGCCCATGATGACGGTGAGGATGCCGCCGTCGAAGCCCTTCTCCTCAGCCTTGATGGCGATGCTGCCATCCTCGGCCTTAACGACGCCGGTGACGTTCTCGGTGGTGTAGCCGGTCACTTCTTCCAGCGTCTTGGCGTCAGAAACGGTGGGCATGACGTCCACATAGGCTGCCAGAGTGGCGGCCTTCTGGTTTTCTTCGATGATAGGCGCAGTAAAGGAGTTGACCAGGGCCAGCAGGAAGCTGACCACCAGTGCGATGACGCTCAGCACGACTACCGGCTTTACCGTGCTTTCCCAAGTAGACTTATTCATTTGCCAGCAGCCTCCTTCTTAGCAGGTTTGACATAGCCATACGGCGTCTGGCGGGTCAAGTCATTGATGTACGGGACCCACAGGTTCATGAACAGCAGTGCGAAGGACACGCCCTCGGTGTAGCTGCCCCAGTAACGGATAGCGAAGGTGACGACGCCCAGAGCCACGCCGTAGATCAGCTTGCCCTTCAGGGTGAAGGGGCTGGTGACGTAGTCGGTGGCCATGAACACAGCGCCGAACAGCAGGCCGCCGCTCAGCACAGCCACCAGTGCAGCGTGGACGCTGTGGGTGGCGATGAGGTAGAACACGAACATGCTGCCAACGTAAGCGGCAGGGATGGCGATGCTGATGGTCTTGGTGACCACGAGGTAGATCAGGCCCAGCACGATGGCCAGAGCGCAGGTCTCGCCCAGAACGCCGCCGTGGACGCCCATGAAGAGGTCCAGCAGGCTCAGTTTGTTGGGGTCAGCCACAGCCAGAGGAGTAGCGGAGGACAGCTGATCGACCGCTGCATCCGGGAACACCCAGTTGTTCATAGCGCCGGCAAAGCTGACGAACAGCACGATACGGCCCACCAGAGCGGGGTTCGCGAAGTTCATGCCGATGCCGCCGAACAGCTGCTTGACCACGATGATGGCCACGAAGTCGCCGATGAGCAGCTCACCGATGGGCATACCCACAGGCACGTTCATGGCGAGGATGATGCCGGTGACGACGGCGGACAGATCGCTGATGGGGTTTGCTTTCTTCAGCAGCTTGCAGTACAGCCACTCGAAAACCACGCAGGCCACGACGGACACTGCGGTGACCAGCAGAGCACGCAGACCAAAGATAATGGCAGAGGCCACGACGCACGGGGTCAGGGCCACGATCACGTTGGCCATCAGGCCGGTGGTCGTCTCCTCAGAGCGCAGGTGCGGGGAGGCCGAAACAATAAGCTTCGTATCCATTACTTATTGCCTCCTTTTTTGATTTCACCGAGATAGAATGCCTTGGCCAGACCCATCATCTGGGTGCAGGGACGCTTGGCCGGGCAGACGAAGGTGCAGGAACCGCAGTTGAAGCAGTAATCAACGTGCAGCTTGCCCAGCTCCTGGACGTCGCGGGCAGCGTAAGCCTGGTTGACCTCCACGGGCTCCAGACCCATGGGGCAGTACTCGACGCAGCGGCCGCAGCGGATGCAGGGGTTGACCTGCGGGGGCTGTGCGGTCGCCTCGCTCAGCATGATAAGGCCGGAAGTGGTCTTGGTGGTGGGGTAGCTCAGGTCACGCACAGCGGGCCCCATCATAGCGCCGCCGGCCACGACCTTGCCCAGAGTGACGCCGCCCTTGAGGCCGGCAGTGTTCAGGACATCCTCGTAGGAAGTACCCACGGGGACGATGAGGTTCTGGGGCTTCTCGCAGGCATCGCCGTCCACGGTAATGACGCGGCTGACCACCGGCATACCGGTAGCCAGATACTTGCCGAGGCTGGACACGCTGGTCACGTTCATGACGATGGCGCCGGCAGCGGCGGGCAGGCCGCCGTGCGGGACCTCGCGGCCCAGGCACTTCTCAATGAGGATGAGCTCTGCGCCGGTGCCGTAGACGCTGGGCAGGGGCTTCACCTCAATGGCAGGCTTGTCCTTCGTCTTCTGGCACAGCAGGTCGATGCACTCGGGCTTGTTGTTCTCGATGCCGATGACACACTTCGGGATGCCGGTGTACTTCAGCACAGCCTCGATGCCGCGGACGATGTCGTCTGCGCAGTTCAGCATCTCCTGCGTGTCGCTGGTCAGCCAGACTTCACACTCGGAGGCGTTGATGAGCAGGGTATCCACGGGGTCCTTGGGCTGCAGCTTGACGTCAGTCGGGAAGCCTGCGCCGCCCAGACCCACCAGACCGCTCTCACGCACGGCGGCGAGGAAGCTGGCCTTATCGGTCACTTCAGGTGCCTTCACGGCGGGGTCTACGGCCTGCTTGCCATCGGTCTTGATGACCACAGAGTCGCACATCCGGCCATTGGACAGACGGAACGGCTCCACAGCCGCCACAGTGCCCGAGACGCTGGAGTGGATATTTGCAGACACAAAGCCGCCAGCTTCACCGATCTTGGTACCGACGAACACCTCGTCGCCCTTCTTCACCAAAGCCTTGGCGGGAGCGCCGATATGCTGACTCATCAGGATGCGTACCTGCGCGGGCAGAGGCATCGGGACCGGTTTGCTTGCAGCAGTTGCCTTGTCATGCGGCGTATGCGCGCCAAGCGCCGCACGTTTCAGCTTGTTCAACATGG
>OODU01001849.1_pt1 | contig 19668 bp, 17 predicted proteins | sample 1671171 | NCBI WGS metagenome assembly OODU01 (sample SAMN06348129, study PRJEB24527) | human gut metagenome | biome: human gut; feature: ankylosing spondylitis patient; material: feces | host: Homo sapiens | place: China | collected 2015-10
CCTTCGAACTTTTTATCTGTGCGGTCATTGTACTGTACATTTTTCTCGTAAAAGCGCATTGACCGCTTGGCTAGCACCCAAACGGTCAATGACTTAAAAACCATTGATTATTGAAAGGGTCTGACCGCTGTACACAGCGTTTCCCTTTTTGTATCTTTATTATACCACACTCCCGCGCAAAGTCAAGCGCGGGAGCATTTTTATGCCTGCTCTGCGCTTTCACTCTGCCGGTTCTCTCCCGGAGTGTTACCCGTGTCCTGCGGCGGCTGCACCCTCACCTCAGGCGGGTTTCTCTCATCGCCGGACTGCCGAAACCGATCGTCGATATGCTCGCGGAGCCGTTCGGCGTGGCCGCTGCTGCGCGAGGTCACGGTGATGCTGACGCTCTCGCCTTCCTTTGCTTCCTGCCGGACGGTATGCTCCACCGCCTTATCAATGTGTACAAACCGCGGAATTTTGCTGTCCGGCGGCGGCTCCCTGCCGGAAACACGGGTGCCGAGCACCTGATCGAACCGGTTTACCGTATACTCCACGCTGTCCGTGCCGCCCACGACGCTGACGCTGGCATACGGCTCATACGCGGCGTACACGCCGGTGGTCGCCATGCCGCACAGGACAGCCACGCACGCCGCCCAGGTCAGCGGCTTTTTCCACCGTCTGCGGCGCTTCGCCGGAATCCGAATCTCCTGTCCGACCGCTCTGTTCTTCGCGTCTACAAGGCGAACCGTGCCGTCCTCCGCGAGCGCGGCGGCCTTTCCCGCTCGAATATCCGTAATTATCGCACGCATTGCTCTGCCTCCTTGCGCATGGTCTGCAGATAGGTGCAGAGGATGGGGTAATCGCCGTCGATGAGCAGCGCCGCCGCTACAATGTAATCCCGGTGACGGGTTATCGTCCGCGCCGACACGCCGCACCGCTGCGCGAGCGCCTTGACCGGCAGGCTGTGCGCGCTCTGCATGGACGCGAACAGCACCGGCGAATGCAGCAGCGTGCCGACCGCCACGGCGCAGCTGCGGCGCGTCTTGTCCGACTTGGGCGAGCTTGCCGCTAAATCATAAAACGCGAATCCATACTTCTCAAACACCGTGTTTGCCGCCTCGATCTCCTCCTGTGCGCTGATGGACTTTGCTTCGCTCATCTGCTCCGCGACCGCCTGCTGCATGGCGGCGTCCGCGCTCTCGCGGTCCACCGTGCCGTCGAACGTCTGCGGGGCAAGCGGTGTTTCCGCGTCAAACCGGTGCTGACTGCGGTAATGGTCGGCAAGGCGTCTGCCAATCACAAGCGACGCATACGCGCCGAACGGCCCGCTTGCCGGGTCGTAGCCCTTGATGGCTTCGTAGAAGGCCAGCAGCGCGACCGAATATTCATCGTCGCTGCGCGTGACCGCAAAGCCTGCGTGCCTGCTCGCGCACCGGAGAACGAACGCCTCGTGCGCCTGAATGAACCGCTCCAAAAACGGCTCGTCCGTGCGTGCGCGGACTGCCTGTGTGCTCGTCTGCATGCCGCCGCCTCCCTTCCTTTGATATGAGACTATACCGCATAATTAAAGCTGCGGCGCTTTGTGGTATAGTCTTATTCTAGATTTGCTCTGTGTTGAAACGGTGTACCGACTGTTACCGTTCTGCGTAGACTTCCGTATGTTTTGAAGGACACAGACAGCAAAAAGCACCGCAGAATACAGGCTGCGGTGCTCTTTCATTCGTTCAGGCTGTTGCTTTCTCGTTCTCTTCGCGCGTTAGCGCGCATTCAATAGGATTGCATTGCAATCCATAAAAACGGGGAACATGTATCAGCGCAGCGCGGTCAAGAAACCGCGCAAGGATAGCGCAAATTTTTATACTTCCGGAGGGAGAAAGTTTCAACCAACGGGCGGAACTTTCGGACGACTTTGGAACGGCCCACGGTCCGTTCCTGCTTGTCGGCGAAACTGTAGTTTCGCGACAGTCAGAGTGCAGCGAAACGCTGCAGCATTGCCGCGCACTCCGCGCGGGTAGCCGTAGCCTTGGGCGCGAGTGTCGAGGACGTTTTACCGGTCAGGATACCGTTCTTGACGCACCACTGCACCGCCTTTTCCGCATACGCAGAAACCGAGCCTGCGTCCGTGTACGCGGACAGGTCTGCCGCGCCGTCCGGCTCACCGGCATAGCGGTACAGCATGGCGGCAAGCTGCTCACGGGTGATATTCCGGTTCGGAGCAGAGCCATCGGATATGCCCTTGCTCTTCGCCCAGTTCATGCCCTTTTCATACCAAACCGTGCCGCCCTCTGTCGATTCACCGGCATAACGCGCCAATACGGTCATCAGCATTCCGCGGCTCATGGTCGCGCTCGGCGAGAAGGCGGTCGCGCTCGTGCCGTTCATCAGGCTGTTGCTCGTGACGTACTGCACCGCACTTGCAAACCAGCTGTTCTGCGGCACATCCTTGAAGCTGCCGACCGTGGCCTGACTGCCGTTCTGGTTCGGCTGACCGCCCTGACCCGGCTTAAACGTGCTCATCGAGCTGCTGGAATCAGTGGTACCCAGCTTTGCCTCTGCCGTGCCGACCGAGGTGCCGTCCACCAGAACCGTGTACGTCTCGCCCTCCTTGATATCCGCCGAGGAGAAGATAACACTGCTCATCGAGCCGAGCGCGGTCGCGGTGCAGAGAGTCTTGCCGGAGGAATCCTGCACGGTGATGACGCTGCCCTCCTTGATGCCGAGGGCACTCTCGCGGTTCGGCAGATTGCCGGACGGCTTGCCGTCCGCCTTGCCGCCGGAGGGCTTGGTCGGCGGCGTAAACGTGCCGTCGGTCGGGGTATTGCCGGAGAAGCTCGGCGGGGTCGGACGATTGCCGTCGGTCGTGCCGTTTGCGTCACCCGGCGGGGTCATGCCCTGACCGCCGCCCTGTCCGTTCGGGCCGCCGCCCATGCCGCCGCCGGACGGCGAGGTCTCCCCGACCGCGATATACGCCTGCGTGCCGGCACTCGGCTCCATGCCTGCGCCGAACAGCGTGCCGCCGGACAGCGTGAACGTGCCGTCATAGTCAATCGCCGCGTCCATCATGGCATCCGCGCCGTAGACCTCCACCTTGCCGCCGGTCATGCTGATATCGTTGTTGGAGTCCAGACCGTCCGAGCCTGCGTCAATGTACAGGTCGCCGCCCGCAATGTTGATGGCGTACATGTCACTGCGCTCACCGAGCGTGCTGTTTGCGGCATTTACGCCGTCGTCGGACGCTGTCACATCAATATCGCCGCTGTACACGGTAACGGTCGTGCCCTCCAGACCCTCATAGCTTGCAGTGATGTTGATGCGCGGCGTACTCGTCGAGGACGCACCCTTGGTGCCGATCACAAGGTTGTTGTCCGCATGAACGCCGTCATCGCCGGTGGCAAGGGTCAGCGTGCCGCCCGAAATCGTGATATCGGTGTTCGCGTGCAGCGCATCATCCGCGCTGTCCACGGTCAGCGTGCCGCCGGTGACGGTCAGGGTCTTGCCCGCCTTAAAGCCCTTGCAGGAGGCAGAATCGTCCGTGAGCGCGGTGGTGTGGTCGCCGTTCGTCTTGACGTGAAACGTGCCGCCCGAAATCGTCAGATCGCCGTCCGCCTGAATGCCGTCCTCGGTCGCGTTCAGCGTCAGCGTGCCGCCCGAGATGACCACATTACCGAGCGAGGTCGTGTCCGGGTTCTCGGTGTCGCCTGTGTCCGGAGACGCCTTGACCGCATCGCCGCCCGCGGTGATGCTCAGCGTGCCGCCGGTAATGTTCAGCTCATCGTCGCAGGACAGACCGTCGTTCACGGCATTGATGTTCAGCTTGACCTCCGCAACCGTAATCACCGCGTCAGCCGCACCCTTGATGCCGTTTTTCGCGTTTCCGTCAACGGTCAGCGTGCCCGTGCCGCCGATGGCAAGCGCTGCCCCGCTCTTGACCTTGACCGCCGCGTTTTCGTCGCTCGAGCCTTCGGTGTCGGCAACCGTGTTGGTCGTGCCTGCCGCCGCAATCAGGGACGCCTCGGCGGTCTTGTTCAGGGTGATCGCTGCGCTGTCGTCATTGGTGAGCGTCAGACCGTTCAGCACAATGGTAACGCCCGTGACGCCCTTTTTGACCGTGATCGAGCCGTTATCGCAGTCGCCGGAGAACACATAGGTGCCCGCCGCCGTGATGGAAACGTCGGTGCCGTCAATCTCATAGCCGGTGTACTTGCCCGAAGCCTTGGCGGCGGAGTCGGTTAAGGTGACGAGCGTCGCGTTTGCGGTCGTGTAGTCCGAAGCCGCACACGCCGAGGTCGGCAGCATGCCCGCCGCAAGCGCGGAGGCCAGCAAAGCGGCGAGAAGTTTCTTTTTCATAATATTCAATCCTTTCAAATTGTCGGATGGTTCAATTTCATCACAAATGTATCCCGTAGGGTGCGACGACTCGGCGCACCGCATCAAACGAATACCACTGTGTTAAATGGTATTGGCAACCGTTACCGATAACGTATTCCGTTGTTTTGAAATTTGCGTTGCGGTTTACACGGCGCGCCGAGTCGTCGCGCCCTACGGTCAACATGGTCATTATCGTTACAATGCTTCCTTCACCTGCGGCACCTTGCCGCAAACGATATCGAGGTTGCCGTTCCGGCACCGGATAGCGTCCAAAAACTGCTTCTCAATCTCGGGAGAAACCAGCCTTACATGGTAATGCAGATTATACAGGCTGCCCATGCCGGTGGTACGCACGGAAATCAGCTCTGCCGAGCGGGTATACTCCCCAAACAGATCGTCAAACAGGCCGGTGTAGTCGAGGTTCTCCGGAATGGTGATTTTCAGCTCCTTCTCCTCCTCCGGCTTTCTGCCGAAGGACAGCGCCGCGTAGGCGGTCAGCAGGATGCACATCACCGCGCCGGTGACAATGGCAATGCCGATATACCCCATGCCGGTGGCAAGGCCGAGCGTCATGGCGAGAAAAATGCAGGTAATGTCACGCGCAGAGCCGGCCGCGGAGCGGAATCGCACAAGGCTGAACGCGCCGGAGACAGCCACGCCTGCGCCGAGGTTGCCGTTCACGAGCAGAATGATGACCTGCACCATTGCGGGCAGCAGCGCCAGCGTGACCGCCATGGACTGCGTGTAGGTGTTTTTGTACATATAAACGGCGGCAACGAGTGCGCCGAGCGCAAGCGCCACCAGCAAACAGATAACGAACGCGCTGCCGGTCAGACCGGCGGTGAGGATGGAACCAAAAATCGTTTCAAGCACAGTAAATTTCTCCTTTTTCGTTGATGTGAATGGTTTCGCTGCCGAACTGCGGCGAACGGTCCTCGCGCAGCATGGTCTGGTACGCCGCGCCGTATTTGGAAAAGTGGGTCGGGAAAATGGCGTTCTCGCTCAGCACGCGCGCCAGCCACAGGGGCGTTGTGCCGGGGATTTTGATCTCCATCAGGCAGGTGTCGTGCGGCAGCAGCTGCTCGCCTGCCGAGCCGGAGGACAGGTCTAAATCGTCCATGCGCCACCGAATGCCCGAGTCGAACGTGACGCGCAGCTCCGGCTGATACTTGTCGAACAGCGCGAGCCGGTCGTAGCAGATGCACATGGCAGGCTGAATGCCCTTGTAGAAGTGCAGGAACCAGTCGATCTCGCGGGAAATCTGGCTCTGCTCGGGTGCTGTGCCGCCGTCTAAATACGCCTGCGCTTCGCTGTAGGTCATCGCAATGCGGCGCTTGTAGACGATGTGGTCGTATTTTTTCTTAATCTCCACAAACGCCTCGGTATCGGCACCCGGCGTGCGGTAGGTACGCAGGCGCAGCTTCTCCTTGTACGCCGGACGGTCGAGCGAGCGGCGGATGAGCCGGAAATCCGGCGTGTCGTAATAGATGTTGCTGATGGTCGATTCCGCGAACCGGTCGGGCACCATCCGCGCCGCAAACACCTTGGCAAGCGCGTTGTACTGCTGCTGCGTGACCAGATATTTCTTCTCATATCGCTTGAATGTGCCTTGATATTCACTCATGGCGAACGCCTCCTTCGGATTGGGTGAAAGCCCTTTCATTTTTGCTTCTGTCTGTAAATGCGAAGGCGTTCAGCGGATTTTCGGCAGTATCACAAAAGGTGCACCCGCTTTACACAAACTTTACACAAGGGAGCGCCATTTTTCTGTTTTCGCCGCCAAACAGGGGGCGACGCCGTACCCACGGCGGGGGGATGACGCCGTACCCACGGCGAGGGGCAAAAAGGAAGGACAACCTGCGGTTTTCCTTCCTCTTTGGACTCCTACCTTTCCCTTAGATAGTCTGGCGCAGATTTCCTATATGTGACCGCTGCGAAATAAGGGGAACGGCAGAGGATTTTTTCTACCGTAGGGGAGCACAGTGTGCTCCCATGTCGAGACATATTCGCAGTGTCAGATACCGTTCTGCTACACAGGTCGGCTACTTCCAGCAGGCGCGGCATGACAGTGCCGCGCAACTCGTGAGCGCGTTGTGATAGACAGCACCTACGAAGGTAAATTGTACCAAATGCCTAATTCGCAGGTGCCGTGCGTTACAACGTGCCAAGGATTTGCGCGACACGGGTATGTCGCGCCTGCGTAGAGTAAACCGCATGTGTAGCAGTAATGTATCTGACACTGCGAACAGGTTGCTCAAGAGGACGGACTCCGAAGGTAGTTCGTCCGTAGCAGAGAAAAAATCCTCTGCCGCGTCCTTTTCCTGCTTACGCAGTCTACCGTCTGCACCCAAGCTATCCCAACAAGGGAAAGGTAGGAGTCCAAAGAGGAAGGGAAACCGCAGGTGTCCCTTCCTTTTTGCCCCCGCGGCGGGTGCCGCGACGTTCCCCCCGCCGCGGGCGCCGCAGTCTCCCGCGCTCCGCAGAGCGCAACTCCCTCGCTGAACCTCAGCGAAAAACTCCCCGCCCGGATAGGGTGAACCGCCTGCGCGGTTCAAGTCCCTCGCTCAGCCGGTGCTGAAAAAGCTGCCGCCCCGTCAGGGACGAATCCCTCCCCGCCGTGGGTACGGCGTTACCGTCGCAAAACAAAAACACCGCAGACCCCAGTCCGCGGTGTTCTGTTTTATTCCATTTCGTCAAGGACGGAAAACGCGGCAAGCTGCTCGGTATTGTCCTCGTTATACTCAATCTCGCGCGAGTACGCCTTGCAGATGCAGATCTGCGCCCAGTGCGTGACCTCGCCCTTGGCGAGCCACTCGTACACATCAAGCAGCTGAATGACCGCCGTGCTCACGAGCGCCAGCTGCACCTTGTCCTGCACGGCGTCGTCCCCGAGCGCCTTCATAAAGTGCCGGTACAGGAAGTACGTCAGCAGGTTATCGTATTCATGGCGTTTGCCCTGATACGCCTGCAAAAAGTCATTCCTGCGGGCGATAATCTCCGGCAGACGCGCCTTTGCGCCGGTCAGCAGCGTGCGCCAGTCGTCCTTGTTAATCTCAAAGCCGAGCAGCATCTCGAGCAGGCTCGTGAGCGTGCTCTCCCGCCAGAACGCCTGCGACCACGAAGCCGTGTCCTCGTCCGTCTCGTCTGCATCCTCGTCCTCGGGGAACGGGAACAGCAGGTCGTCGTACTGCTCCTGCTGCGCCTTTGCCGTGCGGTAGAGCCTGTCGGCCTTGTCATCGAACGGCGCGTCCTCGCACGCCAGCCGGAACAGCGCATCGCGCATGGAAAACAGCACGTTCTCCAGTTCGGTTTCGGCCTCCGTGCCGGTTTCGGATACGCCGTCCGCCTCGGTCACGTCAAACGCCGGTGCGCCGGTCTGCGCGAGTATCAGCTCGGCGGCAGCCTCACAGCACAAGCCGAGACCGTCCTCTCGGCCGTCCGAAAACCACTCGTAATACCGCGGGTGGTCGGTGCAGATCTGCGCCATTTTGTCCTCACCTAAGTGAAGCAGCACTTCGCACAGGTTGCAGTCGTTCAGCAGCGGACACCGCTCCTCGGCGTCCAGACGAAAATGCGCCGGCTCTCCGGTCTGCGCGTCCGCAGGCGCAATACTCGCGCGCAAACGCTCGCCAAAATCGCCGGGAACGGTCTCGTAGTACGCAAGGGAATCCTCGTCTACGTCGATCTCCCAGCCGATACAGCAGTTTTCCGTGCAGTCCGAGCCGATGCACCGGAATGCCTTGTAATACGCAGGACGGCGAATATAGCCCATCCTAATCACCTCTCTTGTCTGTCTCATTATAGCAGACGCGGGCGCGGTTGAAAAGGGTTATGACGGCACTGCCTTCTCCCTTGTGTACCGCTTGACCCGCTCGTACCATTCCTGATCGAACGCGGACAGCTGTTCGCTCGACGGCCCGATTGCAGGCTGCGCCGGTGCGGGCTTTGCCCGTTTCTGCATATCCTCAGCGGTGAGAATGCCGTCACGCTCGCAGTTCTGCAGCAGCGTGCGGAAATACCCTGCCGGATTGCGCGGTGCATTCTCAGCCGTCTGTCGGGCGGTATCTAAGAACACCTCACGTTGCATCCCCTTGTTCTGCAGCCTGCGCAGCTCCAGACAGAAGTTATGGTCAAACTTACAATTCAGTTTTTCTTCCAGTTCGGTCGTCAGACCAGAATCAGCCGTAACTGCTTTCTCTTCTCTGGTCTGCTCTGCTCTACTGTCCTCTACTGTTCTCTGCTCTTCTGTTCTCTGCTCTTCTCTGCTCTGTGGATTTTCGGTACAACAAATCGCATTTTCCGTACGATAAATCGCATTTTCCGTGTGGGAAATAAATGCACGCAGCACAAAAGACTTGCCACTCGGATTCTTCTCCCGCATTTCCTGCTCGGTGAGAAGCCAAATGTCAAAATTGATGGGAACTGCATTGCGCGTCACGGTCGCCAGAAAATACCCCATCTGTATTCTTTTGGATGTGAGAAAGCCGCGTTCATATAACGCAGCATGGAACAGGCCGCTTGCCACCAGCTGATCGACTACGGCGGCCAGTGTTTCGATCGTCACGTTTTCCAGTCCGGCGGTGTACTCGCGGAGCTGCCACAGCGTGTCCTCGCGGCCCTCGCCGCTGTAGGCGATGTAGTAGCCCTTGTCGCCGTAGGCAATGTCGAGCAGGCATTCGTACACATACGGCCCGAGCACGCCGAATTTCTGCCGTGCGGCTCTCAGCTTCGGGTCACGGTACAGGCCGATGTCGCGCGGCCACCAGTCCAATCCAACTTTTCTGTTTCTGCCCATGTGAGCACCTCCCTTTACCCTACCGCCGGAACGGATAAAAAATTGACCACAAATGGTCAACTCCGAAAAAATATTTTCCGGGAAATAAAAAAACATCCCCTGTTCACAGTCAGAGGATGTTAAAATCTGTTCGCAGCCCGCGCGTAAGCGCGTATTCAATAGGATTGCTCTGCAATCCGAAAAAACCGGGAGCATGTATCTCGGTTTTTTCACTTTCGGACGACTTTGGAACGGCCTGCGGTCCGTTCCTCCTTGTCGGCGAAACTGTAGTTTCGCGACAGGTAATGCAAAAAGAGCTGAAACCTTACGATTTCAGCTCTTTATGGCGGAGAGTTAGGGATTTGAACCCTAGAGACGCTCATCACGCCTACACGATTTCCAATCGTGCGCCTTCGACCACTCAGCCAACTCTCCATCTTGTTAAGTTGTTTGTTCGTCGGTGTCAACCGCAGCGAACAATATGTATTATACAGATGTTTTGCCGTTTCGTCAATAGTTTTTTCGAAATTTTTTAAAAATTTTTTTGAGGGGGAAATCGGGCGTTTTTCCCCCTCTTGGAAATTCCCCCAAAATCACTTATCCTCCTGCTCGGCGAAGCGCACGAACTCGTCCATCTCGCGGGTGCGCCACTTCTCCTTGTGGCAGAAAATCTGGCGGTAGAGCGAGATGTAGCAGTCCGCGACCGAGAGGCGCACCAGCTTGCCCTGCCGGACGCTGCTCTCGACCGCGTACCACGGCAGGAAGGAAACGCCCCGGTCTATTTCGAGCATTCGAATAAGGAACGAGGTATCGCTGCACTCGAGCGAGGGCGTCAGGATACAGCGCCGCGCGGCGAGGCGGCGGTTGAGCACGCGGCGGTAGTTATCCTGCTCGGTCAGGAAGAACGGATACTGCACGAGCTCCTCGGTCGTCAGCTCGCGGCCGCCGAGCGCTTCCCCGAGCGAGGCTGACGCCACGAAAACGATCTCCTCGCGCTGCTCCATCAGCTTGTGCCAGTTGTTGCTGTAAAGCGGCTCATCGAGCACATATATCATATCCAGCTCGCCGCGTTCCATCTGCTCGATCAGCTCCTCCGGCTCGCCTACCGTGATATGGATGGAGACCTTGGGGTGATGCTGACGGTAGCGGTGCAGCACGGCCGGCAGCTTGAGGCAGGTCAGCGACTCGATCGTACCGATATGCAGCGTGCCGTGCAGCTCGGTCGTGGCCGCGACCGACATCCGCGCCTGATTGACCTGGCTGATGACGTCGCACGCATGGCTGAAAAACCGCTCGCCGGTGTCGGTCAGCGCGATGCGCTTGCCCATGCGGTCGAACAGGCGCGTGTTCAGCTCCTCCTCCAGCTGGCGTATCTGCACGGTCACAGCCGACTGCGAGTAGCCGAGGCTCTCCGCCGCACGCGAAAAACTCTTGAACTGCGCGACACGGATGAATGTCGCAAGCTGCCGGATTTCCATAGTCCGCCCTCCCTTTTTTCGTGTTATTATCTTTTTTAATCGAAATAATCAAATATATGAATTTGACTTAATTCTATAAACAGAATATACTAATTTCAGAAACGGGTCAAGATTTTATTTGGAAGTTTACCACAGAATTTTTCTTTTGTAAGCTGTTCACAAAAAACCGCACGCATTTTACAGCGATTTGCATAAAAATCCGAGCGGTCTTTTTCTATGCAGAGGGCAGGAAATGGGAAAACTTCCGGGGCACGCGCACATTTTCTGCGGTCACTGAAATGCGCACGCTGTCCGCTTCACAAGGGCGACGCCGCAGGGGAAAACAGCGGCGTCAAAAACAAGGAGGAAAAAAGTTATGGAAGAAAAGAAAAAGTTCAAGCTCGGGCTGCTGCCCAAGCTCATCATCGCCATCATCGTCGGCATCCTGTTCGGCCAGTTCCTGCCGGAGGGCTTCTGCCGCTTTGTGGTAACGCTCTCGTCGTTCTTCAGCCAGTTCCTGTCGTTCATCATTCCGCTGATGATCCTCGCCTACGTTACCATGGGTATCGCGAACCTCAAGAGCGGCGCGGGCAAGCTGCTGCTCATCACGGTCGCTCTCGCTTACTGCTCGACCCTCATCGCCGGCTCGGCTTCGTTCTTCGTGTCCGACACCCTGTTCCCGCACTTCATGAGCGCCGATGCGCTCGACAAGATCGCCGCAACCGCCGGCAACTCGCTTGAGCCGTACTTCAGCCTGGAAATCCCGACCCTCATGAACACGCTGTCCGCTGTCGTTCTGGCGTTCGTACTCGGCCTGTGCCTGTCCAGCCTGCGCGGCAAGACCATCGGCGACACCCTGTACAACGGCGTGTCCGACTTCTCCGGCATCATCGACTGCGTGCTCCACTCGGTCATTATTCCGCTGCTCCCGCTCTACATCTGCGGCACCTTCACCGACATGACCAAGTCCGGCAAGACCTTCGCCATCCTCGGCATTCTCTGGAAGGTATTCATCGTCGTTATCATCATGCACCTCATCTGCATCTGCATCCAGTTCGTCATCGCGGGCCTTATCAGCCACAAGAACCCGCTGACCCTCATCCGCAACCAGATTCCGGGCTACGCGACCGCACTGGGCACCCAGTCCTCGGCCGCTACCATCCCGGTAAACCTCCAGTGCGCAGAGGCGGACGGCGTTTCCGCTGAAATCCGCAACTTCACGGTTCCGCTGTGCGCGAATATCCACATGGCAGGCTCGATGATCACCATCACCGCCTGCGCGACCGCAGTCTGCCTGATGAACCAGCTGCCGATCTCCATCGGCACGGTCATTCCGTTCATCATGACCCTCGGCATCGCCATGGTCGCCTCCCCCGGCGCTCCCGGCGGCTCCATCATGACCGCGCTCCCCTTCCTGTACATGATCTTCGGCACCGAGGCCGGCGACCCGAGCGGCCCGATCTGCGCCATCATGGTTGCGCTCTACATCACGCAGGACTCGTTCGGCACCGCCTGCAACGTTTCCGGTGACAACGCCATCGGCGTCATCGTAGAGACCATCTACCGCAAGTTTATCTGCAAGCCTTCCAAATAAGGAGAGTCGCAAATGTCCTTTATCAGTGTCTTTGATGTGCTGGGGCCGAACATGATCGGTCCCTCCAGCTCACATACCGCCGGCGCGGCCGTTATCGCCTACCTCGCGCACAAAATGATTGCGCCGCCGCTCGTCAAGGCGGATTTCACCCTGTACGGCTCGTTCGCCAAGACCTACCACGGCCACGGCACCGACCGCGCCCTGCTCGGCGGCATCATGGGTTTCTCGACCGACGACACCCGCATCCGCGACTCCTTCTCCATCGCGACCGAGCGCGGCCTTGCCTATTCGTTCACGCCGTGCGAGACCGAAACCGACGTTCACCCGAACACGGTTGACATCCGCATGGAGAACGCCGCCGGTCAGGTCATGACCATCCGCGGCGAGTCGCTCGGCGGCGGCAAGTGCCGCATCGCGCGTATCAACGGCGTCGAGGTCGATTTCACCGGCGAATACAGCACGGTCATCGTCGTGCAGCAGGACAAGCCGGGCGTCGTCGCGCACATCACCAAGGTGCTCAGCGACAAGGGCGTAAACATCGCCTTCATGCGCCTGTTCCGCGAGGCCAAGGGACATACCGCCTACACCATCGTCGAGTCGGACGGCCGCTTCCCCGAGGGCATCGAGGAGCCGCTCCGCGACAACCCGAACGTCCGCGACGTCATGATTATCGAGCCGTAAAGGAGGAGAGCAGATTATGGATTTCAAAAACGCATCCGAGCTGCTCGCGCTGTGCGCACAGCAGCAGCTCCCTATCTCCGAGATCATGCGCCGCCGCGAATGCGAGCTGGGCGAGACCACGCGCGACGAGGTCACCCACCGCATGGCGCACGCGCTCGAGATCATGCGCACCTCCGCCATGACGCCGCTCAAAACGCCCGTAAAGTCCATGGGCGGACTCATCGGCGGCGAGGCGAAAAAGCTCGCGCAGCACGCCTCCGGAGGCCGCTCCATCTGCGGCGATGTGCTGCACAAGGCGGCGGAGTACGCGATGGCGGTGCTCGAGGTCAACGCCTCGATGGGTCTTATCGTCGCCGCTCCGACCGCAGGCTCCGCCGGTGTGCTGCCGGGTATGCTGTTCGCGCTTCAGGACTGCTACAAGGTGTCGGACGAGCGGCTGCTCGACGCGCTGTTCAACGCGGGCGCCATCGGCTATCTCGCCATGCGCAACGCGACCGTCGCGGGCGCTGTCGGCGGCTGTCAGGCCGAGATCGGCGTTGCCTCCGCCATGGCGGCGAGCGCCGCGGTCGAGCTGATGGGCGGCTCCCCCGAGCAGTGCCTTGACGCGGCGTCCACCGTGCTGATGAATATGCTCGGTCTGGTCTGCGACCCGGTCGGCGGTCTGGTCGAGTACCCCTGCCAGAACCGCAACGCGGCAGGCGTGGCGAACGCCCTCGTTGCCGCCGAGCTGTCGCTTGCCGGTATCCGCCAGTTTATCCCGTTCGACGAAATGCTCGACACGATGTACGCTGTCGGCCGCCGCATTCCGCTCGAGCTGCGCGAGACCGCCCTCGGCGGCTGTGCCACCACCCCGTCCGCCTGCGCAAAGTGCGGACTGTGCGGGTAAAACCGCTGCGAAAGCAATGCAAAGCTATTTGATACACTCAAATCGAACACATCCTTTTCCGGACGCCCCATTTACTCCTCGGGGCGTTCGTTTGTTTTATCTGTCGAAAAAACGGCGGACGGACTGCCGGGGGACAGCGTGCTCTTTGCAAAAGGGGGTACAGGACACCCGGACTTACGTCCCGGTTTCCTATACCCCCTCTTGCGACTCCCCCTGACCTTCCGGTCTGCCGCTCAGCGGGGCTTCGCGGCTAAAATGCGGGGGACGCTCGGTCTGCATCTCTATCCTCGGTTTTCCGATGTCGTTTAAGGAGGGATTTGTTATAAAAACCGCGTTCATAGCGGCAAAAAAGGACGCTCCCCTGCTTTTTTAGGGAACGTCCTTTTGTTTTTTACTTATCGAACTCGCTTCGTACTTCCATGTACTTTATGATTTCCTCGACCGCGCCCTCAAAGCCGAGCACGCCGCTGTTGATGGAGATGTCGTAGTTTCTCGCATCGTACCAGTCGTGGCCGGTGTGGTGCTTGTAGTAACGCGCACGGTACTCGTCGATTTCGGCGATTTTCTTTCTGACCTCGTTTTCAGGCAGAGAATCGACCTTCATCGCCTGCTCGAAGCAGAACTCCGGGTCGGCGTGCACGAAAACGCGCACAACGTCCGGTCGGTTCTTCAGAATGTAGTCCGCGCAGCGGCCGATGAGCACGCACGGGCCCTGAGCCGCGAGCCGCTCGATGATTTTCACCTGATACGAGAACAGCGCCTCGTCCCTGAGGTAGGACTTCGAGGAGTCGTTCGGCACCGGCATATCGCCGCGGTAGCGCGCGCGCAGGCGCGAAATCAAGTCGCTCTTGAGCCGCTCATCGGAAAACAGCATGGCGTTCACGCCGCTGTCCTCGGAGGCCATCGTGATGATCTCACGGTTGTAGAACGGAATGCCGAGCCTGTCCGCCAGCATCTTGCCTACCGTCTTGCCGCCCGAGCCGTACTGCCGGGCGATCGTAATGATATAAGGCTTCATGAAAAAACACCCCTTTTTCTGCTCTTTCGGATATACCGTAGGGCGGGCTGCCCTCAGCCCGCCGTTTTCACGGTCAGCTTCCGCGAGCGGCGGCGGGGTGAGGGCACCCCGCCCTACGATTACATCTTTCTTACTCTCCCAAGTATGCCTTCTTAATGGCGTCGTCGTTCAGCAGGTCGGAGGCCTTGCCGGTCTTGACGACGCGGCCGGTTTCGAGAACGTAGCCGCGGTCTGCGATGGACAGCGCCTTCTTTGCGTTCTGCTCAACCAGAAGAACGGTCGTGCCTGCCTTGGAAACGTCCTCGATGATCTTGAAGATCTCGCCGACGAACAGCGGTGACAGACCCATGGACGGCTCATCGAGCAGCAGGATGCGCGGCTTGCTCATGAGGGCGCGGCCCATCGCGAGCATCTGCTGCTCGCCGCCGGACAGCGTGCCGGCCGCCTGATTTTTACGCTCCTCCAGACGAGGGAAGCGCTCGTAGACCATTTTCAGCGACTCCGGAATTTCGTTCTTCGGGCGGGTGTACGCGCCCATACGCAGGTTTTCCGCAACGGTCAGACCCGCGAACACGCGGCGGCCCTCCGGTACGTGGCTCATGCCGAGGCGCACAATGGAGTGGCCCGGCTTGTGGGTGATGTCCTTGCCCTCGAACGTTACCGTGCCGCCCTTCGACGGCAGCAGACCCGTGATGGTGTGCAGCGTGGTGGTCTTGCCGGCGCCGTTCGCGCCGATGAGCGCGACGACCTCGCCCTCGTTTACCTCGAAGGAAACATCACGCAGCGCATGAATGAGGCCGTAAAATACGTTGATACCCTTGACTTCGAGCATTGCCATAGCTTGTTTCCTCCTTTCTTATTCGCCCAGATAAGCCTTGACGACTTCCGGGTTGCTCAGAACCTCTTTCGGCGTGCCCTCCGCGAGCAGGCGTCCGAAGTTCAATACGTACAGATATTCGCAGATACCCGAAACCAGCTTCATGTCGTGCTCGATGAGCAGGATAGTGACGCCGAAGCGCTTGCGGACGACCTCGATGGTCTCCATCAGCTCCTCGGTCTCGTTCGGGTTCATGCCGGCCGCCGGCTCGTCGAGCAGCAGCAGCTTAGGCTCGGTCGCAAGCGCACGCGCAATTTCGAGCTTGCGCTGCTTGCCGTAAGGCAGGTTCGCCGCGCGGTAGTCCGCGACGTTCTCCAGACCGAACACGCTTAAAAGCTCCATCGCCTTTTCGTCCATCTGCTTCTCCTTTTTGCGGTAGGAGCCGAGGTGGAACATACTTTCCGCGAACGAATAGGTAATCTGGTTGTGCAGGCCGGTCTTTACGTTGTCCAGAACGCTCAGTTCGGAGAACAGACGGATGTTCTGGAAGGTACGCGCCACGCCCATGCGGCAGATTTCGTGCGGCTTCTTGCCGATGAGGTTCTGGCCGTCCAGACGGATGCCGCCGTCGGTCGGGCGGTAAACGCCGGTCAGCATATTGAATGCGGTGGTCTTGCCTGCGCCGTTCGGGCCGATGAGGCCGACCAGACCGCCCTTTTCGATTTTCATGCTCAGCTCGTCAACGGCGCGCAGGCCGCCGAACGAAATGCCGAGCGAGGTTACTTCGAGCATAGCCATGGTTTACGCGCCCTCCTTTCCGGACTTTGCCGTTTTTTCGAGTTTCTCCATCTGCTTCATGCCGCGCTTTTCGAGCATACGCTTTTTGAGCGAGGAGTTGTTGAACAGCATCATCGCGATAAGCAGGACCGCGTAGATGAGCATACGGTAGTTGGAGAGACCGCGCAGCAGCTCGGGCAGCAGGGTGAGCAGCGTCGCCGCGATAATCGAGCCCCAGATGTTGCCGAGGCCGCCCAGAACGACGAATACCAGCACGAGGATGGAGGTGTTGAAGTCGAACTTCGCCGCGGTAACAGTCGAGAAGTTCATCGCGTACAGCGTACCGGCCGCACCGGCGAACGCCGCGGAAACGACGAACGCGAGCAGCTTGTAGCGCGTGACCGAAATGCCGATGGAGTCGGCGGCGATCTTGTTATCGCGGACTGCCATGACGGCGCGGCCCGTGCGGCTGTTAATGAAGTTCAGCACGAAGAACAGCGTCACGAGAATGAGCACGACGCCCGAGGTGAAGGTCGAAATTTTGGTAACGCCCGAAACGCCGATCGGGCCGTTGATGATCATTGTGCCGGTGTCGCTCAGCTGGAACTTCTGCTCAACCAGGCTGAAGTGCAGGCCGCTCTCGTCGAAGCCGAGGTACATGACGTTTACGATGTTCTTGATGATCTCACCGAAGGCGAGAGTTACGATAGCGAGGTAGTCGCCCTTGAGGCGGAGTACCGGCACGCCGACGATGACGCCCGCGATAGCCGCAAAGACCGCGCCGACGATTACCGCGACCGCCAGACGCAGCGGCGCCAGCGGAATGACGTCCGCGAGGCAGGTCGTGGTGACGATGCCGGCGAACGCGCCGACCGACATGAAGCCCGCGTGGCCGAGCGACAGCTCACCGAGGATGCCGACGGTCAGGTTGAGCGAAACAGCCATAACGACATAGGCGCAGATCGGCACGAGCAGACCCTTGATCTGGCTCGAGAGCATGCCGCCCGCGATGAGCGCCTGCACGATGATGAATGCGGCGATGACAATACCGAACGAAAGCAGGGTATCGCGTCCGCGCTTGGACGCCGCAAAGGATTTTAACTTATTCATATCCGATGCCTCCCCTTAAACCTTTTCGCTCGTGCGCTTGCCGAGCAGACCGTCCGGCTTGACGAGCAGCACCACGATCAGCACGCCGAACACGATGGCGTCGGACAGCTGGGTGGAAATGTACGCCTTGGCGAAGATCTCGATGATGCCGAGCAGCACGCCGCCGACAAACGCGCCCGGGATGGAGCCGATGCCGCCGAAAACGGCTGCGGTGAACGCCTTGATGCCGGGCAGAGAGCCGGTCGTCGGCATCAGGGTCGGATAGGCGGAGCAGAGCAGCACGCCTGCAATCGCCGCGAGGCCGGAGCCGATGGCGAAGGTGATGGAAATGGTCGTGTTGACGTTAATGCCCATCAGCTGCGCCGCGCCCTTGTCCTCGGAAACCGCACGCATCGCCGTGCCGACCTTGCTCTTGCCGGTGAACAGCATGAGCGCGACCATGATAACGACGCAGGCGAACACGGTGACGAGGGTCACGCGGGAAATCTGGAGCTGACCGCCGAACAGGCTGAGCGCGTCGCCGGTGACGACCGAGTTAAAGCTCTTCGGGTTGGAGGACCAGATGATGAGCGCCGCGTTCTGGAGGAAATAGGACATACCGATGGCGGTGATCAGTACGGCAAGCGACGGAGCCGCACGCAGCGGCTTGTAGGCCAGACGCTCGATAACGACGCCGAGCACGGTACACACGACGACCGCGAGCACAACGCCCATCCATGCCGGCCAGCCGAGATAACTCGTCGCGCAGAAGCACATATAGCCGCCTACCATGATGACATCGCCGTGGGCAAAGTTCAGCATCTTTGCAATGCCGTAGACCATCGTGTAGCCCAGTGCGATAATCGCGTAGATGCTGCCCAGACTGACGCCGCTGATTAAATGGTTCAAAAAGCTCATGTTTGGAACACCTCATTCTTACACTTTTAATTAGTAATTAGGAATTAGTAGTTAGGAATTAACACGCACTCCGTACCGCCGCCAATTACTAATTCCTCATTACTAATTACATTTATATATATGGGTAAAGGAGGGCCGGAAAAGACGCCCTCCTTTACTCACCCTTGAGTAATCCGCTATGAAATATATTTCAGTGGATTATACGTTTACGTACTTGCCGTCCTTGATTACAACAACGGTCGGATCCTTGGTGACAGCGCCCTCTGCGCTCCAGGTTGCGCCGGTACCGGTCAGGCCGTCGAAGGTCATGGAGGTGAACTGCTCGACCATCTTGTCGCACAGGTCCTCAGCGGACATATCCGGGGTAGCGCCCGCGTTCTCAAGAGCAGCCTTATAAGCGTATACGCAGTCGTAAGCGTCTGCTGCGAACTGGTTCGGAATGTCGCCGAACTGCTCCTGATACTTCTTAACGAAGGAAGCGGTCTTTTCATCGGTGGAGTCTGCGTTGAACGGGGTCATCAGCATCAGGCCCTCAGCCAGAGAGGTATCGAAGCCCTCAAGGGTCAGGATGCCGTCCATGCCGTCTACGCCGAAGAAGGTGGTCTGGAAGCCCATGTCATGTGCCTGCTTGAGGATCAGGGAAGCCGGCTGGTAGTAGATCGGCAGGAACACAAGCTCTGCGCCCTTGCTCTTGGCATCGTTCAGCTGTACGGAGAAATCGTTCGCGGAGGAATCGGTAAAGGTCATGTCGGAAACGACCTCGAGGCCCTTTGCCTTGCCCTCGGTAACGAAGTTGTCGTGGATACCGGTGGAGTAAACGTCGTCGTTCTTCCAGATGATAGCGATCTTGGTGCCGAGCTGCTTCTCTGCGATCTTGTCAGCAGCCAGAGTGCCCTGTGCCGGGTCGATGAAGCACATCTGGAACATATTGTCCTTGCCCTTGGTGGTAGCGGTGGAGGAAGCGGACGGAGTCAGCGCGAAAATACGGTCGCTGTAAGTCTCTGCTGCGGTAGCCTCGCACGGCTTGGAGGTTACGGAGCCGAGCGACAGCTGCATGCCCCAGTCCTTCAGGGTGTTGTAGGCGTTGACAGCCTTCTCGGCGTCGCCCTCGTCGTCCTGATAGTTCAGCTCGAACTGAATATCGCCGCCTTCGGCGTTGATCTCGTCAACCGCGATCTGTGCGCCGTTCTTGCAGGCGTTGCCGTAAATTGCGGCTGCGCCGGTCAGCGGGCCGGTGCCGCCGATCTTGAAGGCTGCGCCGGAAGCGGAGCTGTCGGTCGAGCTGTCTGCGCTGTCGGAGCCGGTGGAAG
>OODU01001901.1_pt1 | contig 19215 bp, 15 predicted proteins | sample 1671171 | NCBI WGS metagenome assembly OODU01 (sample SAMN06348129, study PRJEB24527) | human gut metagenome | biome: human gut; feature: ankylosing spondylitis patient; material: feces | host: Homo sapiens | place: China | collected 2015-10
ATACTGATATAATAAAAATCAGTGTACCGGCAAGTTTTGTTCGTGGATCCAGCTTATGGATCGGGGACTTTGCCGGATAATACTGTCCGATCGTAATATCTCTAATCATTCAGAACCCCTCCTTTCAGTAAAGGAGAGTTCATTTCCTTAAGCGCACGCAGGTTATCCGCTCTCGCTTCCTCAACACTTGTATCAGAAGGATCTACCGGAAGTCCTTTTTCTTTCAAAGCATGCATGATATAGGTGATCTGCGGTGCTGCAAGTCCGATGGCTTCCAGTTCTTTATAATGCGCAAACACTTTCTTCGGCGTATCATCAAAGGTTTTGACGCCATGATTCATAACGATGATCCGCTCCACGTATTTTGCGATATCTTCCATGCTGTGAGATACCAGAATGATCGTAATTCCTCTCGTCGCGTGTAGGCTTGCAATCTGGTCAAGGATCTCGTCTCTTCCCATCGGATCCAGTCCTGCGGTCGGCTCATCGAGAATCAGTACCTTCGGATTCATCGCCAGGACACCTGCGATCGCTACTCTTCGTTTCTGTCCTCCGGACAGTTCAAACGGAGACTTCGCATAGTAACTTTCATCGAGTCCTACATGCTCCAGAGCTTCTTTTGCCCGTTTTTCACACTCTTCCGGTGGCAGGTTCTGATTCTTCGGTCCGAAGCAGACATCCGTCAGTACATCCGTCTCAAACAGCTGATGTTCCGGATACTGGAAGACCAGTCCTACCTGGCTTCTCAGTCCACGAAGAGGAAATTTGTCTGCCCAGATATCCTGCCCTTCAAAATAAATATGTCCCTCTGTCGGTCGGATCAATCCGTTAAAATGCTGGATCAGTGTGGATTTTCCACTTCCGGTATGTCCGATGATTCCCACGAACTGTCCCTGCGGAATCTCCAGATTGACATCTTTTAACGCATGCATCTCATAGGCACTGCCCGGATTATATGTGTATCCTACATGTTCCAGTTTCAGGGATTCTTTGCCCTGTAACAGCTCTTTTTCTTCTTTCTGCGCGGTTGCCTCCGGCAGCTTCCAGCCTTCCGGTACATGGATCTGCGGTTTGCTCAGTGCTTCCACCAGTTCCGGGATCGTCAGGATACCATCCGGGATTGCAAGACCTGCCTCTTTCAGTTCATACGCCAGTAACGTAACTTGCGGAACATCCAGACGGTATTTTTTCAGCTGATCCACTCTGGAAAAAATTTCTCTCGGAACGCCGTGCATCACGATCTGTCCGCGATCCATGACATACACATCGTCAGCAAATACAACTTCTTCCATATAATGGGTAATCAGGATAACCGTTACCCCTTCTTTTTTGTTCAGTTCCCGTACTGCCTTCAGTACTTCTTTTCGTCCGTTCGGATCGAGCATTGCAGTAGGTTCATCCAGAACGATGCATTTTGGATGCATCGCCATAACACCTGCGATGGCTACACGCTGTTTTTGTCCGCCGGACAGTTTGTTTGGGGAGTGATGACGGTAAGCGGTCATTCCCACCGCTTGCAGACTCTCATCCACCCGTTTCCAGATATCTTCTGTGGGAACACCCAGATTTTCCGGACCAAATCCCACATCTTCTTCTACAACTGTGCCGATGATCTGGTTGTCCGGGTTCTGAAAGACCATGCCGGCTTTCTGACGGATGTTCCAGATATCTGCATCCGAAGCAGTATCCATATGATCCACCCACAAAGTTCCCTCCGTAGGTACCAGCAAACCGTTGATGTGTTTTGCCAGTGTGGACTTTCCGCTTCCGTTATGTCCTAAGATAGCGATAAACTGTCCCTCTTCAATATCCAGATCCACGTGGTCAATGGCTCTGTTTACTTCCGGTTCTTCTCCCTCTTCTCCGTACCGGAGGTAGTCGAAGGCCAGTTTTGCTGCTTTTATGATTCCCATTGCCTCTCCATTTCTTTCTTACGAAATTGTTATTCTTTGTTTTTTCTACGACAGATACTGACCGGATCCTTCTTTTTTCTAATATCCGTCAGCGGCTCTCCGCGCACAAAAATAGGCCTGATTGCGTGTTTTTCCGCATATCAAGCCTAATTGTATCTGATTTTCTTTTATATTACAAGTTTTTCCTGTTGGAATTTATAAATTTCCGCACAGTACTCCTGCCTTATTCCTCTGGCGCCTCCTCCGGTTCTGCCATTCCGGTCAGTTCATCGATCAGATCCCAGATTTCTTCCCGACCCTGTTTGGTCTGGGCTGAAAACGGAATGATCTTCGTTCCCGGCACCACCTGCAGTCCCTGACGGAGCACTTTCAGCTGTTTCTGTACCTGGCTTCTCTTGATCTTATCCAGTTTTGTCGCGATAATGACCGGTTCATAGCCATGATCCAGAATCCATTTGTACATGATCTTATCGTTGCTTCCCGGTTCGTGGCGGATATCCACCAGCAGAAATACACAGCGGATCTCTTTGGACTTGTGGAGATAATCTTCGATCATCTTACCCCATTTCGCCTTGATCTCCTCGGAGGCTTTCGCATAACCGTATCCCGGAAGATCGACCAGATAAATCGCTTCATTGACATTATAGAAGTTGATCGTCTGGGTCTTTCCAGGTGCCGCACTGGTACGTGCAAGGGATTTCCGGTTCATCAGTCCGTTGATCAGGGAAGATTTTCCCACGTTTGATTTTCCCGCGAAGGCGAACTCCGGTAGCGTGTTCTCAGGCAGTGTGCTCGTCACACCGCAGACGGTCTCAAGTTCCACATTTCTGATTACCATATATTTCTCCTTGTATGTAACACTTCAGCACTTTCCTTGTCACACGCAAAAATCCATTTCAGAATGACTTTGTCGCTGGGATTTCTGCCTGCCAAACTATACTTTCTTACAGTCGGCGCGGCACATGCGCAGACCCGCTGAACCGTTACCCTTGTTTTTACATACCAGAGTCAACAGTTCTCCAACAGGCAGGACCTGTCAGAAAGCCGCCAACCTTTGTAGCCTGGCATTACACGAACACCTCGCGTACTACGTCATCCATAGTCTTCACAAACACGATCTCCATGCCTTTCGTGATCTCCTTCGAGATCTCTGCCATATCCGGACGGTTCTTATCCGGCACGAGAACCTTCTTCATATGTGCCATTCTTGCTGCCAATGTCTTTTCCTTTAAACCGCCGATCGGCAGTACCCGGCCTCTCAATGTGATCTCACCGGTCATGGCAACGCTTGCGCAAACCTTCTTTCCGGTCACCGCGGAGAGCATGGCTGTTGCCATCGTAATGCCCGCAGACGGACCATCTTTCGGCACGGCACCCTCCGGGATATGTAAATGCAGGTCATGTTCCTTAAAATACCTGCTCTCCACACCGTACCGGTCTGCCACGGAACGAACGTAAGTCAGCGCGATCTGCGCGGATTCCTTCATGACATCACCCATCTGTCCTGTCATCTGAAGCTTTCCATCACCCGGCATTACATTCACTTCGATCTGAAGTGTGTCGCCGCCGACGCTTGTCCACGCAAGACCTCTTACGATTCCGACCTCGTCCTCCTCATTGGCATTTTCGAAGGTGATCTTCTCTTTTCCGAGATACTTCTGAAGATTTCCCTCTGTGATATGCACAGTTTTTTTCTTCTTTTCCAGAAACTCCCTCGCCGCTTTTCTGCAGATCTCACCGATCCGGCGCTCCAGATTTCTCACACCGGCCTCTCTCGTATAGTTGTGGATGATCTTCTCCAATGCCTTATCGCTGAAGGAAAGCATCTCCTCCGTAAGGCCGTTTCTCTCTAACTGTTTCGGAATGAGATACTTCTTTGCGATATGGAACTTCTCGTTCTCTGTATAGCTGGATACCTCGATAACCTCCATACGGTCAAGGAGCGGTCTCGGGATTGTCGACGCATCATTTGCCGTCGCGATAAAGAGAACGCCTGAGAGATCCAGCGGGATCTCCAGATAGTGGTCGCGGAACTTCACGTTCTGCTCCCCATCAAGGACCTCCAAAAGTGCTGAGGAGACATCTCCCCGATAGTCGGCAGAGACCTTATCGATCTCATCTAAAAGCATTAACGGGTTTGACACGCCTGCCTGACGCATTGCATCGGCGATACGGCCCGGCATCGCTCCCACGTATGTCTTTCTGTGTCCGCGTATCTCCGCCTCGTCGTGAATGCCGCCAAGGCTGATCCGGACATACTTCTTTCCGAGGGCGCGGGCAACCGATCTCGCGATGGAGGTCTTACCTGTTCCGGGCGGTCCCACAAGGCAGAGGATCGGGCTTGTGCCTTTCTTTGTGAGGGCACGGACCGCAAGGAATTCCAGTACACGGTCCTTAACCTTCTCCAGACCATAATGGTCCTCCTCCAGGATCTCTTTCGCGTGAATGATATCCTGATTATCCCTTGAGACCTTCTTCCACGGCATCTCCAGCACCGTTTCTATATAAGTGCGGAGAACATTCGCCTCCTGACTTCCTCCCGGCATGCCCTTGAAACGCTGGATCTCTTTTTTGATCTTTTCCTTCGTTTCCTTGTCCGCGTTCAGCTTTTCCAGCTGTTCCATATATCCATCGGCATCTTCCGTCCCGCTGTCATCTCCCAGTTCCTCACGGATCACTTTTAATTCTTCCCTTAAAATATAATCCCTCTGGTTCTTATCGATGTGCTCCTTCACTTTTCCCTGATAATCCCGCTTGATCATAAGGATCTCGAGTTCCCGCATCAGGTAGTACACGATCCGGTCATACAGATGGCTCCAGTAATCACACTCCAGCATCTCCTGCTTCACAGCAAAATCCCACGGAAATTCATTTGCTGTCTGGGTCAGAAGCTGCTCCAGATCCGTGATCACAAGAAGACTTCCGATAAAATCTTTCACAGCCTTCGGATTCGCGTTTCCGAATTCCTCTAATTTTTCCTTAACGATCCGGCTCATGGCTTCCTTCACAGTGTCGGTAAGCTGTTCTTCCTGCATCGGCGCTTCCTCGACCTCAGCTTCCAGATACGGTCCCTCCTCAAACAGAGTGAGAAGCGCCGCTCTCTTTTCGCCTTCCACCATCACACGGATGATACCGCCCGGCATTTTCACGAGCTGTTTGATCTGGGAGATCGTTCCCATCTGGTACAGATCCGCGACCGCAGGTGTTTCCTGCTCCGGATGACGCTGGGTCACGAGATATACCTTCTGGTTTCCCATCATGGCTGTCTCAATGGCGCGGATCGATTTTTCCCGGCTGATGTCGAAATGCTGTACCATTCCCGGAAGGATCGTGAGTCCGCGGAGTGCCACCGCCGGCATCGTAATTTTCTTATCTTCCATTATTTCTCCTATGAACGCAACTGCCCGGCTTCTTTCCGATGCCTGTCAGCAGTTACGGGCAAATTTCTGTTGTGTAAAAAGGCTGCCGTGACATTTCTGTGCGCAGCAGCCCCTCTTATCTGCGGGATACGGGTCCTGCAGGTACAATTTTTCTCATACGGGAACGCCGTCCGTTACGCGATCTCCCCGTTACTCTCTTTTCTGGATCTTCCGGCCAATGCTTTTTTCGGCACCGTCACGTCGCGGTAAACGACTTCCGGCTTTTCCTTTCCGTCCACCGCGTCCTTCGTCACGGTGCAGATTCCCACATTGGAATCAGACGGAACCTCGTACATCGTATCCATCATGACGGATTCCATGATCGCGCGGAGTCCTCTGGCGCCTGTCTTTCTCTCTACTGCCATATGGGCAATCTCGTGGACGGCATCCGGAGTGAACTCCAGCTTCACATCATCCAGCTCGAATAACTTCTGGTACTGCTTTACGAGGGCATTCTTCGGCTCTGTGAGGATCCGCACAAGGGCATCCTCATCCAGAAGGTCTAAGGATACCATAACCGGAACTCTTCCCACAAACTCCGGGATCAGGCCGAATTTCGTGAGATCCTGCGGCATCGCCTGCTTTAACAGCTTGCTGATATCCGTATTTTTCTTATCCACGATCTTCGCGCCGAAACCGATGGAACTTGTCTCCAGTCTGGATTCGATGATCCGCTCCAGACCGTCGAAAGCACCTCCGCAGATGAACAGGATGTTTGTCGTATCGATCTGGATCAGCTCCTGCTGCGGATGCTTTCTGCCGCCCTGAGGCGGAACGCTTGCAACAGTACCTTCCAGAATCTTTAACAGCGCCTGCTGGACGCCCTCGCCGGAAACATCACGGGTAATGGACACATTCTCGGATTTTTTTGTGATCTTATCGATCTCATCGATGTAAATAATACCGTACTCCGCACGGCTCACATCATTATCTGCTGCCTGGATCAATTTTAAGAGGATGTTCTCCACGTCCTCGCCGACATAACCGGCCTCAGTCAGCGTCGTTGCATCTGCGATTGCAAACGGAACACCTAAAAGCTTCGCAAGTGTCTGCGCAAGATAAGTCTTGCCGGAGCCGGTCGGACCGAGCATCAGGATGTTGCTCTTCTGAAGATCAACATCACTTTCCATCTTCGATGTGATTCTCTTATAATGATTGTAAACAGCCACGGAAAGAACTTTCTTCGCCTCATCCTGTCCGATCACATAGTCGTCCAGAAATTCTTTGATCTCCTTCGGTTTTAAGAGGTTGATTCCGGAGAAATCCGGTCTCTCCTCCTCCTCGTTTCCGAGTTCTTCCTCAAGGATCTCACTGCAGAGTTCGATACACTCATCACAGATATAGACGCCGTTGGTACCGGCGATCATTTTTCTGACCTGATCCTGATTCTTTCCGCAGAAGGAACATCTGATCTTTTCCTCTGGTCTTACTGGCATGTTCGCACCTCAATTCTAAATTCTTTATGTCTCGCTGCGCTCCGGCACTGTTTTCCGCCTTCGCGCCGTCCGGTCCTAGTGGCCGGAGATCACGCGGTCGATCAGACCGTATGCGGCAGCTTCCTCGGCTGTCATGTAGTTGTCTCTCTCTGTGTCGCGGGCAATCACGTCGAGCGGCTGTCCGGTGTTTGCAGCCAGGATCTTGTTGAGCTTCTCTTTTGTCTTTAAGATCTGCTCTGCAACGATCTTGATCTCTGTCGCCTGTCCCTGGGCTCCACCGGACGGCTGATGGATCATGACCTCAGCATTCGGAAGTGCGAAGCGTTTGCCCTTCGCGCCGCTGGAGAGAAGGAACGCGCCCATACTTGCAGCCATACCGATACAGGTGGTGCACACGTCACATTTAATGTAATTCATCGTATCATAGATCGCCATACCGGCCGTTACAGAACCACCCGGGCTGTTGATGTAAAGGTTGATGTCCTTATTCGGATCCTCGGACTCCAGGAAAAGAAGCTGTGCAACAACAAGGCTTGCTGTCACGTCGTTTACTTCCTCCCCGAGGAAAATGATACGGTCTTTTAATAATCTGGAATAGATATCGTAGGAACGCTCTCCTCTGCTTGTAGATTCAAGCACGTAAGGTACTAAGCTCATATTTTTTCCTCCATCTTTTCTTTTATATCTGTTACCAAAGTATTCCTTTTTATGCATTTTCCGGGTTACTGTACACGGGTAGGAATTTTCTGAACTGAAAATTCCGTACAATACAGTGGCGGTAGTGGATTTTGCCGATTCGGAATGCGAAGCATCGGCAAAATCAGTTACTGTTTGCGCAAGGCGTGAACAGTAACTTTTCCGGTGAATCTGTCGCCTGTGTCTGGGACCGGCCCGGCAGAAATCCACCTTTTTTCACATATTTTGGAACTATCCCTGTATAACCGATGAGGGATTGCCGCAGAAAAACTCTCCGCAGCAACCCCCTCTGTATGTGGTTTTTGGCCCTCTGTCGGACCATTCCCCACCATGTTTTCCGTGCAGATTAGTCGTAAAGTATGTTGCTTTACTTAGTCAACGAACTTAGCCTCAGCTACAAGGAAGTCGATTGCTTTCTGAACTGCAAGGTCTTCCTTTAACTGTGCCATCTGCTCTTCGCCGAACATACCCTTGATCTGTTCTTTATCCATCTTGAAGTCCTCAGCCATCTTGTCGAACTGCTCTTCAACCGCTGCGTCGTCAGCCTGGATGTTCTCAGCCTTTACAACTGCCTCAAGAACGAGTCTTGTCTGGATTCTCTTGATCGCCTGCGGCTTCATCTGCTCGCCGATCTTCTCAGCTGTCATGCCTGTGATCTCAACGTACTGCTTGAAGGAAATTCCCTGGCTCTCAAGTCTGCGCGCATAGTCGTTCACCATGCCGTTTACCTGCTCCTCAACCATCTGATCCGGAATCTCCATTGTTGCGTTCTCAATCACCTTAGCAACGACCTTGTCCTCGTCCGCTGTCTTAGCTGCTTCAATCTTCTCAGCCTGTAACTTCTCTGTAAGGTCCTTCTTGTACTCTTCCATTGTATCGAAATCAGATACCTCGCTTGCGAAATCATCGTTAGCTTCCGGAAGCTCTTTTCTCTGGATCTCTTTTACTTTTACTTTGAATACAGCCGGTTTGTTCTTTAACTCTTCTACATGGTACTCAGCTGGGAATGTTACGTTTACTTCGCACTCTTCGCCAGTTGTCTTACCAATTAACTGCTCCTCGAAGTTATCGATAAATGTGTGGGAACCGATCGTAAGCGGATAGTCCTCAGCCTTGCCACCCTCAAATCTCTTTCCGTCTACGGAACCGTCGAAATCGATCGTTACCTGATCTCCATCCTCGATACCTCTGTCCTCAACAGTGATAAGGCGGGAGTTTTTCTCTCTTGCGCGCTTGATCTCTGTCTCGATATCTTCCTCTGTAACCTCAGATTTTGTCTTCTGGACTTCTACGCCCTTGTACTCGCCAAGAGTAACTTCCGGCTTAACAGCTACAACTGCTGTGTAAACGAAAGCTTTGCCTTCCTCGATCTCCTCAATGGAAATAGACGGACGGGAAACGATCTCAAGACCGCTCTCTTTTGCAGCGTCCGGATAGCTTGCGTCGATCACTTCATCAACAGCATCCTCGTAGAATACGCCAACGCCGTACATTTTTTTGATCATGTTGAACGGAGCTTTTCCTTTTCTGAAGCCCGGGATATTGAATTTACCCTTATTCTTATTATAGGAGTGCTGTACAGCCTCCTCAAACTTTTCTGCCGGCACTTCAATTGTAAGTTTTGCCGTATTCTTCTCTAAATTCTCCACCTGTACGCTCATTTTATGAGTTCCTCCTTAAATATATCGATAGCGGGGAATAGAAATTTCCCGCCCGTATAATCTCGTAACTGCCGCTTTTTGGCGTTACACGTTTTCCGGCATTATGACCGCCGCTCAGCGAAAAATCCGCCCGCAGGCATCACTTCTCCGTCACGCGCACATAGCACCGCTTGGAATTATAACATAAGACGTTTGAAAAGACCAGACCTAAATTGTAAAAATTCCAGAAAAACACAGGGGTTTTACGGTTTTCCTTAATTTTTTCCAGGCGCAGACTGCCGTATCTGCTGTTCCTGACATTCTTTCAGCGGCCTGCCGCGCCAAAAAGGAATGCCCTGGTGCACCGGGCATTCCAAAACTTTCTGATGAATACCTGTATTTACACAAACATACGGCTATTTTATGTATTGGATCGCTGCCTTGATCCTTTCAGCCTCCTCTTCGCTGACCAAGAGTTTGATAAGCTCTAAACCAAGGTCGATTGCCCAGCCCATACCGCGCCCGGTGCTGATCAGGCGGTCTGTGATGATGCCGTCACCTCTGCAGTCCGCGCCCTCCATCTTCGTCTCAAAGCCCGGATAGCATGTGGCGCGGTGGCCTTTCACGAGGCCAAGCTCCCCTAAGATACTCGGTGCCGCGCAGATCGCAGCCAGGCGTTTTCCTGCTGTCGCATGGGCTTTTAACATCTCTGCAAGTCCCTCATGCGCCTTCAGATTGTTCGTTCCGGCAAGTCCGCCCGGAAGGAACAATACGTCAGCATCGTCCGTGATTTCCTCGAACAGGCTGTCCGCCTCGATCTTAAATCCATGGGAACCTGTCACCATCTTTCTTCCCATGATGGATACAAGCTTCACATCCACCTTCGCTCTTCTCAAGCAATCACACACAGCCAGGCACTCTACCTCTTCCATGCCGTCTGCCACAAACGCGTATACTTTTGCCATTTAAAACTTCTCACCTTTCTTTGCCAATCTGCCTCCGGAAGTTTTCCAGAGGTTACTGCTCGCTTTTCTCATCATCCGTATACGAATAAAATTTTCCATTCAGATAATATCCGCGTCCCGGTCCACCTTCCGATTTTTTCACATCCGTTCCGCGGTCATTTGCAGCGGCCTGCCCTGAAACAGACGGATTGATGGTCTGCTCCGGTCCGTTGTACTTATATGTCTCCTTCGGCACATCACTCCAGCTGTCCGGAGCGCTGTTCTGGTTCTGTCCATTTCCATTTCCATAGAAACCATAACCACCGTAATTTCCACTTTCACCGACATCTCTCACACTGTCCGGCTCCACATACTGACCACCGTAACGCGCGTTATTCTGTACAAACGGTTCCCCTCCGAATCCATTCAGGCGTCCCGAATATGGTCCGCGAAGCACTGCGTAAAGCTCCGCAAAGGTTGCATCCACATATGGCTGAACGAAGAAGGTTCCGATACCGCAGAGCAGGGTTCCTAAAAGCTGCCATCCCAGGAAGGAAAGGCCGAGTACAAAGGCGTTCCATTTCTGTCCATCCATCATCTCTTTCGAGAGTCTTAAAACTTCCATCGTCTTCATATCCGGGTTTTCAGCAAGAATATATGGAACCATCAGATAGCAGTACTGGAAATAAACAGAAACAAAAGCTCCTATCGTAGCGCATATCATTACTGCCCAAAATACACTACCGATCCATTCAACACCATTAAACAAGATCACAAGAAATCCCAACAGACTGGCCAGGATCACAACACTCTCTGTGATCAGTCCCCGAAGGAACTGGGTCCCCACAAGCTTTAAATATCCGTTGGAAAATCCCCAGAAAAGTTTTCCAATGCCCGCCGACTGTCCCGTCACGCGGCTCTCCATATAAAATCTGTTTCGTCCGATCTCAAACAATGGCTGTACAAAAATTCCGATCACGACGGAAATGATCACAATAACGATCACAGCCCCCGCAAAAAGCCGGTAAAACAGGTTGCTCGCAACCATAGATCCGGCATTTCCGGCTCCCGGTCCGTAGGCATCACCAAGTCCCGGGACAAGCTCGATCCCGCTGGCAAGACCACTCCCAGTATTTCCGCTAAGACTTCCATCTCCTCCCAGTTCGCCAGGGATGAGACTACTCTGATCGGTCTGACTGTTTCCTGATTCATTCTGCTCCAGATAACTTGTAATCCTCTGGGTATTCGCGTTCGATCCGCCAAATCCACTGAGGATCGCAAAGATCAGGCTCACAAGAAACGCCGCCCAGTAATAACGGCTCAGACACATTTTCGCTCTGTCTTTTAATTCTGCCCTTGTCCACATACGCTGTTCCTCCTTCTGTTTTCATCATCAAAGTATGACCAGTTGCCAGATATTTTTCTTTTTCCTGTTGCTGTTCGGGGATTTTTCATTCATAAACAGCAACTTTTCTTACAATGATTGTACCATATTTGCAAATAAAAGACCTTACTTTTTCCTTGCAATATGGTATGATTTATTACAATATGTTACTGTTCCCGCCTTGCGCAGGCAGCAGCCGAAAATCCAGAAAGGACATAATTATGGAAATCGAACGCAAATTTCTTGTCATGACCCCGCCTGAAAACTATGAGTCTTTCCCCTGTCATGAAATCGAACAGGCCTACCTCTGCACAGAGCCGGTAGTCCGGGTACGTAAAGAGGACGATACCTGCTACCTCACCTACAAATCCAAAGGACTTCTCGCCAGAGAGGAATATAATCTCCCACTGACAAAAGAAGCCTACACCCATCTTCTCACAAAAGCTGACGGAAATATTCTCACAAAAAAGCGCTACCTGATCCCGGTTCCGGGTCGTGAGGATCTCACTGTGGAATTCGATGTCTTCGAGGGAAAATTCGCCGGTCTCATGCTTGCGGAGATCGAGTTTACCAGCGAGGAGGATGCCAGAGAATTCCCGCCTCTCTCCTGGTTCGACCGGGATGTAACCTGGTCCGGGGAATACCAGAACAGCAGGCTCTCAAAAATGCCCTGAACTGTTCGTATTTTTATATGACAGGGAATTTCCTGTTACATGAAAAAGGCCACCGACGGCTCACAGAACCGCCGATGGCTTTATTAATTTTCCTAAAATTTTGCAGTTTCGGAGATGGATTACATCATTCCGCCCATTCCGCCTGCACCTGCCGGCATTGCCGGAGTCTCTTCTTTGATGTTTGCAACAACAGACTCTGTTGTAAGAAGTGTGGAAGCAACGCTTGTTGCGTTCTGTAATGCACTTCTTGTAACCTTAGCCGGATCAAGGATACCAGCTTTGATCATATCAACAAAAATCTCATTGTAAGCATCGAAGCCCTGGCCAACCGGGAGCTCTTTAACTTTGTTAACGATCACAGCGCCCTCAAGGCCTGCGTTGGATACGATATGGAATAACGGAGCTTCAAGAGCCTTTAAGATGATCTTTCCGCCTGTCTTCTCGTCGCCTTCCATCTCATTGACAACGGCTGCAACCTTCTCTGCTGCGTGAACATAAGCAGATCCGCCGCCTGCGATGATACCTTCCTCGACAGCTGCCTTCGTAGCTGCAAGAGCATCTTCCATACGAAGCTTTGCTTCCTTCATCTCTGTTTCAGTAGCAGCACCTACGCGGATAACTGCAACGCCGCCAGCGAGTTTCGCAAGTCTCTCCTGAAGTTTCTCTCTGTCGAAATCGGACTTTGTCTCTTCGATCTGGCCCTTGATCTGGGCAACTCTGTCAGCGATCTCTTTCTTGTCGCCGAGACCGTCAACGATGATGGTGTTCTCTTTCTGAACCTTAACGGATTTTGCACGGCCAAGCTGCTCCATTGTAGCATCCTTGAGGTCAAGACCAAGCTCATCGGAGATCACAGTACCGCCTGTTAAGATCGCGATATCCTTTAACATCTCTTTTCTTCTGTCGCCGTAGCCCGGTGCCTTAACACCTACAACGCTGAATGTACCTCTTAACTTGTTGACGATAAGAGTTGTGAGAGCCTCACCCTCGATATCTTCAGCGATGATAAGAAGCTTTGCGCCTGTCTTTACGATCTGCTCAAGGAGCGGAAGGATATCGTTGATGTTAGCGATCTTCTTGTCTGTGATCAGGATATACGGATCGTCAAGAGTTGCCTCCATCTTCTCCATATCTGTGCACATATATGCGGAAATGTATCCACGGTCGAACTGCATACCTTCTACAAGGTCAAGCTCTGTCTTCATTGTCTTGGACTCTTCGATGGTGATAACGCCGTCGTTTGTAACCTTCTCCATTGCGTCTGCAACCATCTCACCGACCTCATCGCTTGCTGCAGAGATTGCTGCAACTCTTGCGATCTGGTCTTTGCTGCTGATCGGCTCGCTCATCTCTGCGATTGCTTTGACAGCCTCGTCTGTGGCTTTCTTCATACCCTTTCTTAATACGATCGGGTTAGCGCCTGCAGCCAGGTTCTTCATACCTTCGTTTACCATCGCCTGTGCGAGAACGGTAGCTGTTGTTGTACCATCACCGGCAACATCGTTTGTCTTTGTGGCAACCTCTTTTAAGAGCTGTGCGCCCATGTTCTCAAACGGGTCTTCTAACTCGATCTCTTTCGCGATGGTAACACCATCGTTTGTGATCAGCGGAGCGCCGAAGGATTTATCGAGAACAACGTTTCTTCCTTTCGGTCCGATCGTTACGCGGACAGTATCAGCAAGTTTATTTACACCAGCTTCAAGAGCTTTTCTGGCTTCAACGCCATATTTAATTTCCTTAGCCATGTTAAAATTCCTCCAATCAAGATTTCCTGTAACCATTTTCTGGTTACTTCGTTCTGAATTCTGAATTTCAGACCGCCCTGAGCGCTTCGCACACGCGGTCCCGGATATAATTTCTCCGATTATTCGATCACTGCAAGGATATCATTCTGCTTAACGATGATATAATCCTCTTCCTCTACCTTTACTTCTGTTCCGGAGTACTTGGAGTAGATTACCTTATCGCCCGGTTTTACCTGCATCTTGATCTCTTTGCCGTCAACAACTCCGCCAGGACCAACAGCGATCACTTCTGCCTGCTGCGGTTTTTCCTTTGCCTGACCCGGAAGAACGATACCGGATTTTGTGGTCTCTTCTGCAACTAACTGTTTTAAAACAACTCTGTCAAATAATGGTACTAATTTCATTACTGACTCCTCCTTGTCATTTTACAAGCTCTTGCGACTATCCTGTAATTTCAGTCACAATTCTTTTTCATTTTTATCTTCTTCAGTCTGACTCAGGTCTTTTCCCTGACCCCTCGTCACAAGTCATGTTATAGCACATGTTGTTAGCACTGTCAAGTCACGAGTGCTAATTATTTTATGAAAAATTTGTGAACCTCTCTGCGGGTCTGCATGCCGCTGTGCTGTCTAGTTCCCGTTTTCTGGTGAAATCCGGCAATTTACTTGAATAATTTATACATTTTTTTTACTTTTTTCATAATTATGTCTTTCATTTTCCCTGGAATTCGATTATGATTATAAATAGCAGACTGGCGGCTGCAGGCGGAATCCTCAGATTTTCGGAACCGCGTAATGCAGCGGAAAGGAGAATAAACCATGTCAAAAAAGAAATCAGGCCTTCTTATCGCATTTGGCGCGATGCTCGGCGGCGCAGTTGCGGCCGGTATCTCCTACTATCTGAAATTAAAATCCTTCAACGATGAGCTGGACCAGGATTTTCATGAATACGAGGAAGAGGAGACCCCTTCTGAGGAAACAGAAGAAAAGACGGAACCTGCTCCAGAGAGAACTTATATTACGATCAATTCCGGAAAAGACACAAACGCTGCGGATGATTCCGTAAAAAAAGAAGAGACTAAAGATTCCGAAGAGACGGCATGTCCGGAACCCACAGACGAAAAAGACTCTGTAAAAGAGGAAAACGTACCGGAAGAAAAAACATCCTCCGTTGTAGTTGAGGACGATACGGAGGAAGGAAAAACCGAATGATACAAAGTCTTCTCCGCTCCATGGAGCTATTGGAAGTCCTGAAAGAAAAAAACCGCAATTTCTCAATCGCGGAACTGGCGGAGGCGATGGATCTGCCCCCGAGCACGGTTCACCGGATTCTGCAGACATTCTGTGAGAAGAAATATGTGATCCGCGACGACAGATCCCACACCTACCGTCTTGGCCCGGCGCTGATTCCTCTGGGAAAAGCCGCTGCAAGAGGGATCCGTCTCCAGGATGCCGCCCACGGTATCCTGGCACAGCTGGCAAAACAGACAAAAGAAGACGCATACCTCGTAATTCCAGTGGGAAATAAGGGACTTGTGATTGAAAAGGTAGATGGTCCGAGCCACTTAAAAGTTGTTGAAGAGTTCGGCTATGAGATGTATATGCACTGCGGCGCGATCCGTAAGGTCCTCCTCGCATGGCAGACACCGGCCTTCATCGACGAATACTTCAAAAACATTATTCTCCACGATCAGGCTTTCCCTCATGTCCGCCCGGATGACCTGCGCGAGGAATTAAAAAAGATCCGCCAGGATGGCTACGCCATCACTCACGGAGAGTATGTCACCGACGCCCTTGGAATCGGGGCACCGGTCTTCAACTCCGACGGTGAACTCGCCGGTTCCATTGGAATCATCGCCCCGGAGATCCGGGTCGATACTCCGGAGTTTCTTGACACCCAGAAAGATCTCGTACAGTTCTACGCATCATCCCTCTCCGCCGATCTCGGATATGAGAAGCATGATGTGTTCCAGTAAACGGAATCAATCCTTGGGATACGCATTTTCGGATGCGTATCCCGTTTTTTTGCGCTTTGTTCCCATGCACGCCTGGTCACAAGCATATGCCCTGTCCCAATCTCTCCCCCAGTGCAGCTGTCTGTAAAACCTAATCTTGACTTAAGTCCGAAAAAAGCTGGCGCGCGTCTTTGCATACCAGCTTTCTTCTATCCAATCCGCTTATTCTTTACTCAAGAGCTTTCCGTAAAAGGTCTACTCCTTTTCGGATTTCCTCCTCCGTGAGTCCTGCATATCCGAGAACGATCGTACTCATCTCCTTCGCCTGCGCTCTCTCCATATAGAACCCGGAAAGTCCGTAGACGCGGACTTTTTTTTCTGCTGCTTTTTCTAAAAGCTGCTGTTCCGGCTCCTTCTTCCTGTCTTTTAAGAGCACATGAAGTCCCGCGAATTCTCCTGTGATCTCAAACCGCTTTTCCAGCGGCTTTAATTCCCCTAAAAGCGCGTCATGTTTTCCCTTATAGATCTCGCGCATCCTGTTCAGATGGCGCTCAAAATATCCGCCGGAAATAAATTTCGCCAGGATCCTCTGGTCGACCCTGGACACGGTGGAGGAATAAAATCTTCCTTTCGCCAGGTATACCGACAGCAGCGCCTCCGGCAGCACCATATATCCCACACGGATTGCCGGAGCAATGGCCTTCGAGAATGTTCCCATGTAGATGACACATCCGTTCTGGTCCATCCCCTGAAGTGCCGGGATCGGTTTTCCCTTGTAACGGAATTCACTGTCATAGTCATCCTCGATCAGGTATCTTCCGGGCTGCTCTCCCGCCCAGAAAAGGAGCTCCTGTCTTCTTCTCACCGGCATTACGGTTCCTGTCGGGAACTGGTGGGACGGCATCACATAGGCTGCCTGTACATCCTGCCCCTCAAGTTCCTTCACACAGAATCCATTCTTATCGATCCCCACCGGCAGTACCTTATGTCCCACACCGGATAGCACCCGGTATGCCTGGCGGTAGGTGGGATTCTCCATGGCGATCACCGCGTCCCTTCCGATGATCTGGGAAAGCAGCATCAGAAGATATTCGTTTCCCGCGCCAATGATGATCTGGGAAACATCGCAGTTTACGCCGCGGGCTGCATGGAGATACTCCCGGATCGCCTCCCTGAGGATCAGATCTCCCTGGGGCTCTCCCTTCAAAAACAGCTCCCGGTCCTCTTCTTTTAAGACCGAGCGGCTGATCTTTCTCCAGGTCGCATAGGGAAATCCTTCCAGATCGATGCCTCTGGGAGAAAAATCGACTTCAAATTTTTCACGAAAAAGCTGCCCCCGGACACTTTCCTTTTTCATGCCCAAAGACAGCTCTTTTTTCTGATCCGGCCGGGCAGCAACAGACTGCGCCACCGGCGGAAAGATTCCGTCCAGTGACGCCGCAAAATAGCCTTTTCTCGGAACCGCCTCAAGGTAGCCCTCGGACACCAGCTGCTCGTAGGCGAGCTGCGTTGTGCTCCGGCTGACCTTCAGGCTCTTCGCAAGCTCCCTGGATGAAGGGAGCTGCTTTTCCGGCCTGATATTGCCCTTTCGGATCTCATCTTTGATATACTGATAGATCTGTTCGTACAAGGGTCTCCCCCCCTGTACGTTTAACGGTACGATCAATTCCATAAATCTTTATTTCGGAAGCTTGAAGGAGCTCTTTAAGGAAACGATACGGTTATATACCGGCTGTCCTTCCTTGCTGTCCTTGCAGTCTACGCAGTAGTAACCGTTTCTCATGAACTGGAAGCTGTCATATGCCTTTGCTTCCATGAGTTTTGGCTCTACATAGGCAGTTGTGATTGTCTTGGAGTTCGGATTTAAGTTCAGGGTTCCGTCAGCGTTCAGCTTGCCTTTCTCCTCATCGACGATATTCTCGTAGAGACGGCACTCTACCTTTCCGGCTGTCGGAGCGGATACCCAGTGGATCGTTCCTTTTACCTTTCTGCCGGTAAAGCCGGAACCACTCTTTGTCTCCGGATCGTATGTGCAGTGGATCTCTGTCACATTTCCGTTCTCGTCCTTCTCGAAGCCTGTGCATGTCACGAAATATGCGCCCATGAGACGTACTTCATTGCCCGGGAAAAGGCGGAAATACTTCTTCGGCGGATTCTCCATGAAGTCCTCACGCTCGATATAGAGTTCTCTGGAGAACGGAACCTCACGCTCGCCCATCTCCGGATTCTCAAGGTTATTCGGGATGCTCAACATCTCTGTCTGTCCTTCCGGATAGTTGTCAATGATCAGCTTTACCGGATCAAGGACAGCCATCATTCTCGGACGTTTTAACTTCAGATCCTCACGGATACAGTACTCCAGCATCGCGTAGTCTACGGAGCTGTTTGCCTTGGAAACGCCCACGAGTTCTACGAACATTCTCAGAGCTTCCGGTGTGTATCCTCTTCTTCTGAGGGCTGCGATCGTTACAAGACGCGGGTCATCCCAGCCGTCTACGATTCCATCCTCAACGAGCTTCTTAATATAACGCTTACCCGTTACCACGTTTGTCAGGTACATCTTCGCAAACTCGATCTGGCGCGGCGGGTTCTCGAACTCGCACTCTCTTACGACCCAGTCGTAGAGCGGTCTGTGATCCTCGAACTCAAGAGTACAGATAGAGTGTGTGATGTGCTCAACCGCGTCCTCGATCGGATGAGCGAAGTCGTACATCGGATAGATGCACCACTTGTCACCGGTATTGTGGTGTGTCATGTGAGCGACACGGTAGATGACCGGATCACGCATGTTGATATTCGGCGATGCCATATCGATCTTTGCGCGGAGAACCTTCTCTCCGTCCTTGTACATGCCGTTCTTCATGTTCTCAAATAACTGGAGGTTTTCCTCGACAGAACGGTCACGGTACGGGCTGTTCTTACCAGGTGTTGTGAAGTCACCACGGTATTCCTTGATCTGATCAGCAGAGAGATCACAGACGAAAGCTTTTCCCTTTTTAATTAACTTTACAGCGCACTCGTACATCGTATCGAAGTAGTCGGAAGCAAAGAACAGTCTGTCCTCAAAGTCAGCTCCGAGCCACTTTACATCCTCCGTGATGGAGTGCACGAACTCCGTCTTCTCCTTCGTCGGGTTCGTATCATCAAAACGAAGATTGAACTTTCCGCCGTACTCTTTTGCGAGACCGGAGTTTAAGATGATCGATTTTGCATGTCCGATATGAAGGTAGCCGTTTGGCTCCGGTGGGAACCGGGTCTGGACATGGTCATATACTCCTTCCGCAAGATCTTTATCGATTTCCTGCTCGATAAAGTTTTTGGAAACTACTTCTTTTGTTTCCTCAGCCGGTGTCATATTCTCAGCCATATCAATTCCTCCATTTCGTTTTTTCAATAACATGCCCGTACAT
>OODU01001908.1_pt1 | contig 19098 bp, 16 predicted proteins | sample 1671171 | NCBI WGS metagenome assembly OODU01 (sample SAMN06348129, study PRJEB24527) | human gut metagenome | biome: human gut; feature: ankylosing spondylitis patient; material: feces | host: Homo sapiens | place: China | collected 2015-10
TTTTAACTGGAGTTGTGACTTCCAGCGATTTACCAAGAGTAAAAAACTCTCGAAATTTCAGGTTCGCACTACAACCTTCGTTCTTTTGAACAAAAGTTTAAGCACATCGTTGTTTAATTTACAAGGTACAATCTGCTGTTTTTCGCTTGTTTCTGAACTTTTCAGCTCATCAACTCTCGCTGACAGCTTATTTAGTATACCGCAGTATGCGCCTAATGTCAACACTTTTCTTCAACTTTTTTCAAAAAAATTTTACAGGAAATTTGTACACTCTATATATACCTATATTATATATTCCTCCTGTCCAAATGTCCTGAAAATAAAACACCACCTGCCGCTGTACACCGACAATCGCGGAAATAATGCAGCACACCATCTTTCCGAGGATATTTCAATATTCGGTTGTAATCTTTATCACATATTACTAACTTTTATACCGTATTTTTAATATTTCCGCGGAAATTGTGCGCTGCTCTGTGTCTTTTCCGCTGTATGCAATATGTATCGCACATACAAAAAATTTTTCCTTTAGTAAATATCACGTGTGGAGTTAGCTTATTCTAACTCATTGCAGGATTTTGTGTACTTTTTGTGTTGTTCATGTGATACGGCCGTTCTTTTATGTAAATATCAGGATTTGACAACACAAAATCTTTATGGTATTTTATTACCCGCTTATGAGTTAGCGTATGATAACTCACTGTGATCACGCTCCTTTCCTATGGAAAGGAAAATTTTTACCGGTATAGTTAGCCAAGTCTAACGACAAGGAGGAAAATATACTTGAACAAAAAACGTACCCTTGCGATGCTTTTGGCAGGAGCTATGCTCCTGCCAGCGAATGCATTCGCTGCCTCGCCCGAAGACTTTACCGATTTCCCGACCGACTGGTCCGCAGCCGGCCTGCGCAGCGCTGTACAGAACGGCCTGCTGAACGGCTCAAACGGCCAGATTAACAGCTCCGGCCTGCTGATTCGTGCCCAGATGGCTGCTATCGTCAACCGTGCCTTTGCCGCTCGCAAAACAGCTGACCTGTCGGTTTACAGCGATGCAAACACTTCCGCATGGTATTATAACGATCTCGAACTGGCCGTTGCCATGCGCACATTTCAGGGTGCAAACGGCAAACTGAATCCCGAAGCGCCAATCACCCGTGAAGAGGCTTTTGTTGTCCTCGCGCGTGCATTTGCACTTGAAAGCGGCGATACGTCCGTTCTGAACAATTACACCGATGGTGCTTCTGTCTCTGCATGGGCACGGAGCAGTGTAGCTGCATTGATTGAAAACGGCTATGTCAACGGTGCAAATGGTAAGCTGAACCCGAAAACCAGCATCACCCGTGCAGAATTCGCCAAGGTCATCAGTGAGATGGCCAGCACCTACGCCGATGCAGACGATTCTCTGTCTGCCACGGTGGACGGCAGCGTTATTGTGCGTGAAAACAGCGTTTTCCTGTCCGGCAAGACCATCAACGGCGATCTCATCATTGCAGACGGCGTCAGCAGAATCGACCTGACGGGTGTTACTGTCACCGGCCGCACTGTACTGCGCGGCGGCGAAAGCGGTGTAACCTTTAAGGACACCAAGGCCGGCAAGGGCATTATCGCCAATACCGACATTGCGGTTTCCGGCTCGGTTGACAGCATCACAGTCGCACAGGGTTCTGCCATTACCGTAAACAGCGGCGCGTCTGTCGGTTCCATCAACGTCAACGCAGAAGGCGCAAAGATTACCGGTGCAGGCAAGGTTGGAACCGTAAAGGCGAACGCCAATAACGTAACCGTTACCACCACCGGCACCAAGGTTACCGCAGCAGACAGCGTTTCCGGCGTCAAGGCCGGCGATAAAGCGGTTTCCGCAGGTAAGACCGAGACGGTTGGCAGCACAGCTTCTGGCGGCTCGAGCGGCGGTTCGTCCTCCGGCGGTTCGTCTTCGGGTGGTTCGTCGAGCGACGGTTCTACTGCACAGCAGAATCTTGTTGTGGCTGAGCAGACCAAGCTGGTTGATATGAACACCGTAAATCTGGGTGCACTCGGCCAGTTTGTTGTGGTGCATTTTGAAAAGGGAAATAATCTGGATAACTGCACACTGACCGTTGACGGTGCAGAAATCAACTCTGCCTGCACAGATGTCTCGACCGATGGCAGCATTGTTAAGTGGCAGTCTACCGTTCTCAACCCGAGCACGCTGACCGTTACCAACAAGAGCACTGGCAAGACCCAGACGATCCATCTTGGCGGCACAAATACCGCAACACCGACCGTAGCTGGTAAACCGCAGGATTACAATCTGCTCGCACACGGTCCGGTTTATGTTTGGGACTATCATCAGACCAACAAGGATAGCGCCGGTAATGTCCGCGTTTCCCCGTCTCACACCACCATTGACACAGCAGAGGCTTCCAACGCGATCCGCTTCTACTCTCCGGACGCAGTTCTGACGAAATCCGAGAATTCCGGCAATCTCTACGATGTTACCGGCACCGTAGAACTGATGTTCAACTACGCAAACGGCACCCAGACAGAGCGTGACTGGGTAGACGGCATTAGCAGCGTTGTACTGCTCCAGGATGACGAAAGCAACAGCGAACTGAATACCAATCTGACGTGGGAGCTTGACAAAGCCTATCCGCACGGTAAAGCTGTAGATGGTGTACAGCCGACGGTTGCCTGCATCAAGGTTCCGATTGGCCAGAGCAACTTCTACTCCAACGGCCGCTACAAGCTGCGCGTTGTATCCAACGGCAAAGCCGAGCTGTTCCCCATCCATGTGGTAAAAGAAAAGACTCCTTCTATGGCCCTGAGCGACATGAGCGCCAAGAGCGGTGTCAACACGCACTTTGAAGTATCCGATATGCTGTACGGCATTACCCAGCCGATTTACCGTGTAGAGCTGACCGACCCGAACGGTAATACCTCTGAGCTGACAAAAATTGATGACTGGTACCTGATCGGCGATACTTTCGTACTGTACAACGACAACACCGATCATCTTTCGGTTTCCGGCAACTATACGCTGACGATCTATGCAAACGGCTTCAAGAAGTTCAACAAGACCTTCTACGCATCCGGTGCAGACAATCAGCAGGTAGTTACTCCGGCGGCTCGCGCAGCGGCAGCAGGTGTCGATGCACTTTCTGCTGCAACCAGCGGTGGCGGCGGCGCTACCTCGTCCAGCGGTGCCGAGGGCGGCAGCAATACCATGAACGCTGACCTTGTTTTCAGTGCCGACCTGCTGACCAATGCTAAGATTGTAGAAGAACTCAAGCTGGATAACACCTACGCTAACGCAATCTCCGAGCGCTGGGATAATATGATCTCCGACTCAATCTATTATGAAGGTGCAGAAAAGGTTTACACCCGCACCGGCTTCTTTGATGCAGCAAATCAGGCCCGCACCCAGAATCAACTTCTCACCTTTGCAGAATATACCGCACGCGAAGATGCAAAAACCACGCCGAACCGTCCTTATGCGGTAAAGAAGGTACTGGAAGATAATCTGCTCGGCGAGGCCACCTCGTTCAGCGAGGCTTCCTCGTGGGCTGCACCGTATCTGGTTCCGGTTATTGAAAACGAAGATGCCACTTTCGATCGCGTTACCTCGATCAGTGAAGGTCAGGATGTTACTTTGCTTGCTTCCGGCAGCGATGTAGCCGCATATCTGAACAAGCTGCAGGACAACGATACGGCTCAGGTATACCTGAATCAGGGCACCAGCACGCTGTCCCCGCTGGTAAAGGGTACGGATTACACCATTGATACCGATAAGGGCACCATTACCATCAAGGCTGATAAGCTGAAATTGAGTGATAATGACCTGAAGATCGTCGTAGAAAACTACCAGCCAGTTAAGCTGACGCTGACGGTAAATAAAGAACAGGAAAACGTTTCTCTTTCTGCACCGGAATCGGTTGAACTTGGCAATGATGTTACGATCACCTGCAGCAGTGCAGATCACGTAAATGGCGTTTGCGATTTCTTCAAATATCTGAATAAGAATACCGCTGTTCGCATGACCGGTCCTGATGGCACGACTCGCAATGTACTGCCGGATGGTCAGGAAGGCTCTAATCTTGGTTGGAAGGTCAACGGCAATACGCTGACGATTGGTGCAAACCTGTTTAAAGAGACGCAGTTTAACAATGCAACCGGTACCTACACGCTGACTCTGGCTCCGGATTATTACACTGAGCAGACCGTTTCCTTTGAAGTAAAGGCTAAGGATAACTCTGGTAACACTGAGGTCACCACTAAGGATGCACCGACTCCGAACAATGCAGAGAAATCTATGTTTGGTAGTTACTCTCTGACTTTCGGTATGAATAATGACGATTACATGAAAGCCATTACTTCAATTAAAGTAAACTCAACTTCTTACACCTCTGGTTATGTATCGAACAACAATAAGTATTCTATTGCAGTTACCGATGGCTCGATTTCTCTCGGTAACTCCGCTTTCACCGAGGACAACAATATCGTTACCATCACCGCTACCGGCTACAAGGAACTGACGGTTACCATCACCAAGGACGGCAATCTGGTTGATAATGATAACAGCAACTCCGGCAATAATTCCGGTAGCAATACCGGTGGCAACGGTAACGCAGGCGAAACTACTCAAAAAGATTATCCCAGTAACATGGGTTTCAATTATGGTGGTACACTCTATTTCGATCAGGGCGGTTCTAATGCAGCCGCAGAGCCTTACCTTAACAGTATTACCAAAATTACGCTGAATGGTAAAACACTTTCTCTGATGGATAGTTCCAGTTGGTGGATTAAAACCGGAGAATATAATGTAAAATCAAGTTCTACCGATAAATACATCGAATTTTACTCGCAGGACTTTTCCGAATCCGAGAACATTCTGGTTATTTATGCCGATGGTTACAAAGATATGACGCTCAAAGTCAACAAGGGCGGCAGTAAAATCATCGAGTAACCCCCAACAAAAAAGGAAACCCACCCGGGTTTCCTTTTTTCTTACCTATATTCCCTCAGCAGCGCCTGACACCCTTCCAGCAAATCCTCCCACACGGCATCAAAATCGCCGGTATACCATGGGTCGGCGACCTCCTCGCCTTTTCGGTCGGTAAAATCCAGCAGCAAATGCAGCTTTCCGTCCGGATCGCCGCCGCAAATGCGCTGCATGGTGCGCAAATTGGACCGGTCCATGCCAATCAGCAGATCAAACCGATCATAATCTGCGCGCGTCATCTGCCGCGCCGCATGATGGCCGCACGGGATTCCCTGCTCAAACAGCTTGCGCCGCGCCGGCGGATACACCGGATTGCCGATCTCCTCACGGCTGACAGCCGCCGATTCGATCTCCCAGTCACTCGCGACGCCTTCTCGCTTTACCAGTTCCTTCATGATATATTCTGCCATCGGACTGCGGCATATATTCCCATGGCAGATAAAAAGTATCCTCACTCAAACGCCTCCTGCTGTTTTTCTCCATCATATCACACAGAGCCGCAATCGTCACGCAATTTCAAAACCCCGGTGCTCCCACCATTCCTGTGAACGGCATGCGCGCCTCGTTTTTTTCGTGCAAAACAGTACCCCGCCGAACGGAATTTTACTCGCTTTCCATCCGGCGGGGTATCTCAATTATGAGGAGTTGTTCTTCATATTGCGGAAGCTGTTACTCGACGGTACTGTCCGTGCCTTCCGCGTTGTCTGCTGTGTTTATACCATAGCAGATTTTCGATCAGCCGGAACGTCTTTTTCACGAAATGCAGTTTTGCGGGAACGAAATGCAGAAAGTTCCTACCTGAAAGCGAAAAATTGGAAGTTCGCGCGTCCGGCGAAGCTCTTTCTGTAGAAATTCCGGCAGATTATTAAGAAACAGGCACGAAAAAGTCATAGAAAAAGGGTTCCCCGATAGGAAACCCTTTCATTTTGCAATTTTGCGACCGGTTAGAATGTAGGCAGATTCTTTTTCCACGCACCGGACTTATAGAAGAACACCGACAGACCCGAGCCGAGGAACCAGCCAATCGGCCAACTGAGCCAGATACCGTGCTCGTTGCCTACCACATAGAACAGTGCAATGGACAGCACCACGCGGATAATCAGGTCGGAGAACGTCGTTACCATGAACGGACGCATTGCACCGGCACCGCGCAGCACGCTGTCGCACACGAACTTTGTGCATACGACCAGATAGAACGGTACGACCGTGAACAGATAGCCTCGTGCAACATCAATAACGCCGGAGGCACTGCCCGCCGGAACGAACAGGCTGATGATCTTATTCGCAAACGGCAGATAGATCGCCATAAACACCACGGACAGGCCGAGTGAATACACCGCACCCCATTTGAGACCCGGACCGATGCGGTCCAGCTTGCGGGCGCCGATATTCTGCGCAACATAGCTGGACAGACCGGACGCGAACGACATGCAGCAGGTCAGCGCAAACTGGTTGACGCGGTTTGCCGCTGAGAATCCCGCGATAACGGTCGCACCGCACAGATTGATGTAATACTGAATGACAACATTGCCCACCGACACAAAGCTCTGCTGGGCGATGGACGGCACGGCGTAGTTTGTCAGGCGGCGCAGCATTTCGGGCGCGAACAGCACGAAGTGGTGGCCCGTATCAAACGAACGCACGCGGCGCAGCAGCAGCACGAATGCCAGCACACCGGACGCGCCCTGCGCGATAAACGTCGCCCATGCAACACCGGCAACGCCCCAGTGCAGACCGGCAACAAATACCATATCCAGAATGACATTGCCGACCGAGGACAGCACAAGCAGGATCAGCGGCGTTCGGCTGTCGCCCATGGCATTGAAGATACCCGTACACACGTTATAGATAAACAGGAACAGCAGACCAAACACATACACGCGCAGATACAGAGAACCATCCGCAAAGATATTCTCCGGCGTGGACAGCGCGTTCATGATGCCGTGCGTACCGATGGCTCCGATCAGCGTCAGCAGCAGCGCTACCGCCGTGGTGGTAAGCAGTGCGGTCGAGATGGCGGTTTTCATGCGCAGATAGCGCTTTGCGCCGAACAGCTGCGAGACGAGTACGCCGGTACCGATGTTGATACCGGTTGCGACCGCAACGAACAGCTGCGTGATCGGGTAACTCGCGCCGACAGCGGCCAGCGCCAGCTCACCGGCTTCTACAGTTTCGGCAAAACGGCCTACGATGATGGAGTCAGCCATCTGGTACAGCTGCTGGAACGCAACGCTGAGCAGCAGCGGAATCGAGAACCAGAACAGCTTCTGCGACGGTTTTCCGACGGTAAGGTCAGTGGTCAAATGGGATACCTTCTTTCAGGAGTCTGCTTATCCAGTTTTGACCGGATAAAATGGGGTTTATTGCAATTTTATGCTCTCCCCGAAGGGAGAGCATCATTTTGCGACTTTAATTAACGTTGTTACGCCTTTTTCTTCTGCCGTGCGGTAATAACCGCAATAGTGAGCACCAACAGTACCGCACCTACGCCAAGCGCCAGAATGCCGTTTCCGGTCACACCGCCGACGAGGAAGCCGACAAAGCTAATCGCCGCGATCATCAGCGCGTACGGCATCTGCGTGGAAACGTGATCAATGTGGTTGCACTGTGCACCCGCGGATGCGAGGATGGTCGTATCCGAGATAGGCGAAATGTGGTCGCCGCAGACCGCACCGGACAGGCAGGCTGCCACGGTCATAATCAGCATGGTGGACGGTGCATCGCCGAATACCGCAATAGCGATCGGGATCAGGATGCTGAACGTACCCCAGGAGGTACCGGTCGCGAATGCCAGACCGAGCGCGATGAGGAAGAATACCGCCGGCATGAACATACCGATGGTGGATTCCGCCTTCACCACAGAGGATACGAAGCCGCCGATGTTGAGGTACTCTTCACGGCAGACACCGGACAGCGTCCACGCAAGCGTCAGGATGAGGATGGCCGGAACCATCGCCTTGAAGCCCTCGGTGAATGCCTCACAGAACTGGCCAAAGGACAGCACCTTGCGCGGGATGTACAGCACAAAGGTGAACAGCAGCGTAAAGAACGAGCCGAGCACCAGCGCGGTGGAAGAATCGCAGTTTGCGAACGCCTCAACGATGTTCGCGCCTTCCAGAATGCCGCCGGTGTACAGCATGCCCGCAATGCAGAGCACGATCAGTACGCTGATCGGCAGGATCAGGTCGTAAACCTTGCCCGAGCCGGCTACAACGTGAGTCTCCTCAATCAGGGAGAGATCGTCATCCTTATGCGCAAGCTCGTACTTTTTCATCGGGCCGAAGTCGAAATCAGCAGCCATCAGCCAGATGAGGAACACCAGCGTGAGCAGCGCGTACAGGTTCAACGGGATGGTCTTGAGGAACAGCGAGAAGCCGTCCAGCGTGCTCGATTCCGGCAGAGACGAGCCGACCGCCGCCGCCCACGAGGAGATCGGCGCGATGATGCAGACCGGAGCCGCCGTTGCATCGATGATGTACGCCAGCTTTGCCCGGGAAATGCTGTACTTGTCCGTCACCGGGCGCATGACCGTGCCGACGGTGAGGCAGTTGAAGTAATCGTCCACGAAAATGAACATTCCGAGGAACGAGGTCGCAAACGACGCGCCGCGCCGGCTGCGAATGGTTTTGACCGCCCACTCACCGTATGCGCGTGATGCGCCCGATTTGGTGATGAGCGATACCAAAATGCCGAGCAGTACGAGGAAGATACAAATATTGATATTATCTCCCAATTTACTGCCCATGATGGTGAAAGTCGTCTCGACGGCTTTCAGCGGATGGAAGCCCGTATAGAGCAGCGCACCCGAAAGAATACCGATCATCAGCGAGGAGTAAACCTCCTTTGTGATCAGCGCAAGCGCGATCGCGATGATCGGCGGCAGCAGTGTCCAAACAGTTGCCGTAACGTCCATTCCTTATTTCCCCCTTATACACAGACAAATCGTGTCCGCAATTCCATTCTATTTTATATGGATTTAACCGGATTTACAAGTGCTAATCCTGTTTTTTCCGTCCGAAAGGATATTTTTGTGCAACTTGCAATGGTTTAACGTCATAAATGGTGTTTATAGCGACACCATTCCGCAATCACCTGCCGCCGAAGGGCCAGCACGCCCGCCAGATTAGGCAGCGCCATCAGGCCGTTGAACGTGTCGCTGAGCGCCCACACCGGCTCCAGCCGCATCATGCAGCCCGCTGCCGCCGCCAGAAGAAAGGCCGCCTTATAGACCGGAATTACCCGCTCCCCCATCAAATAGGCCGCTGCACGCTGCCCGTAATATGACCAGCCGAGCAGGGTCGAGAATGCAAACAGTGCGAGCGACACCGCAACGAATCCCCTGCCAAACCGTCCGAATACGGTGGAGAACGCCTCTGCGGTAAGCTGTGCACCGGTTGTCAGCTGAGAAAGCAAAGGCGTTCCGGACGCAAGCGCGTAGCGGCTTACGTCGTATACCCCGCTCGTGAGAATGACGAACGCGGTGACACTGCACATCACAATCGTGTCGAAGAACACCTCAAAAACCGCCCACATCCCCTGTTCACACGGCTCTTTTGCGTCTGCGGCAGCATGCACCATGACGGACGAGCCCAACCCAGCTTCATTTGAAAATACGCCGCGCGACACGCCCGCGCGGATGGCCTGCATCATGCCGTAGCCGAGCGCGCCGCCTGTGCCCGCCCGCGTATCGAACGCCATCGAGCAAATCTGCGCGAACGCCTGCGGCAGATTCGCTCGATGCACCCACAGCACAACGACCGCGCCGCCCATGTAGAACAGCGCCATGAACGGCACGAGTGTTTCCGTCACGCGAGACAGCCGTTTAAGGCCGCCGAGAAGCACCGCGCCGAGCAAAACCGCTGTCACCGCGCCGACGATCCCGCTCGGTATGCCGAACGAACTGTAAAGTCCCTGCGCGATTGAGTTGCACTGGCTCATGTTGCCGATACCGAACGATGCCAGCACACAGAACAGTGCAAAGGCTCCCGCCAATAGCGGACTGTGCAGACCGTTTTTCAGGTACAGCATGGCTCCGCCGCGCCAGCTGCCGTCGCTCCCCTTTTCACGGTAGAGCATGCCGAGCGTGTTCTCCGCAAAAGCCGTCATCATGCCGACAAAGGCGCTCACCCACAGCCAGAGCACCGCGCCCGGACCGCCGAGCGTCAGCGCGGTTGCCACGCCCGCGATGTTGCCCGTGCCGACCGTCGCGGCAAGTGCGGTGCACATGGCCGCAAACGGCGAAACGCCGCCGCTTGTCCGTCTTGCGGCACCGGTAAAGCAGGAAAACAGCGTTTTCCGCAACCAGAGCGCGCAGTACCGCACCTGAAAAACTCCGGTCACCGCCGTGAAGTACAATCCGGTGCCAAGCAGCAGAATCAGCATGGGCGCGCCCCATATCAGGCCGCGCAGCCGCTCATTTACTTGTAAGATATCGTCCATCGGCATCCCACCTCTCCCCTGTTCCGCATTATATGAACCGGATTTCAGCGGCAGAACGCCCATAATTACTCATTTCTAACGACTAATTCCTACTTCAAATAACAGAAAGCCGCCCGGACAGGCGGCTTTCTGTTATTTGCGAAATTATTCCATCATACCAACGCAGTCGAAGTACGGCTTCTCTGCAATCTTGTCCTTATTCTCCTTGAACAGCGTGTGACCGAGTGTGATGACCAGATAATCTGCCTTGAGAACCTCCTCGAACGATACGTTCGGGATGTTCTGCACCTCAGTGTCCTTGGCGAACGGCTCGCACGCGATAACCTTTACGCCCTTTTCCTGCAGGATGTGGCACAGCTCGATAGACGGCGACTCACGCAAGTCGTCAACGTCCGGCTTATAGGACAGGCCGAGCACGCCGACCGTGTCGGTTACCTTCTTCATCTTTGCTACAACCTTGTCAGCGACGAAGTGCGGCTTGTTCTCGTTGCGCTCGCGTGCCGCAAGGATAACCTTTGCCTCCGCCGGGAACTGCTCGTAGATAAACCACGGGTCAACTGCGATGCAGTGGCCGCCAACACCGACACCCGGGGTCAGGATGTTAACACGCGGATGGCAGTTTGCCAGCTTGATCAGCTCAAATACGTCAATGCCCATCTTGTCGCAGATGACGGACAGCTCGTTTGCGTAAGCGATGTTGACATCGCGGAAGGTGTTCTCGGTCAGCTTGCACATTTCGGCGGTCAGGTCGTCGGTCTTGTGAACAACACCCTTCTCAAGCACCTTCTCGTAGATGGATGCCGCCATTTCAGCAGCCTCCGGCGTGCGGGCGCCGACGATGCGGTCATTGTTCTTCAGCTCGTACATCATGTTGCCCGGGATAACGCGCTCCGGACAATGTGCAACGTGAATCTCATTCATCGGGATGCCGGATTCCTCGCTCAGTACGCGTGCGAGCATCTCGGAGGTGTGCGGCGGCACGGTGGACTCCAGAATGACCAGATTGGACGGCTCGAGCACCTTGCCTGCCATACGGCCTGCAGACTCTACAAAGCGCAGATCGGCCTTGTGGCTGCCGTTCTCGTCCTTAAAGAACGGCGTCGGCACCGAAATATAAAATACATCGGACTTGCCAAGCTCTTCGGAAAAATGCAGATGACCGTGTGCAACAGCCTTTTCAAATGCTTCCTGCAGACCCGGCTCTACAATATGGATATGACCGCCCTGCAGGGTTTCGATGGTCTTTTTGTTTACGTCAAAGCCGCAGACCTCAAAACCAGCCTCAGCCAGCGTGATCGCCGTCGGCAGGCCGATATAACCCAGTCCCATGACAGTAATTTTCATAATTTTCGTACCTCGTTCAGCATAATCTTCTTACATTATACCACTTTTTTCACGGAATTCAACGTAGTGTTTGAATTTTCACCGAAAAGAGTCTATAATGATACTATCGTTCGTTTATGCAAGTATCATAAACGGCTGTCGGAACCTTTTATCTTCCGATTACATATACTGCTTTATACCCCTAAAGTTTGGAAGGGATACTATGATTTTTAAGGGATTGCTTGAGGATGCACGCTCGATCCGGGACCGCGACCCGGCAGCACGCACCACACTGGAAGTTGTTTTGCTCTATCAGGGCTTTCACGCCCTGTTTTACCACCGTCAGGCGCACTGGCTGTACAAACACAAGCATTTCTTTCTTGCGCGTGCGCTGTCGCAGTTTGCGCGGCATATGACCGGTATTGAGATCCACCCGGGTGCAAAGATCGGCAAACGCCTGTTTATTGACCACGGCATGGGCATCGTTATCGGTGAAACCGCTGAGATTGGCGACGACTGCACGATTTACCACGGTGTAACACTCGGCGGTACCGGTCACGACACCGGCAAGCGTCATCCGACCATTGGCAACAACGTGCTCATTTCGACCGGCGCGAAGGTTCTCGGACCGTTCAAGGTGGGTGACAACAGCCGTATCGGCGCGAATGCTGTCGTACTGCAGGAGGTTCCGCCGGATTCCACGGTTGTCGGCATCAAGGCGCGCGTCGTCAAGATTGCCGGTCAGCGTGTCGGTCCGTCTCCGGCGTATGCGCTCGACCAGATCAACCTGCCGGACCCGCTTGCACAGGAACTGTGCCGTCTGCAGAACCGTGTTTACGCCAACGAGCAGAAGCTCAAAAAGGAAGAGGAACGCGAGCGCGAAGCCGACAAATAATACACATAAAAACAAGCCCTTCGGTGCAAACTGTCACCGGAGGGTTTCTTTTATGAAAATTTCAGTAAAATATGCGGTCACCGGTGCACTTTCCGGTGCAGCAAACGGATTTTTCGGGGCGGGCGGCGGGTTATTTCTCGTACCGCTGCTGATTTCCTGGTGCGGCATGGAGCAGAAGCGCGCATTTGCGACCTCAGTCGCGGTAATTTTCCCGCTGTGCGCGGTCTCAGCGGTGATTTACTGGCTAAAGGGCGGTCTGCCGATTGGGCAGGCGGTGCCGTATCTGCTCGGCGGCGCGGCAGGCGGCGTGCTGGCCGGAAAGCTATTCGGCAGGGTAAAGGCGGACTGGCTGCGCCGTGCATTCGGCGTGCTGATTCTCTATGGCGGCATCCGTGCCGTCCTGCTGCTGTGAGCGCGGTACTTGCAGTCGCAATCGGCCTGCTGACCGGTATCTTAAGCGGCTTCGGCATTGGCGGCGGCTCACTTTTGCTGCTGTATCTGACACTTTTTGAAGGGACAGGGCAGTATCAGGCGGGCGGCATCAACCTGCTGTATTTTCTCTCGTGTGCGCCTGCAGCGCTGATTTCGCACCGCAAAAACGGACTCATCGAAAGGGAAGCGGTCAAATGCTGCGTACCGGCAGGCGTGGTGACGTCCGTGCTTTCGGCGATGCTTGCCGCAAGAGTGGACACCGGCCTGCTGCGGCGTGCTTTTGGCGTGGTTTTACTCTATATCGGCGTAAAAGAGACCTTTTTACGCAAAAAATAACACCTTCCTCACCAAATGTGAAGAAGGTGTTCAGTTTGTCTAAAGAGTGGATATTCCTGTCGCTCCATCCAATTCGCGCTGTAGCGCGCGTAAAATAGAATTTGCTTCGCAAATTCGTAAAAACCGGGAGCATGTATCTCGGTTTTTACACTTCTGGAGGGAGAAAGTTTCTGTATAGGAACTTTCGGACGACTTTGGAACGGCCCACGGTCCGTTCCTGCTTGTCGGCGAAACTGTAGTTTCGCGACAGCCTCGGAGCACACTGAAACGGTGTGCTCTTTTGCTTGCTATCAGGGCGTATCTCTGGTATGATTAAAATAGTAAAAGGGAGGTGTGTCCTGTGAAATGTCAGCACTGTGGTATCCATTTTGACGATGAGGAACGCGTATGTCCGATGTGCGGCGCACGCGCGGGCAGCAAGGGCCGCATGACGAGACCCGCGCCGAAATGGCACGGCAAGCCGCGCGAGACCTACACCGAATATCATCCGACGATAGAGAACAGCAGCTCGGCGAAAACGGCGAAGAGCAAGGCGCGTCCCATCAAGGATAAGCCGAAGAAAAACAGCGCAAAGGGTGTGGTGATTGCGATTGTGATTATTGCTCTGCTGCAGATCGTACCGGCTATCTTCGCGTTTGTGGTGGATGATCTGGTGCCGGAGATCGAGAGCAGCTTTGGAAATGCCCCTGCACCGGAGTATGATTCGGATGACAGCTATGATTATGATACGGACTACGATTCCGCCTATGCTTACGACACGCTCTACGATGTATTTGGCGACAACGGCATTACGGTGTCGGCGTTTGACAACGTCTATACGTTTCAGGCTTCCGGCGATGGCAGCAGCTATGAGTTCTCGTACACCGAGAACGGCAACAGAACATTCCGCAGCACGGGCACGGCCTTCTGCTACCGCGAGGACGATGAGGACTATTATTATCGGGATGAGTACCCGTACGACGAGTACATTATGTACAGCGTATACCTGTATCCGGAGCATCAGGAGACCAACGGTCCGCAGCAGGACTGGTGCGATTCTATGATGCGGAGCAAGGTGGACAGTATTTTGCTGAATGTGTTCCAAAGCCGCACCACGGATGAGGTTGTCGTGGAGGATATGGACGGCGTCGGCCTGTTCGGCAGCGGCAATGTTTTGCCGTTTAATAAGGTGCAGGAAGGATAGTAAACATCCTGCCGAAAAACAGCAGCCCCGGTTCTGTCACTTGACAAAACCGGGGCGCCGCGCTATAATATAGCTACAAACGGCGGCTCGTTCGCACCGAGCGGTCGTTCCTCAGATCGATTTTATGTCGAGAAGAAAGCCGCTCTTTACAACGGGTGCGGTTGGTTTATTTCTTCATGTATCCGAGGATACCAAAGACGATCATGGCGATCAACTGAAACAGAAGCAGTGCTTCGGACAGCGACATCACGATCACCTCCCTCCTCATCGAGGGAGGAACAACCTTTTTTCACCGTTTGCTGATTTGATTATAGCATGCGGACAATATCCTGTCAATCAACCGTCCTTATGGGCGGTTTTTGTGTTTTTACGGGAGAATTTTGTGCATATGCAAAAGAAAAGTCACTCATAAATTTGATAGTAACTTGTGACGCGCAAGCGCATTCGGTATGATGATAGGGCAGAGAAGGGGAACGCCGCATGGGACGGCGACCGGCTGGTCGGTCTCTTGCGCCTGCTCGATGACAGCGAATATATCGAAATCGTGCCCGAGGAGAGCAAAAACGCTGCCTTCTGTCTGAGAATTACCGCTTTCCGGCAATTCTCGCAATGGTTTCCGCCGCATTCTCCTGATGCACCTTAGCGGGCTTGAACCGCATGGCTGCAAAATTGAGGTTGATCAGCGGACCCAGTCCGACGGCGGAAATAATGGTGCCGACACCGACCGGACCGCCGAGAAAGAAGCCGATGACCGTTACGAGCACATCCACGACCGCGCGGCACGCGCCGGCAGACCGCCCGAACTTACGCGCGAGCGCGACCATCAGCGCGTCACGGGGGCCGCTGCCGAGCGCGCTTTTCATGTACAGCCAGGTGCCGAGCGCAAGCAGCTCCAGACCGCCGATGAGCATGGCAATGCCGCTCACCAATCCGTGCATCTGCGGGATGAGGTGTGCCGCCTGAATTGCGTCGATTATGACCGCGCAGCCCGCAATGTTGATGATCGTGCCGAAGCCGAAGCTCTCGCCGAAGAGCACGGCCGTGAGGATGGCTGCCGCGCCTGCGATAGCGGACGCTGTGCCGTAGGTCATGCCGGTTCGCAGCGACATGCCCTGCTGCAGCACGCTCCACGGCTCGAGTCCGACATTCGCCTGCAGCATCATCGCAATGCCGATCGAACTGACCGCAACACCCAGGATCAGCCAGAACAACCGGCGCATGTAATTTTGAAACATGAGAGCATCCTCCTGCTATCAGACTAAAGCGAAGTAAAGTAAAACGGCAAAATCGGAAGAATTTCGCTCCGGTTTTGCCGTTTGAGTTTTGATCTTGTTATTCCGAAGCGGAATTGCTGTCGTCCTTTTTAATCTGGGAAAGATAGCGGTACACACTGGCCTGCGAGCAGTGCAGCGCGTCGGCCACATCCTTGACCGCGCCCTTCAGCAGGAAGATACCGCCGGTTTCAAGCGAAGCAATGATCTGCATGCGCTCGTCCGGCGTGAGACGGTCGGCGGTCACGCCGAGGCGGATGAGCTCGCGACCGACCGCATCGCCTGCCACCGCGTCGATCGAGTTGTGGAAGCTCTCGGTCGTTGCCGGAACCGCTCGCGGGAATGGATCACCGGGTTCGGCCTGCTGCGGTGCGATATGGTCGTCGATAAAAATATCCGGATGACACAGTCGCAGCACATTTTCGCTGGCGGCCAGATACCGGCTGTCGTCAAAGTTGATGCACAGCATGCCGACCAGCTTGCCGTTGTGCTTGATGAACATTGTGCTCGAGCGCAGCGTTTTGCCCTCGGCAGAGAGGCCGCAGTAGTGCAGGCGGTAGTCCTGCGTTTCGTAGCTTTTGTCCATCAGGATTTTGAGCGCCACATTGGTAAGCGGTGCACCGATCTCCCGGCCGCTGATGTGATTGTTGGCGATGGCTACTATAGAGCGGTTTTTGTCGGTCATATCATGCAGAGCAACCTCATAATCCGGTCCAAGTGCCTGTCCGAGAAATTCTGTCAGCTTGATGTAGTGCTGCAACAGCGGATTAGCCATTTGCCCACCCCGTTTCAAAGAATTTTCTTTGCAGTGCCTTTGATTGCATGGCATTGCCTTTTTATTGGTTTACTCTAATATTATTATAGCTTAACAATGATAAGTTTGTCAAAAAATAAACGCAAATAATTTCTCACAACAAAAATAAAAAGTTATTATGCAAAATAACTAAAATGAGGATAAAGTGCATAAAAAACTTGTGAAAAACCAGTAAACCATACAAAACTTGTTAAAATAATTGACAAGGCATAAAAACTATGTTAAATTTATATCAAGGAATGAGACACAGGCTGATAAAAAATTACAAAACTGCAGAAAGAGGAATGCAAAGAGATGAGGAGTAGAGAAAAGGAGACTGCCATGAATTCTGATTTTCGAGACAAGCTCTCCAACGCCGCAACAGTGGTTGAGATCACCCTTGGCATGGTGATCCTGATCGCATGCATTGTGTCCGGCATCGGCATGGTCGCCATGACCGATATGAACAAGCTGTTCGGTGATCCGGCGTATCTGCAGGCGCGCATGAGCTCGGCCTGCCTGATCATCATCGGCATCGAGCTGATCAAGATGATCACCAGCTACACCATCGACTCGGTGGTTGACGTTATGCTCCTCGCCATCGCGCGTCAGATGATCGTCGAGCATACCTCGCCGATCGAGAACCTGATCGCCGTGCTGTCGATCGGCATCCTGTTCGTGATCCGGAAGTATCTGTATATTTCGCGTCTGGACCGCCGCCGCAGCAAGAAGGAGATCGAGGAGGACATCCGCGCAGAGGTTCTCGGCGTGGAAAACCGTAACGAGCCGAAAAAGCCGGAACCGCCCGAGATTGGCTCATTGATTTGACATAAGGAAAATGCATATCACCTGAAAACCGCAGCGCCCGAGAGGGCGCTGCGGTTTTTCATTGGAAAGGATACAGATAAATTATTTCATTTCTTCACAATATCAGAAAAAGTTTATAGGTTTGAACCTGCGTTTCACTCATACTTTCGTTATGTTGGCAGGCTTGCAAGCGATTTGCTGCGATTCACATAACAGCGTAAACAGTACGCAGATTATACCGATAAATTGTTTTCTGAATGATATTACTGCTTTTTGCGTTGTAAATTTGCTTTACGCCCCAAACCGCATCTGCAGTCGCAGCCGGTCGGCAATCATCGAGATAAATTCGCTGTTAGTCGGTTTGCCCTTGACGCCCGAAACCGTGTAGCCGAAGTAATTCTGCAGGGTTTCGATGTCGCCGCGGTCCCACGCGACCTCGATCGCGTGCCGGATGGCGCGCTCCACGCGGGAGGAGGTCGTCTTGAACTTTTTAGCAATCGACGGGTACAGCACCTTGGTGATGGCGCTGACCGACTCGATATCCTCGACTGCCATCATGATAGCCTCGCGCAGATACTGGTAGCCCTTGATGTGCGCCGGCACGCCCACCTGATGAATCACCTCGGTCACGCGGAGTTCAAGCGCCATGCTTTCCTCGGCCTTGACCGCGCGCAGCTGACCGGCCCGCCACAGGCGAAGCCGTTCGCAGACCGCCTGCGGCTCCATCGGCTTGCGCAGGAACAGATCCACGCCGAGCGCCGCGCATTCCGCGCCGATCTGTGGGCTTGCAAACGCCGAGAATACCATTACCGCCGGATGCGGCCCGTCCTGCTCGTGCAGGCGGCTGAGCACGCTCATGCCGTCCATCACCGGCAGCATCAGTTCAATGATAAGTACATCCGGACGCAGCTCATTGACTGCGGAAAGTGCCTTTTCGCCGTTTTCCGCAATGCCGACCAGCTCAAAATCGTCCGCACTGTCCAGCACCGCCGACATGCGCGCGCAAAATTCGGTGTCGTCGTCTGCAAGTAAAATTCTCATTTTCTCATTCATATATCATAACCAGCTTTCCGATAAATTTCATCTCTTTTTCTTGGCAATAGATTACCATATACTACCATAAATTGCAAGACCTTTTGTAAAAATCTGGAGAGAAAATTACAGACAGCATTCGACAAAATCTGTCGATTTACCCAAAATGACCGGTCAGACCGACTGTTTTTGCAATTTCTGCATATTTTCAAAATTCCCCGGAAATAGACAAAATACAAGCAAAAATGCGGTTTTCGACAACAAAACAGTGGCTATTAACCCGAAAGAAAGGGCGCACAATGTGCGCCCCCAGTCTGTCGATAAAGTCAATCTATCGTTTTTACTTTTCGTGCGGCAGCACGCATAAAATAGAATTTGCACAGCAAATTCATAATTCCCGGGGGCGTGTACCTCGGGAATTATACAAGGGACGAAAAATTGTGCCCGTAGGGCGCGGCTTTTCGTCAAGATTCGATTGAAAGCGTGGTTTCAATCGAGAGGCTGCTCGAAAAACGGAGTTTTTCGACAGCCTCAAAGCTGCGGTTAAACCGCAGCTTTTTTGCCGCAAGGCGGAAAAAAGCCGCCTGATGAATCAGACGGCGATTTTCCC
>OODU01001911.1_pt1 | contig 19082 bp, 9 predicted proteins | sample 1671171 | NCBI WGS metagenome assembly OODU01 (sample SAMN06348129, study PRJEB24527) | human gut metagenome | biome: human gut; feature: ankylosing spondylitis patient; material: feces | host: Homo sapiens | place: China | collected 2015-10
TTTTTTTTCAAGCAGAAGACGGCATACGAGATTCAAGTGTGACTGGAGTTCAGACGTGTGCTCTTCCGATCTATCGGTATTGCCTTTTGCAATCCTTTTTCTACTTCATCAGGTGTATTACCTACAGCTAATTTCAAACGATTGGATACTCTAAATACATGTGTATCCACAGCTATAGCAGGACGATTAAACGCAATGCTTGAAACAACATTTGCCGTTTTTCTTCCCACACCTGGCAACTTCAATAATTCTTCAAATTGCTCAGGCACTTCACCATTATAATCACTACATAATTTATGACAAGTAGCTATTATATTTTTTGCCTTATTTCTAAATAATCCACAATCACGTATTTCTTCTTCTAAAGCAGTAACACCCATTTCTAAAATCTTTTCTGGAGTATTTGCCTTAGCAAATAAACGAGCTGTAGTTATATTCACGCGTTTATCCGTACATTGTGCTGACAATATAACTGCAATCAACAATTCAAAAGGATTATTAAAAATTAAAGCTGGCTTAGCATCTTTATACGTCGTTTCTAAAATCTCCAACATTTCATCTTTTATTTTTTTAGAAACCAATGTTAATACCTAGTGAGTAATTGCGCGGAAGTACACTATTGCTGATTTCCGGGTCGAACCCGTTGAAACGTTTGCTGGCGATAACGAAGATATTATCCATGTTGAAGTTGAGTGACAAGTTCTTCATGTATATCTTTTCGCACCATTCGCGTTTCATTTGCCAAGATAAACCGATATTACGGCAGCGTAGGAATGAACCACTTACAACCATAGCATCAGACTGTTCCCATACTGGGATTTTGAAAGTACTCTCTCCATTAGGTAATTGTATGAGAGACATATTGCCCTTAGGCAGTGACGGTATGATAGTATGTGCTTCGTCTCCCGGCTCTTTCCAACGGTTTAACAAATCACGGTTTATATTCGTATATGGGTCTGGCATATAGTAGGAACTGCTAAACTGCGAGTAGGGCGAGGGCAGACGTTTTTTGTTGCCAAGCAAGAGTGAGAAACTGCTGTTCAGAGTCAGTGATTTATACCGGAAACTTAAACTTAATCCACCTGTAAAATAGGGATCTCTTTGCCCTGAATAAACCAGGTAGGTGGTTGGGTCTATCAATCGGCTTCGTTGGTCATCCGGAATATCCAGAAGGTTGAATTGAGGTTCTCCGGTTTGTCCATTCAGACCGGCAAATGAGTATGACCAGAAACTACTAAGGGGATAACCTTGTTTGAGTATGATATCCGAGCGTCCGTTCAGAAAATCACTAGCCTTGACTTCGATATCCGTATGCCCGCCCTCGTTCCAGTTTTTAGATGCATTCAGGCTGACACTTAATGCATAGTCACGTTTTTGTATCGGAGTAAAAGTCAATGTATATTCGATACCTCTGTTGTGGATAATACCTCCGTTACGTTTCATAGAAGAAATTCCATATTCATAAGGCAGGTCTAATTCGACAATCGCATTAGAGCGTCTTGTGTAATATTCCAGATTCATGTTGAACAGATTAAATAATTCCAGATCGATTCCGAAATTCCATGATTTGGTACGTTCCCAAGACAGAGTCGGATTCGGAATCTGGGAAATAGTAGATTGATATCTATTGTATAGATCAGCTACTGTTCCTTGATTCAGAATTAGATCCGGGCTAAGACGTGTGAGTGCATTTCCCTGAATACCATAAGTGCCGCGGAAGTTTAAGTTAGTTATCCAGCCCACATATTTTCTCATAAACCTTTCTTCTGAAGCCCTCCATGAGAAACCAAATGAGTAGGTTGGGTCAATACGATGATTGGTATCTTGTCCGAAGCGGTTGGATGCGTCATTACGTACATTGGCATTTATTACATAGCGATTTTTGAATGAATAGGCCAGTGTGGCAAATACAGAGAAGAAATTATCTGTAGTATTAACTTTTCTCCAACCACCGTCATATATTCTTTGTAGAATGCCCCAACCGCTGTTTTGAGAACCGGTAATCGGTTCGAAAGCTTGTAAGGTGGTCGGGCTTGTGATGACTTCTCCTCTATCGGGAACATATCCCCATACCGTATTGTTGATTCCTTTGTTGGTAGTAGAACGCAATTCCATACCTACTAGTGCATTCAATCGGTTCTCATCATTAAAAGCCTTACTGAATTGCAACTTGTTCTGTATGTTGTAAGAGTATTGATGTGTGTTGTTAGTAAACAATTCACCACCAAAAGGAAGTAAGGCGGCTTTGAATTCTTTACTGGCTGGTGAAACCGAGTTAAAGTCATATCCGCGATAATTCTCGGCAATGTAAAATGTCCGTTCCGATTCCCATGCCTCGTTTGTACTATTATTATCCGAATATCCTCCGGTGAATTGATAAGTCAGCCAGTCTAGAATGTTCCATTTTAAGTCAAGTGAGGCGGACAGATAGCTGGATGCTGATTTTGAGCCGCTATTCTCCCGTTCATTAATGAAATTGTATGATAACGATCTTACTCCTTCATTATATGGATAGGAGGCTTTCATCTGATAATAGACATCAGGGTCTATTGAGCGGTTAGTGGTAGTGGCATATCCTAAAGGATTGACTCCTCCCGCAAATCCTTTATTCGTGTTTACACTTCCATTGATAGCTGCATTTATGGTTAGTTTCTGTACCGGACGTATAGTGATAGCAAGACGGCCGGTCATGCGTTCACTATCATTTCCAATTTCTTGTCCTTCGCTTTTGGAATATCCCATAGAAGCCGAATAACTGTATTTGTTTGTTCCACCGGAAACACTTAGATTGTGATTATGGCTGAAAGCGCGGCGGGTTAGTAGTTTGAACCAATCTGTGTTTTGTGTTTCCAAAACATTCCGTTGGGCAAGGAACTCTTCAGAGGATATATCATGTGATAAATACATATTCAATAATCCTTCGTACGTGTACATTTGTTTGATAGGTTCAGCACTGTAAGGAGTTCCCCAGTTGAAAGCTTCTTGTGAGAACAGTACCCTTTCTTTTGAATTCATATAATTGAACTGATCGTAATTAGGTCGTGTTCCTATTATAAAATTGGATGTGTAATTAACGCTTAAACGATCAGTAGTATTTTTTTTAGTAGTAATTTCAATGACACCATTCGATGCCTTTGAACCGTAAATAGCAGTTGCAGAAGCATCTTTTAGAATACTGATGCTTTCAATATCGGCCGGATTCAGCCAAGATATCTGGTTACCGATGATATTTTTTAAGTCATTGGTCATTAGAGAGGTCGCATCCAATTCTAATGGGTCCTCCTGAATAATTCCGTCTACTACCCATAACGGGTCCTGATTACCTAATAGTGTACTTGTACCACGAATCTGAATCTTGGGAGCAGTACCTACGCGGCTACTGGTATTGGTCACTACCATACCTGCCACACGTCCTTGTAACATTTGGTCAATAGTGGTATACGAAGGCATTATGATATCCTTGGCTTTGACGGTAGTGATCGAACCTACCAGGTCACGTCGCTGGATGTTCTGATAACCGGTTACCACTACTTCGTCTATTTCTGTATTTGAGGAATTGTTTAGAGTGACGTTGATGGTTCTCTTTCCTGTATATTTGACTGTTTTCTTTTCCATTCCGATGAACGAATAGGTCAATATTAGTCCTTCCTGTGCCGGAATGCTAAAGGTGTAGTGTCCGTCCAATCCGGCAATAGCTCCTTGCTTTGATCCTCGAACACTGACCGTAGCTCCCGGAAGTGCTTCACCGCTTGTGTCACGTATCCAACCGCTAATAGTGATTTTGTCAGTTTTTCTTTTCTTGATAACGATAGCACTACCTGAAATTTCGTAAGTGAGATTAGTTCCTTCCAGGCATTCGTCCAAAATTTCGGTAATTGTTTTGTCTTTTGCTCTTACACTGATATCAGTAATGTTAGCGATATCTTCAGTTGCATACATAAAGATAAATTTTGTTCGATTTTGCAGGTACCAGAGTACTGATTCTAAAGTCTCTTCTCTAAGATCAACCGATATTCTCTGGTTGTCTTGTGCCTGAATCATAAGTGAAGATAGAGAGAATACGCATAAAAAGCAGAGCTTGATAATATTTCTGCTCGTACGCGATATCCCTCTGAATAAGGAATGTGCTCGTCTTTTCATAAGCGTTAGTTATAATGTATTAGTAATTATTTATAAGAGATATGCAGAACGCCTTCTCTTTGTTTTATATCTACCAGGTTCAGTTCTTTTATCATGTCAATAATCGGATTCATATTTGCATATCGATTAAGATAGGCTCCAATTTTTACTTGTTTGACAGCATCATCTTCAAATGTGTATTTGAATCCATACCATTTAGAAAGATATGACATGACACTCTCAAGAGGGATATTTTTGAATATGAATGAACCGGATTCCCAAGATGTGTATAATTCTGTATTTACATTGGTTACAGTATTTCTTTTGGAATTCTTGTCAAAAATGAAATGTTGGTTGGGAGTTAATTCGAAATCTTCGTTTTTACTTTTAATTTTTATAGATCCATTAATAAGTGTAGTGCTTTCAATATTCTCGTCTGGATAGGCTCTGACATTGAAAGTTGTTCCTGTCACTTGAATAGAGGTATATGGTGTTTGGACAATAAATGGATGTTCACTGTCTGGAGCAACATCGAAATATGCTTCTCCTTTGATTTGGACAATACGTTGTTCGTTACTGAAGCATACAGGATATATCAATTGGGATTCTGCGTTTAAATGTACTTTCGTTCCATCTGACAAGGTTATGTGACATTCCATTCCATGTAGTGTTTGCAGGGTGTTTTTGATTTCTTTTATTTGAGGTTTATTGGTAGGCATTTGATAATTGATACCTTTGGAATCAATGATAAACATCTTGCTTGTCCCTTCTGGTAAAGCTCCTTCCGGAATTTTGAATGTAGTGCCGTTACTTAATGTAACTTCTCCGCCATGTGTGCCGGGATTGATTTCGCTAATCGGTTCTTCAGATATCCATTTATATATAGGATAGGAAACCGGTATCATGAGTAGTAAGATAAGGGCTGCATATCTCATACTTCTTTTCCACAGAAAAAGGTTAGGTGCTTTTTCTCCATTTAACAGAGGATAAATCTTTTCCCATGCTTTTTGTGAGGAAAAGCTCTTTATCAACAGTGAGTGTTCTTCATATGTCCTCTGATTTAATATCCGGTCGGCTATCTTTTGATGTTCCGGATTCTCATTAATCCATTTATGGTAACTCTCATTCTCTTCCAAGGTTGACGAATGAGTGAATATGGAGGCTAATACTTTAGCAATCTTAAATTTTTCTTTAAATGATTCCATCATTTTTTCAATTGGTTCGTATATAAAACAATCCAAATGAAAAAATGGGGTAATCAAAAAGTTACTTTATTTGCATAGAAAAAGACATAAGATGTAATTAATTCCTTTTAGGCTTTCTCGGAGTTTGCGATAAGCTATTTTTTTTAACTTATGGACAGTTCCTTCTGAGATTTGCAATTTGTCAGCAATTTCATTGTTTTTTAACCCTTTCATTGAATATAAGATGATATTCCGCATTTGAGTAGGTAATTCTTCTACCGCTTTGCGAACAATGCGAAATGTTTCTTGCTCAATAATCTCAGCTTCAAATCCATTGTCATATTCTTCTTTTCCGTGAAAAAAAGGAATATCTAGTTGTGCGTGTTTGAGGTAATTCAAACATTTATTTCGAGTGACAGTATAAAGGAAACTTTTTACTTTCAGGATATCGTTGAAGTCTTCTTTTCGTTCCCAATAAGCCAACAATGCGTCTTGAACAATATCTTTGCAGACTTCTTTATCTTCAACATAGTGAAATGAGAAAACGCAAAGAATAGGGTAGTAGTCATCAAATAGCTTTTTGAAAGCTTGTTTGTTACCACGCTTGATGTCTGCAATTATATTTTCTATATGTGTGTTCACTGTTTAAAGCGGCGCAATTGGCATAAAAGAGTTTTTTATCCAATTTTGCTTATTTTCTTCAGCTTTTCTTCTTCGATGATTTTTATCTTTCTTCCGTCAATTGTGATTAATCGTTCTGCAGCGAATTGAGATAATGTACGAATGGCATTTGAAGTCGTCATATTCGATAAATTAGCCAAATCTTCGCGTGAAAGATAAATGCTTAGGGTAGAACCGTCTTCTTCCAGCCCGTAGCTCTCTTTCAGGAACATCAACGATTCAGCCAGACGTCCGCGGATATGTTTCTGTGTCAGGTTGACGGTACGTTCGTCGGAGATACCGAGGTCTATAGAAAGTTGGCGGATAAAGAACATGGCCAGATCGTTATTCTGGGCAACCAAGGTGGTGATAGCACTCATAGGAATCAGACAGACAACGGAAGGTTCAAAAGCAGCTGCAGCGGTAACGAAGTCCTGTTTCGCAAAGTAGGCGCGGTACGCAAAATATTCCCGCGGTTTGATCATGCGAATAATCTGACTTCTTCCTCCTACACCATCTTTGAAGATTTTTACTTTGCCACTGATGAGACACATCAAATGAGAGGGGGTTTCTCCTTCACAATAAATGGTTTCATTCTTTTTGTAGGTCTGTATCGTATAATTATTCATCAGAAACTCCTTTTGCTCATTGTTTAAAGGAGCTAACATGTCGGATAACGGTTCCGAAATATCTATGTCTGACATATTCATTTTTACCATGGGTGCTACAAAACTGTGTTATACAGCACAAAAGTAAAAATAAAAAATGAGAAAATGAACGAATCTATAAAAAGATTGCACAAAAGCGGTAGCTTTCGTGCAATCTTGAAAACATTTTATTTAGTAAATAACAGTTCCCTATACTTCGGTAGAGGCCATATTTCATCGTCTACTTCCATTTCTAAATGGTCGATGTGATCTCGTATCTGGTCGAGATACGGACGCACTTTATCTTCGTATGCAAATGCTCTTTCCTTGTAGTTTTCAAGGTGGTTGGCTACTTTTCGTGCTTCGGTCATTTCACGGACCAGTATTTTAATGGAGGTCACCCGGTGGGAGATCTCACGAATCAACTCTTTACGGTCGGCGCTCAACACTTCGTATTCTTTGGCAGAGAAGATTTCCTTCATTCCGCGAAGATTTTCGAGCAGGCGATTCTGATAAGCCACGGCAGTCGGCACGATGTGGTTGATAGCGAGGTCGCCCAATACACGGCCTTCAATCTGAACCTTCATGGTGTATTTCTCCAATTCCACTTCCAAACGGCTGTTCAACTCCGTTTCGTTGAAAATGCGTTCGCCGATAAGTACGGATTTGGATTGATTGTCAACGTAGTGCATCAGAGCTTCCGGGACGTGGCAGATGTTGGTCAGTCCGCGGCGTGCAGCTTCCTGTTTCCATTCTTCGGAATAGCCGTCGCCTTCGAAACGGATCGGTTCGGAAGCGATGATTGTCTCTTTCAGCAGACGGAAGATAGCTTCGTCTTTGCCTACTCCTTCCTCCATAAGCTTTTCCACCGATGCGCGGAATTCGTTCAACTGGTTTGCCATGGCAGCGTTGATAGCAATCATAGCGGCGGCACAGTTGGAAGAAGAACCTGCGGCACGGAACTCAAACCGGTTTCCGGTGAAGGCGAAAGGGGAGGTACGGTTACGGTCGGTTGTGTCGAGCAGAATTTCGGGTATACGTCCGATACCCAGTTTCAGCGTTGTCTTTTCTTCCGGGGTCATTTTCTCGTTTCCCACCTGGCGTACAATTTCGTCAAGAGTTGCCGAAAGTTGTGAACCCAGAAAGCAGGAAAGAATAGCGGGAGGAGCTTCGTTGGCTCCCAGGCGGTGACTGTTGCTGGCACTCATAATAGAAGCACGCAATAGATTCTGGTTCTTATAAACCATCATCAGCACATTCACCAGGAAAGTAAGGAATAGCATATTTCCTTTCGGATTCTTGCCTGGTGCAAACAGGTTGACGCCTGTGTCGGTACAAAGCGACCAGTTGTTGTGCTTGCCCGAACCGTTCACGCCACTATAAGGTTTCTCGTGCAGAAGCACGTTGAAGTGATGCTTGCGAGCAATACGTTTCATCAAGTCCATGACAAGCTGGTTGTGGTCGTTTGCCAGATTACAGTTTTCGAAGATAGGAGCCAGTTCGAACTGGTTGGGTGCTACCTCGTTATGACGTGTCTTGGCGGGAATACCCAGTTTGTGGCATTCGATTTCGAGTTCTTTCATAAATGCCGTGACGCGTGGAGGGATAGAGCCGAAATAGTGGTCTTCCAACTGTTGATCTTTAGCGGAAGAATGTCCCATAAGTGTCCGTCCTGTCAGGCAGAGGTCGGGACGTGCATTATATAAGGAGGAGTCAACAAGGAAATATTCCTGTTCCCAGCCCAGGTTTGTATATACACGAGTGATGTTTTTGTCGAATAGCTGGCAAACTTCCGTAGCAGCTTTGTCTACGGCAGCGAGTGCTTTCAGCAATGGAGTTTTGTAATCCAATGCTTCGCCTGTGTAAGAAATAAAAATCGTGGGAATACAGAGAGTTGTGTCTACAACGAATGCCGGAGAAGAAACATCCCATGCCGTATAGCCGCGAGCTTCGAAAGTATTGCGGATGCCACCGTTGGGAAAAGAAGAAGCATCCGGTTCCTGCTGGATAAGCAGTTTGCCGGAGAAGCGTTCGATGACTTCACCGTCTTCACCGAACTCGATAAAGCCGTCATGCTTTTCGGCTGTTCCGTCCGTCAGGGGTTGGAACCAATGGGTGTAGTGAGTAACGTTGAGCGACTTCGCCCAGCTTTTCATGCCGTTGGCAATCAGATCGGCTATTTCACGGTTGATAGGTGTACCTTTTTCGATAGCGTCGATTACCGCTTTATAAGCTTCTTTGGGAAGATACTCCTGCATCTTCTTGCGGTCGAACACATGGCTGCCATAATAATCAGAGAGTTTGTTGGAAGGAGCGGTCACTTCCAAAGGTTTCCGGTTGGAAAGCTCTTGCAGAGCAAAAAAACGCATTTTTGACATAAATAGTCTACTTTTATTGGTTGCTGGGCGCAAAATTATATGTTTTTTCTGAAAGTACCCCTGTTTTTGTAGGGGTATTTTTGAAAATAAGTGTGTTTTTTGAGGAATACCCCTACTTTTTTGTGGGGAAGGTAGACTTTTTTCTTGTATTTTATAAAATATAGAAGGAGATGATACTAATTGAAACTTTAGTTTTATAAGTTTGCTGTTGGTTCAAAGCAAGTTTATTATTGGGCAACAGGAAGTTTGTTATTAGTAGATAAGCTGATAACAACTATTAATTGATAACTCTTTTTAGTGACACATTGCCTTTGCTTTTCGATATTCTTTTCTATATTTGCCTACGTTAATGAAGGAGATACGACGATTGAGAGTTAAAATATTGATAGGATGCATAGTATGCCTGTTTTCTTTTATATCAAAGGGGACAGCCAACAATTATATAATGAATCCCTATACCAGTACGGAGATCTCGGCTGACTCCATTATCGAACGTGTCATGACTTTTGCCCCTTTGTATGAGACAATAGTAAGCGATTATCGCGCGAACCTATATATAAAGGGTAGAATGGATATCCAGAAGAAGAATTTTATTCTCCGCTACGTACCTTCCATGTTCCGTTTGCAGAAAGGGGTGCGTGAATATATGCTCGAAACATACAGTGACCTTCATTATACGGCTCCCAATATCTACGACCAGAAAGTAAAAGCCTCGCAAGGTACAGTGAGAGGAAACAGGGGATTGCCGGGGTTGCTCGAATATTTTAGTGTAAATATCTACTCGGCTTCGCTTTTAAACGATGAACGCCTGATGTCACCTCTTGCCAAGAACGGACAGAAATTTTATAAATACCGGATAGATAGTGTAATGGGCGACCCCAATAACCTTGACTACCGGATACGCTTTATCCCCAAAACGAAAAGCGATCAGTTGGTAGGAGGTTATATGATTGTCAGCAGTAATGTGTGGAGCGTACGGGAGATACGTTTCTCGGGACGGTCGGAACTGATTACCTTTACTTGCTGGATTAAAATGGGAGAAGTGGGCAAGAAAGACGAGTTTCTGCCGGTTCGATATGACGTGGAGGCCCTCTTTAAGTTTTTGGGAAACAAGGTTGACGGCTCCTATACGGCTTCTTTGGATTATAAGTCGATCGAACTGAAAGAGAAGAAAACACGTAAGAAAGAAAAGAAGAAGTATAACCTGTCAGAATCTTTCTCGTTGCAGTGCGATACGAATGCCTACAAAACAGACGCTTCGACTTTTGCCATACTTCGTCCTATTCCGTTGGCGGACGATGAGAAGAAACTGTATCAGGACTACCAGTTAAGACGCGATACTGTGGTTAGTCAGAAGAAAACGAAAAGCCAGGCTTTTTGGGGAACAATGGGTGACTTGATGTTGGAAGATTATAAATTCAATTTATCCAATATCGGAAGTGTCCGTTTCTCTCCGTTTATCAATCCGCTTTTGTTCAGTTATAGCGGTAGCAATGGGTTGTCCTATCGGCAGGACTTCCGGTATAACCGCCTTTTCAGGGGCGATAAGTTGCTCCGCATTGTCCCTCGACTGGGGTATAACTTCACCCGGAAAGAGTTCTATTGGGGACTGAATGCCGACTTTGAGTATTGGCCTCAAAAGCGGGGATTCTTCCGGCTGAATGTGGGTAACGGTAACCGTATTTATAGCAGTAAAGTGTTGGATGAACTGAAAGCCATGCCGGACAGTATCTTTAATTTCGACCTGATTCACCTGGATTATTTTAAGGACTTATATTTCAATTTCTTCCATAGCGTTGAAGTTACTAACGGGCTGGATATAAGTGTCGGTTTCTCGGCGCACAAGAGAACTGCAGTGGAGCGTTCCCGCTTTGTTATTACCGGTGACTATCCGATGCCGCCTCCCGAGTTTATGGATAAGTTCAAGAATACCTATATCAGTTTTGCCCCTCGTATTCGTGTGGAATGGACGCCGGGACTTTATTACTACATGAACGGAAAGCGTAAGATAAACCTCCGTTCTTTCTACCCGACTTTCTCGGTCGATTACGAACGGGGTATAAAGGATGTGTTCAAAAGTACGGGGGAATATGAAAGGATAGAGTTCGACCTTCAACATCAAATCCGTTTGGGACTGATGCGTAATATCTATTACCGCTTCGGATTCGGCGCATTCACCAATCAGGACGAACTGTATTTTGTGGACTTTGTCAACTTTTCACGTCACAATCTTCCCGTAGGGTGGAATGATGAAATCGGTGGTGTGTTTCAGGTGCTTGACGGACGTTGGTACAACTCCTCCCGCCGTTATGTACGCGGACATTTCACGTATGAGGCTCCGTTCCTTGTCCTGCGGCATTTGATGAAGTATACTCGTTATGTACAAAATGAACGGATCTATGTCAGCGCCCTTTCCATGCCACATCTTCAACCTTATTTGGAAGTGGGATACGGCATTGGCACACATATCTTTGATCTCGGAGTTTTTGTGAGCAGCGAGAACTGGAAGTTTGGCGGGATAGGCTGTAAGTTTACATTCGAGTTGTTTAACCGATAGTTTTCTGCGTTCCGGTTGGATATCCGGGAATTATTTTCTACCTTTGTGTAGAAGAGGATGAGGGCAGAATTTAGCACAAGAGAGGTGTAGTCGCCTCATAAGCACAGGTATTTTCCTAGAAAATAAATTACTAGGTATACATACCTAAATTTATTTTAGTAAATAACTCATCCTCTTCTCCTTAGTTTTATACAGATGCACAATGAACAAAATTCTAATAACGATACTTATTATCACCGGCTTTTTGATTTATAAAATGATTTCCTCGAGCAGGAGACAAGAAGGGTATAAAAGGTGGAAAGCAACAGGCGGTGGTAAAGAAGAAAAGGTTGATAAAACAAAATGGGAGCGAGGATCCTGGCTTCGTCATGCAATGGGTGTTACTACTCCGGTGGCCCCCTATACTCCGAGATTTGAAAAAGAGGCTGTAATCTGGTGTGCTGCTCTGTTAGGAGTGGAAGTGAACCGCCTGGAAGAAATATTGAACAATGTTTCCGGGCATTATCAGGAGTTTTGGATGAGAAAGAGAAGCGGAGGGTATCGTATGATTTCTGCTCCGGACAAGGATTTGCAGGCTATCCAATCTACTATTTATTCGCGTATTTTATCATCGGTGACGATAGTTCATCCGGCAGCCGTCGGTTTTCGCTGCGGTCGGTCTGTGGTGGACAATGCTGCTCCTCATTTGGGTAAGCGGTATGTGTTGAAAATGGATATTCATGATTTCTTCGGCTCTATACGAAGCCCGAGAGTGAGGCAGACATTTAAGAAAATAGGTTATCCGGAGAATGTGTCGAAAGTACTGGGGGCTTTGTGTTGCCTGCACAGGCATTTGCCGCAAGGAGCGCCTACAAGTCCGGCTTTAAGTAATATTGTGGGATACGAAATGGACAGGAAACTCGCAGCGTTGGCTGCGGAATACGGGTTGACTTATACCCGTTATGCCGATGACCTAACCTTTTCGGGAGATGTGTTTCCGAAAGAGCAGATCATCCCTCAAGTCAAACGGATTATCCGTGATGAGAAGTTCGAGCCGAACCATAAAAAGACTCATTTTATGAATCAGAGTAGTAGGAAGATTATTACGGGGGTGTCTGTCGCTTCCGGTGTGAAGCTGACTATTCCTAAAAGCAAAAAGAGGGAGATTCGCAAGAATGTTTATTTCATCCTGACGAAAGGTCTGGCAGAACACCAGCGCAGGATCGGCTCTCATGATCCTGCTTATCTGAAACGGCTTATCGGAATGCTTTGCTATTGGCGGGCGATAGAACCGGACAATACCTATGCATCCGATTCCATTGCTGCTTTGAAACGTTTGGAGAAAGGGTATTAGTCTGCAATCGTTACTTTTTCATTGTCTATTTTGGCATAATTTTTTTTTATGGCTTTATTGATTCCTCTCTGCATGACAGTGTCTATGTTTGATCCCATACGTGTGAAACCGAATTCTTGTGCGCACGCTTTCACCAAATCTGCCAAAGGAAGACTGATAGAATCAGCCAATAGTTGCCGTACTGCGTTGGCTATCTCTTCGGGTGGCAAATCTGTTGCATCCCGATCGGACTCGGGGCGGTAACCGGAATAGAAACAGCATTGTACTTCATCTTTCCAGAAGAAGACGAGACCGTCGTATGTGGTACGGTAGAGGTGAAGGCTGTCGAAGATCTTTTCCAGATGCGCCTCTATCCGTTGTCCCAACCGGCTGATTCCCCATTCGACCAGAACCTTTTTGCAGAGTAATGATTTGCTGATGGGTGCTTCGTTTTCTATGAGTTTCCGGATTTGAAAGATAAGAATAGGGATGTTCTCCGTAGCGAAGAAATCTTTCGAAGAATATTTGTTCGGGTTCACTTTCGTGCTGTTATACTTTCGTTGGGGAATATTGGCGGAGATTATTTCCGGTTTTGCGAAAACCGGTGTTGTCTTTAGCGATACTTCCTTTATCGGTGCCTCGTTTAGTGTTACTTCTTTTATTTGCCCACCTTTTATGGGTTCTTCGCTGCGTGTTTCTTTCCAGGTTGGTTCTTCCTGCCGAGGTTCTTCTTGTTTGGAAACGGAGGTTCCTTTGCTGATTGCTTCCTGTATGGATGCAATGACTTCATCCGGCTTCTCCCACCAGTCCATTGTCCAAATGCGGCAGATGTTCCAGCCGAGTGCTTTCAATACATTGTTTTGGACAATCTCACGGTCGCGTGCGGTTTTCGTACGTTTGTAGTTCTTTCCGTCACAGATGATACCTAGTTGATAATTGGATGTGTTTTGAGGATTCACAATTCCAATATCAATTTTATAGCCAGAACATCCGATGTCCGTATGTACGGTATATCCTAAAGAGCGTAGTTTGTCCGCTATGATATTTTCGATAGATACCGTTTCTTCCGATAAAGAGGGAAGGGAGCTGCCGAGTGTGTTCCTTGTACCTTTTTCCGCATATTCGAGAAACCGTTTCAGTCCAGCCACTCCGATAGACGAAGTCCGGTTGAGGTCTATCATATCCGATCTTAAAGTAGAGAAGATTATCATCTCATACCGGGCACGGGATACGGCTACATTCAGTCGCCTTTCTCCGCCGATCCGGTTTAACGGACCGAAATTCATGCTGACACGCCCTTCGGAATCGGGACCATAGCCGACAGAGAAAAGAATGACATCCCGCTCGTCTCCCTGCACATTCTCCAGGTTCTTGATGAACAAAGGTTCTTCACTTTCCAGTGCAAGTGTTTCCAGTTCGGGGTGAAAGATGAAGAGGTCGGATAGCAAATCTTCTATCAATGCTTGTTGGACGACGCTGAAAGTAACAACACCGATACTCTTCCGCCTTAATTCTTCACTTCTTAATCTTCTTGCTATTTCGTCTACTACGGCTTGTGCTTCCGCCCGGTTTTGGCGGGACTTTCCTTTGTCATAGTAACCGTCGATTGCTACCATTCTCACTTTGGATTCAATGTTGTCCGGAGACGGGAAGGTCATTAGTTTATTGTCGTAATATTCCGAATTGCTGAAGGCGATAAGGCTCTCATGTTTGCTTCGGTAGTGCCATAACAGATATTTGGAAGGAATAGACAGTGCCAGGCAATCATCGAGAATGCTTTCGAGGTCTTCCAGTTCTATATTATCCTCGTCAACGGTGTTGACGGAGAAGAAGCTGGTGGGAGGCATTTGTTTCGGGTCACCTACGATCACTACGTTCTTGCCGCGTGCAATAGCACCTACGGCTTCGTAAGTCGGCATTTGTGAGGCTTCGTCAAAAACGATCAGATCGAATTTATCCGCATCTGCGTCAATGTATTGGGCTACGGAAAGCGGACTCATCAACATACACGGGCACATACGCGACAGTAGAGTGGGGATCTGGTCGAACAACTTGCGGATAGATATGCCACGTGCATTGTTGCGGATATTCTTCTGGAGTATGCCGACTTCGGAACTCTGGATTGCTGCATGAGTAAAAGACGGAATGTTTGAAGCTAATCTGGCGAACAACTCTCTTTGGGTGATTGTCTCAAAATTCGTCGATATTTGTTTGTATTTCGCTATGATATCGTTGAATATCTTGCCGTTGAATAATTCCAGTGTCGGCTCTTTTGAGATAATATAGCGGATAGCTGCCTGATAAAAACTCTTGTGGAAGCTGTCGATAAGCTGGTCGGTCGGGATATTCTTCTCTTTATATTCCAGGGCAATGAATCCTATACCCAGTTTATCCAGTTGGCGGTATGCCTGGAGCCACTGGTACCAGTCTTTGAGCTTGTCCAGATTTTCTTTGTGGAGGCGGGCTTTTGCCAGAGCGGTGTTTATCCAGTCGGCAGAGTTCATGTAAAGCGTTTCGGCAGATATGCCCAGCGTGGAAGAAAGCCGGTTCTCAATGTTTACCAATCTTTCGGCAAGTTGGTATAATTCATTTAGGGAATGGGCGTGCATATCTCTGAATGACCGGAGCCCTTCCGTTAGCTGCACGGACAGGTTTTGCTTGATTTGCGTTGCCTTGGCAATATTCTTCGAATAATTCAGTAGAAGGGAATGGAGGACTCCCATATCATTAATGATCTGTTCAATTGTGCTCCAGTCTTCACTTCTTCCGAAGCCTCCGAACAGGGAAGGCAGCCTGTCAGCGTGTTTCCGGACGAATTCCGCTTCTTCCTGATAATGGATGATTTGGTGGAGCAGGGGCTTGACGGCTTCCGGTTTGACAGGCTTCAAAGCATATAGATTGATTGCCTTTTTGATTTTTTTCTGTCCGAAATATCTGGGAAGAAACCATTGGGCGCTCACCCTGTTCCATTCTGCGAGCATTTGTGTTGCATTTATTTCGAGAATCTCTTTGGTGAATCCGGTTTCTACAGTTGCTTTTATCTCATCACGTTTCCTGCCACGAGCGGACACTTCGCGATATTCGTCGAGAGTCTCGCTCAATGAAGATGCTGTCAGCAATCCGGGAGTGAGTTCGGGAATGTCGAGTACTTTTCGGACAATGTCCGCTGTCGTTTGGAAATCCATGCGTGTGGGGTGCATATCCGTATCTTTCAGTAGTGTGGGAAATACGGATAACTTCGGCTGAATTGTGCTCAGCAAGTCGATGAAAGTGCTCAGTAATTGGGCAGCTTCTTCTTTTATGGCAGACGAATATTCCGCAATAGAGATTCCCGATAGCGGATGTTGATAAGGATGTCCGCAAGCATTGGCAGTTCTTACCAGAGTTTCGACAGCTTCTTTCCATTCGGAGAATGTTTCTTTGTTCAATGTATCCAGATAGCTTTGCGGAATATCAAAACAAGGCTCTCCGTCTGTTGATTGATAGTGAATAATGGCATCGTATAAAGAAATGCCGAAAGGATATTCCTTATGTAAGGCTTCTGTGTATCCGTTTAATTCCGCCCGCAGTTGCAACAAGCGTTCCGCTTCCTTTTTAAATTCTTCGGGAGAAGTCTGTTTGATGATTTCAGTCGTTTCTCTAAGTTGTGAGATAACGGCGGATTTCTTAGTCTTGTTGGAGTGAATTTCCAGGCAGAAGGGAGCAAGTCCGATCGCTGCCAACCTGTTTTGAACAACAGAGAGGGCAGCCATTTTTTCTGCTACAAATAATACACGTTTGCCGTTGTATAAAGCATTGGCGATAATGTTGGTAATGGTTTGCGACTTTCCCGTGCCCGGAGGGCCGTGCAGGATGAAAGTCTTGTCGTGTACCGCTTCATAGATAGCCTCCAGTTGGGATGAATCGGCAATAATAGGCAATACGATATCTGCCGGAGACAGTTCCTTATCCATGTAGGTGGCATCTATTTCTTCAGTTGTGGCATTCCATTCTATCTTTCCGTTGATGAGGCTCGAAACAATTTTATTCTGAGTCAGTTTATTGGCATTGTTGTGGATATCATTCCACATGATAAACTTGTTAAAGGAGAATATTCCCAGGATAGCCTGTTCTTCCACGTCCCATTTGCGCTGGTTCTTAATGCTGTTTCGGATAATGGAGTAGATAAGCTTGACGTTTACACCGCTTTCATCAGTCGGCAACGGGTCCAGTCCGGGGACGGAGATCCCGAAGTTTTGGCGGAGCATTTCCAACAAGGTGATATTCATCATCGTTTCCTCCTCACGTGAACGGATGACGTATCCTTTGGCCGCTGACTTACGGATGATTTCTACCGGTAACAGCAGGATAGGAGCATAGCGGGGACGTTCGCTGGAAGGTGACTCGTACCATTTTAGCAGTCCGAGAGCGAGATAAAGCGTATTCGCCCCGTTTTCTTCAATAGAAGTACGGGAAGAACGGTACAAGTGGGTAAGCGCTTTGCTCAAATCATTTTCCGGCAGATAAAAACGTAATCTTTTCTGGGAAAGCTCCGAATTTACAAAATCAGTAATCGGGTCGGAAGCCGGTATTGAAGAATAGATCCCGAACTCCATGCCCGGATTCTCCCAGTCGGAAGGACGGTGCAGGATGCGGAACTCTTCCCCGTCTGCTAAAGCGTCTTCCAGGCAGGAGAGATTGGCGGGAATTAGTTGAAGCGTGTTTTTGGTAATCCGGATATTCAGCAGGTTGTTGCGCAGGCTTAGGTCTAATAGCCGTCGTTCCCACAATAGTTGTTTGGTTATGACCGTCTGCGTTTCGTTGCCGGATAAATCGTATGGATTGATACTTTGCGGGGTGGCATAAGCCGTATCTTTATTATATAAAGCGGTATCTTCTTCTATTTCCCAGATCTGTCCGTTCAGTACCCGTTGCGGTACGGGACGGATTCCCGAATGCCTTGCCCGCTTGACATCTATCGCAAGGATGAACTTGCTTGAATCGGTTAGTTTGCCGTTTGCGCTTTTCACTGCGTCATCGAAGTCGGAATGCTGTCCCATGTTCATGCAGGTCGTTTCAACCAGCGTGATGTCATAAATCCCCTCGGCAGTCCTTTTGGTTAATAGCGAAACATCATCAATTGTAGCGTCCGGAAAAGTTTCGGGCACCAGCCAAGCACCTGCAAAGGCGTGTCCCCGGGCGATGATGAGGAGAGCATTCAGTCCGATAGCTTCCAGGCAGGAGGCGTAAAGCAACGCCATATCCAGGCAAGTCCCCAGCTTCTGAGCCAGGACGGAATCGGTGAGCCGGATGCGTTGCCCGTACTCCTCAAAGCTAGCCGGGATAGTGCTGTAAATAATCTGCTGCTCGGTGATAGCAGTATAGACGGCGGCCATTTGCTTTCTTACCCTGTCCGGGTTACGGCTCTGGTATTCGTCCAGTGACGGATTTCCTGTCCACTGCTTCAGAATGGTAGCGGCTCGTTTGATGACGGGCGAAATAACAGCATGATTGGGAGTGATGAACGCAGCCAGCATTTCGGGCAGGACATTGAGTCCGCCCCATTGGTCATAAGCGAGAATATCAATCGGATACGTTTGCGAGAATATAGCTTTTGTTTCTGACGTGATTTCTACTTTCAGGCTGCCTGATAATCTTTCGGTCAGTTGGGTGAAATAATTGGTGGACAAGGTGAGATTGAAAGTTTGCAGACAGACCCGGTCGTTAGCCGGAATTGCTTCTATAACTGTTGGAACAGAATTACCAAAGGCCGGTTCGGTGGTGATTTGCACTTGTACATCTTTCAGTGGAGCATGTGTCGTGTTCTCAATTGAAATCTGATGAATAATAGATGCGCCGTTCTGCTGCATCGCGAAATTAATAAGCGGCAAATAGTCGCATTGCACCTTGACTTTGTCCAATCTCTCGTCCATGGCTAGAGCTATATAAATTAAGACTTGCAATATTACAAAAAATAAGGATATAAGCATCTTTTCTTTTGGCATTCTTTTGGCAATCAAGAAAATATTTCTACCTTTGCGCCCGATTTATAGATAATATAATGTCTTATTTAATTAAAGTATTAAACAATTTATTTATTAATGGAAAACTTAAAGAACGTAGCTCCTATTGAAGATTTCAACTGGGATGCTTATGAAAATGGCGAAACAGTAACCAACGTTAGCCACGATGAACTGGCAAAAGCTTACGACGGTACGCTTATCAAAGTGACCGACTGTGAGGGTG
>OODU01001927.1_pt1 | contig 18974 bp, 14 predicted proteins | sample 1671171 | NCBI WGS metagenome assembly OODU01 (sample SAMN06348129, study PRJEB24527) | human gut metagenome | biome: human gut; feature: ankylosing spondylitis patient; material: feces | host: Homo sapiens | place: China | collected 2015-10
TCGAGGTTGTGGCGCTGACCCATCTCGAAGTCGTTCGGGTCGTGGCACGGCGTAACCTTGACGCAGCCGGTGCCGAATTCCATATCAACGTACTCGTCACCGAAGATCGGGATTTCGCGGTTCATAATCGGCAGAATGCAGGTCTTGCCGATGAGGTGCTTGTAGCGCTCATCGTTCGGATTGACGGCAACGCCGGTATCGCCCATGAAAGTCTCCGGACGGGTGGTCGCAACAACGAGGTCGCCCGAGCCGTCTGCGAGCGGATAGCGGATGTGCCACAGCTTGCCCGGCTGGGTTTCGTACTCAACCTCGGCGTCGGACAGCGCAGTTGCGCAGTGCGGACACCAGTTGATGATGCGGTGGCCCTTGTAGATGAGGCCCTTGTTGTACAGGTTTACGAATACCTCACGGACGGCCTTGGAGCAGCCTTCGTCCATGGTGAAGCGCTCGCGGTCCCAGTCGCAGGAGGTGCCGAGCTTTTTCAGCTGGCTGATGATGCGGTTGCCGAACTTGTCCTTCCACGCCCAGACTCGCTTCAGAAATTCCTCGCGGCCAAGGTCGTAACGGGTCAGACCCTCTTCCTTGCGGAGGTTTTCCTCGACCTTGATCTGGGTCGCGATGCCGGCGTGGTCGGTGCCCGGCATCCACAGCGCTTCGTAGCCCTGCATGCGCTTGGTGCGGATGAGGATATCCTGAAGCGTTTCGTCAAACGCATGGCCCATATGCAGCTGGCCGGTTACGTTCGGAGGCGGGATAACGATGGTATAGGGTTTCTTGTCTGGATTGACCTCGGCATGGAAAAAGCCGGAGTCCACCCAGAACTTGTACAGCTTGTCCTCGACCGCTTTCGGGTCGTAGGTCTTAGGCAGTTCGCTCATAGATCTATCTCCTTCAATTTATTTACAAAAACAAAAAACAGCACGCCGTCCATACAGGACGAAGCGTGCTCCGTGGTACCACCTGAATTCGCAGAAAAACTGCGCACTCTTTCGGTCCGTAACGTGGACAAAACGTAACAGCTTGAAAACTTCGGCTGTTCTGCTCCAAAGCGACTTTCTCCCTCCCTGCCGAAGTGCTTGCACCGACCGCACTCTCTCTTGACGCGCACAGAAGAAATACTCCTCTTTTTCACCGCATTTCTGATATTACCTTGCTATTATAGCGGGAAAAACAGTATTTGTCAAGCGGGACGGCGAAAATCGAAAGCGGTTCCGTAATGTAACTTGTGCTCTCATCCTGACATGGTATAATAATTATATCATATAAGGTAAGGAGGGACTTCTCATGAAACGGAAACAGTATCGGATTTTTACGGTCTTTCTTCTGTGCATAGCGCTTCTGACGGTTTCAGCCGGTGCGGACATGGGGCCGAAGCCGCACATTGGCATACAGGTGCAGAATGCCCCGCGCGAAGCCTATTATCTTGACCTGCTTGTTCCGGACGAGAAAACAGGCCACTTGTCCGACAACCTTTCGTGGAACCGCCTGGAACGCAGTTCTCTGGACGCGGACATCGTGGACATCCTCGAAAAAGCCGCGCAGGGCGAGGACTACGGCATGAAGTGGCATCTGGCGATGCTGGACGGCACAAACGCTCCGATGACCGGCTCGCTGCAAGGCGAGGACGATTACTTTTCGTTCGACTATCACGGCGTGCCGGATACCTTCCGCATCGTAATCGCGACTGCGGACGGCGCACGCCTTTCCCCGATGCTGCACCGCAGACTGCTTCAACAGTCGTACATCTATGATTACAGCGCCAATGCAGTTCAGGAACAAAATGTGTGGTACAGCTATTGCGGGCAGTTTCTCTCCTCCCTGCTGCCGACGCTGTTTTTAGAGGGCGTGCTGCTGTTTTTCTTTGGTTTCTGGAACCGACGCAGCATTCTGGTCTTTCTCGGCGTGAATTTCGCAACGCAGCTCGGCTTAACGCTCGTTACGGTCTTGTGTGCCGGAGTCGGCGTGCCGTTTTACCGCTATCTCGTTTTCCTGCCGCTTGAGCTTGTTATTACGGTCGTTGAAGCGCTGATCTACCGCAAAACGCTGCGGTGCAGCCGGCCGAAATCGCATCCGGTTCTCTATGCGGTTCTGGCGAATGCCCTGAGTGCGCTCACGACCTTTGTCAGCGTGCAGCGGTTCTTCCCGTGGCTCGTCCCGTGGTAAATTTCCACCCGGAAACAGAAAACAGGTTAAATCTTGCAATCAGCTCTTGCAATTTACCTGAAAGTGTGGTTTAATAGTCCTGTTATAAATATTCTAATGCGATGAACAGGAAAGTAACATTCCCATGTTTCTCGTTCCAGAGAGCGCGGCCGCAGGCTGAAAACCGTGCCTTGAAACGGGATGCGAAGTTCCCCTGCGAGCATCTGCGCTGAACCCGCTTTCAGTAGGCGCAGACGATGCAACGCCCCGTTACCGGCGTTTAATGAGTGTCCGATTTGCGTCGGAAATCAGGGTGGTACCACGGAAGAATTATGCCTTTCGTCCCTATATCTGCAAAAAATGCAGAGGGACGGAAGGCTTTTTTGTTTCCGTCCCGGCATGAACATCACGTTCCAAAGGAGAATTGATATGAAAGAAAAGCTGCAAGGTATTTTGCAGTCCGCGAAGGAACAGCTTGCTGCGGCAGCGGACGCTCGTGCACTCGACGATGCGCGTGTCAAGTTCCTCGGCAAGAAGGGCGAGCTGACCGCTCTGCTCAAGGGCATGAAGGACGTCGCCGCAGAGGAGCGCCCGGTTGTCGGCCAGCTCATCAACGACGTTCGCGCTGAGATCGAGACCATCATCGACAAGCAGAAAAAGCTCATCGAGCAGGCGGCGCTGGAGAAGAAGCTCGAAGCCGAAACCATCGACGTTACCCTCCCCGGCGAGGACGTTGTCATCGGCAAGAAGCATCCGCTGAACATCGTGCTCGACGAGTTCAAGGAGATTTTCCTCGGCCTCGGCTTCTCTATCGCGGAAGGCCCGGAGGTCGAGCTTGACCACTATAACTTTGAGGCGCTGAACATTCCGAAAGACCATCCGGCACGAGACACGCAGGATACCTTTTATATTTCCGACAACGTTGTTCTGCGCACGCAGACCTCCCCGATGCAGGTCCGCACGATGGAAAAGCGCAAGCCGCCGATCCGCATCATCGCACCGGGCCGCGTTTACCGTTCGGACGCAGTGGACGCTACCCACTCCCCGCTGTTCCATCAGATCGAGGGTCTGGTCGTTGACAAGGGCATCCGCATGAGCGACCTCAAGGGCATCCTTGAGCTGTTCGCAAAGAAGCTGTACGGCGAGGACACGGTCGTTCGTTTCCGCCCGCATCACTTCCCGTTCACCGAGCCGTCCGCCGAGATGGATATTCAGTGCTACCGCTGCCACGGCGCAGGCTGCCCGCTCTGCAAGGGCGAGGGATGGATCGAGATCCTCGGCTGCGGCATGGTACACCCCAAGGTGCTCGAAATGAGCGGCATCGACCCGAATGAATACTCCGGCTATGCCTTCGGTATCGGTCTGGAGCGTATGGTCATGGGCCGCTTCAAGATCGACGACATTCGTCTGTTCTATGAAAATGATGTGCGCTTCCTGCACCAGTTCTAAATAGAGTGAAGAGTGAAGATGCGGTGTTGCGCCCGGCGCAATATTATAATCCGGCGGAGCCGGATACCTTATCTCCACTCTGCAATCTCCACTCTTAGCCAAAACAATAACACCTAAAAGGAGTGTTCCTGTAAATGAAACTGCCGCTTTCCTGGCTTTCGGATTATACCGATATGACCGGCATCACCCCGAAGGAGTATGATGCCAAGCTGACCATGTCCGGCTCCAAGGTCGAGGAGGTCTACTACCTCGGCGCGGAGATTGAAAACGTTGTGACCGGCAAAATCCTTTCCGTTGTTGACCATCCGGACTCCGACCACCTGAAAATCTGCCAGCTCGACCTCGGCGAGGGCGAACCGGTTCAGATTGTTACCGGCGCACCGAACGTAACGCCCGACTCCGTCGGCGAGATCTGCCCGGTCGCAAAGCACAAGTCTACCCTGCCCGGCGGCGTGAAGATCACCAAGGGCAAGCTGCGCGGCGTCCCGTCCAACGGTATGATGTGCTCTTTCCAGGAGCTGGGCCTCTCCCATGGCTGCGTTCCGTATGCGTGCGAGAACGGTATCCTGTTCCTGCCGGCCGGCACCCCGGTTGGCGAGGACATCAAGAAGGTGCTCGGTCTGGACGACTGGGTTTCCGACTTCGAGATTACCTCGAACCGCCCGGACTGCCTGAGCGTTATCGGTCTGGCGCGTGAGACCGCCGCAACCTTCGACCGTCCGTTCAGCGTCAAGACCCCCGCGGTCAAGGGCGTCGGCAACGACATCAACAAGTATATGTCGGTCGAGGTCAAGGACACCGACCTGTGCCCGCGCTACACCGCCCGCATTGTCAAGAACATCAAGATCGAGCCGTCCCCGGCTTGGATGCGCGAGCGTCTGCACGCCTGCGGCGTCCGCCCGATCAACAATATCGTTGATATCACCAACTACGTCATGCTCGAGTACGGTCAGCCGATGCACGCATTCGACTACAAGTGCCTGTCCGACGGCCGCATCGTTGTCCGCCGCGCCCGTAACGGCGAGTCCATCCAGACCCTTGACGGCGTAGACCACGACCTGAACGACAAGATGCTCGCCATCTGCGACAACGACAAGCCGGTTGCTGTTGCAGGCGTTATGGGCGGCGCAAACTCCGAGATTATGGACGACACCAAGACCGTCGTTTTCGAGTCTGCAAACTTCCATGGCGCGACCGTCCGCATCACCGCAAAGGCGCTCGGTATGCGCACCGAGGCTTCCGGTCGCTTCGAGAAGGGTCTTGACCCGCGCATGACCCTCGACGCCGTCAACCGTGCCTGCGAGCTGGTAGAGCAGCTTGGCGCAGGCGAAGTTATCGACGGCATTATCGACGTTGACAACTCCGACCCGAACCACAAGCGTCTGCCGTTTGAGCCGGACAAGATGAACGCACTGCTCGGTCTTGACCTTTCCGCTGAGGAGCAGCAGAAGCTGCTCGAAAAGCTCGAGTTCAAGGTAGAAAACGGCGAAGTCATCGTTCCGTTCTTCCGCACCGACATCAACCGCATGTGCGACGTTGCCGAGGAAGTTGCCCGTATGTACGGCTACGACAAGATCCCGACCACGCTGTACGCCGGCGAGATGGTACAGGGCGAGTTCACTCCCAAGCAGCAGGCGGAGCGCGCTGCCGCTCTGGTATGCCGCGAGGCAGGCTTTGACGAGTCCATGAGCCACTCGTTCATCTCCCCCAAGTTCTACGACATGATCGGCTGGGCCGAGAACGACCCGCGCCGCATTTCTACCACCATCCTCAACCCGCTGGGCGAGGACTTCAGCGTCATGCGCACCACCGTGCTGCCGTCCATGCTGGACAATCTGGCGCACAACCATGCGCACCGCAACCCGACCGCTTCGCTGTACGAGCTCGGCACCATCTACACCCCGACCGTCAAGGACGGCAAGGCTGACCCGGACGTACTGCCGCACGAGGAGAAGATTCTGACCCTCGGCTCCTACGGCCGTCTGTCGTTCTTCCAGTTCAAGGGCGCGATCGAAGCGCTGCTGCGTGAGCTGAATATCAAGGGCGCGTCCTTTGCTCCCGAAAAGGCCAATCCGTCCTATCATCCGGGCCGCTGTGCCAAGGTTCTGATCGATGGCAAGGAGATCGGCGTATTCGGCACCATTCATCCGACCGTTGCCGCACGCTACGGCCTGTCCGGCGAAGTTCTGGCAGCCGAGCTCCAGATGGACGCGCTGCTGGCCGCCATCGAGCCGGAGAAGCTGTATCATCCGCTGCCGAAGTTCCCGGCTTCCACCCGCGACATCGCGGTTCTGGTCGATGATGCAGTTCCGGCGGCTTCGATGCAGGTGGCTGTCGAGAAGGCCGCAGGCAAGCTGCTCGAGTCCGTTAAGCTGTTCGACGTCTACAAGGGCAAGGGCATTCCGGAGGGCAAAAAGTCCGTTGCGTACTCGCTGTCCATGCGTGCGCCCGACCGCACCCTTACCGACGAGGAGTGCGACAAGGCCATGCGCGCCGCAATTTCTGCGCTCGAAACCGAGTTCGGCGCTCAGCTGCGCGGCTAAATAAGAAATGACAGAGGAGAGAGAACGGTTTTACACCCTCTCTCCCCGGCATTTTATCGGCCTTCTCCGGTTTATTCCGGCGATGGAAAAGATTTTGCTCCGGTTTTCTGCGGATTGGACTTTACTTTTTGTTCGATTTGTATTATGCTGTTTATATCGAAATCCCACGACAGGTAGGAACGGAAAGGAGACCAAGTATGCTTGACGGAACGAGAAAATTCAGTCTGGTAGACGAGTCCAACAAGGAGATGAAGCGCACGCTTACCGCTGTGTACGACGCGCTCAAGGAGAAAGGCTACAACCCGATCAACCAGATCGTAGGTTATCTGCTTTCTGAGGACCCGACCTACATAACCAACCACAACAACGCACGCAGCCTGATCTGCAAGATCGACCGTGACGAACTGATGCAGGAACTGGTACAGTTCTATCTGGATAACTGAGCTGTCGCAAAACTGACGTTTTGCCGACAATCTGTGTGCAGACAGCATGTTATTGTTAGAAAAAATAACCGCAAACCTTTTCTGGGGCGGTTATTTTTTTATGGTTGACAGAAAAAGTGCGGTTCCCCGGCGGAATCGCTGCGAAGGAGAAAAAATGAACGGATTTCTTCCTATTTCCAAACAGGATATGACCGAACGCGGATGGTACTATTGCGATTTCCTGCTCGTGACGGGCGACGCCTACGTAGACCACCCCTCGTTCGGCACAGCCATTATCTCGCGCGTGCTGGAGGATGCGGGCTACAAGGTCGCCATTCTCAGTCAGCCGGATTTCCACGACGAGCGTGATTTCCTGGCGATGGGCCGTCCGCGCTACGCGGTGCTCATCAATGGCGGCAACATCGATTCGATGGTCGCGCACTACACCTCGGCGAAAAAGCGCCGCTCGGACGATGCGTATACGCCGGGCGGCAAGGGCGGCAAGCGTCCCGACCGCGCCGTTACCGTCTATTCCATGCTCGCTCGCCGCGCATTTCCGGACACGCCGATTTATCTCGGCGGCATTGAGGCGAGTCTGCGTCGCTTTGCGCACTACGATTACTGGGCGGACCGCGTCATGCCGTCCATTCTGGAATCTACGGGTGCGGACGGCGTGATGTTCGGCATGAGCGAGCATTCCGTCGTGGAGCTGGCGAACAACCTCAAACACGGCAAAAAGGGAGCGGCGGCCTGCGTGGGCGTGCGCGGCACGGCCTATATGGCGCATGACGCCGAGGGACTTCAGTGGGACACAGTCGAGTGCCCCTCGTTCGACGATGTGTGCGCGAGCAAGCCGGATTACGCCCGTTCGGTCAAGCTGCAATACGATGAGCAGGACGCGGTGCGCGGCAAGGCGCTGCTTCAGCGGCACGGAAAGCGCGTGCTCATCCAGAACCCGCCGTCCATGCCGCTGACGACCGAGGAGATGGACCATGTCTATGCCCTCCCCTATATGCGCACGTACCACCCATCCTATGAGGCGCTGGGCGGCGTGCCTGCCATTCAGGAGGTGCAGTTCTCCATCATCCACAACCGCGGCTGCTTTGGCGCGTGCAACTTCTGCGCATTAGCGTTCCATCAGGGGCGTTACATTCAGGCGCGAAGTCACGAAAGCGTCATCGAAGAGGCGAAGAAAATCGTGCAGATGCCCGGCTTCAAGGGATACATTCACGACGTCGGCGGGCCGACCGCGAACTTCCGCTTTCCGGCCTGCAAAAAGCAGGAGAAGCACGGCTGCTGCAAGGACAAGCGCTGCCTGTTCCCCTCTGCGTGCAGCAATATCGAGGCCGACCACACCGATTACCTCAATCTGCTGCGTGAGCTGCGTCACATCGAGGGCATCAAGAAGGTTTTCGTCCGCTCCGGTCTGCGCTACGACTACATGATGGCGGACAAGAACGATGCGTTCTTCCGCGAACTGGTCGAGCACCATATTTCGGGTCAGCTCAAGGTTGCGCCCGAGCACATGAGCGACAACGCGCTCTATTACATGGGCAAGCCGTCGTTCAAGGTCTACGAGCAGTTCCGCGAGCGTTATGCGCGCATCAATCAGAAACTCGGTCGCAAGCAGTATCTCGTGCCCTATCTGATGAGCTCGCACCCCGGCGCGACGCTTGACGACGCCATCATGCTCGCGCAGTACCTCAACCGCATCGGCTATATGCCCGAGCAGGTGCAGGACTTGTACCCCACCCCCGGTACGCTTTCGACCGCGATGTACTACACCGGCATCGACCCGCGCACCATGAAGCCGGTCTACGTTGCGAAAACGCCCGAGGAGAAGGCCATGCAGCGTGCACTGCTCCAGTGGCGGCGTCCCGACAAGCGCCCGATCATCCTCGCCGCGCTCAAAAAGGCGGGACGCGAGGACCTTATCGGCTACGGCAAGGAGTGCCTTATCCGCCCGAACCGCGGCGGCGAGCAGGCTGTGCCGAAGTCGAGCGGCAAACCGGCGCATCGTCACGGTGTTTCGGCAGCCCGCCCGGTAAAGCCCGAACGCAGCGCAAAGCAAAACCGCAACGCGAAGCCTGCGGCCCGCAAACCGTCGGCTCCCGCGAAAAAAGGCTGGGCAAAGTCGAAAAAGAAGAGATGATCGGGAACCTGCCTTCCCTCTTTCTCGTCTAACCGGATAGAAAGGCGGTGCTTCATATGAAGAAAAGCAGAATGACAATCGCGCTTGCGCTGCTTCTGGCGCTGACGCTCTCCGGCTGCGGCGGCTCGGCCGCAAAGGAAAACACGGACAACACGGGCATCGGCACGCAGAGTACGGATGATACGGCGGCTCTGCCCGATACGACGGAGAGCCGGCCGGTCGGGGACGCGCCGATGATGATCATGGTGGACCATACGCTTTACCAGTCGAACGGCGAGGTCAGCACGGTCGAGGGCCGCTGCGGCAACATGGACGGCGAAATCACCTCCCAGACCGCAAACGGCACGGACGCACCGACCGAGGACGACCAGTCCAACTTCGGCACCGGCTACGGCTATCAGTTCGGGGACGGTACTGTTGAGGTGCTGATTGATAATCAGTGGATTGTTTTTCGGCCGATTACCGACTCGGATGTGTGACCGGACTGCCGAAAAACGCAAATTTCGTAGGTAGTGCACAAAAAGCACGCCGCCGAGCGCTTTGTAATTATACGCACGGCATGGTATTTTATTTGACATATACCGCGCCATGCTTTATAATGTAAATGAACAAAGGAGTTCACTTCGCATAACACGAGGTGGACTCTTTTGTTGTTTTACCATTTTTTGTAGATAAGGAGGGCTACCGCCCTATGGATGAAATCGATCTGAAGCTGCTGCGCCTGTTGCAGAAAAACTCCCGCACACCGATAAAGACCCTTGCAGGCGAGGTCCGGCTGTCCTCCCCTGCCGTGTCCGCACGCATCGAGCGCCTGGAAAAACAGGGCGTTATCCGCGCCTATACGCTCGACCTTGACCCGCTCCAGCTGGGACATCACATTCTTGCCTACGTTCATCTGGATATGCAGCCGGCGCAAAAAGCGGAGTTTTACCCGTTTATCGCCGCAATTCCCAACGTTCTTGAGTGCAACTGCGTGACCGGCAACTATTCCATGCTCATTAAAGTGTCTTTCCCGTCCACGCAGGATCTGGACAGCTTTATCGGCAAATTGCAGCAGTTCGGCAAAACGGAAACGCAGATCGTGTTTTCCTCCCCCGTTCCGCCGCGTGCTATCGTTATCGAGTGACCATATCAGGAAATTCTGTTCTCTCCCATTTCTCCGGAGCCGTCTTATCGAAAGACGGCTCTGCGGCTGTCTTAGGACAGCCTCTCGCTCGAAACCACGCTTTCGAGCGAATACTGAAGAAAAACCGCGCCCTGCGGGCACATTTTTTCTTCCCTTGTATAAATTCCGAGGTACACGCCCCCGGAATTTATGAATTTGCAAAGCAAATTCTATTGAATGCGTGTTTCCGCACGGAGTACAAGTCGATACTATTTTCAATACCACGGGACCGTCTTTTTAAGACGGCTCTTATTTTAGTGCTTTTACCGAAAACACGGTGTCTTGACACCTTCTGATTTTCGTTGCACTGAGCGCTGTTTGGTGTTAAAATAAATACTGATACATTATGTAACTACATACCAGAACAAGGAAGGTATTTTATGTGGATCGCGGATAACTGGAAAGACTACGCCGTACTCGATTGCGGCGGCGGAGAAAAAATCGAACGATGGGGAAATCAGATTCTTCAGCGTCCTGACCCGCAGGCCATCTGGCCGCGAGACAAGGACTGCAAGATCTGGAACCGCCCGAATGCAATTTATCACCGCTCGAACGCGGGCGGCGGCAAATGGGAAATTCGCAAGCTGCCGGAGCAGTGGGCCATTCATTACGGCGACCTGACGTTTCAGCTCAAGCCGATGAGCTTCAAGCACACCGGCCTGTTCCCCGAGCAGGCGGCAAATTGGGACTTTATCGACAAGATGATTCGCGGCGCAGGCCGTCCCATCAGCGTGCTCAACCTGTTCGCCTACACGGGCGGCGCAACGCTCGCCGCAGCAAACGCAGGCGCATCGGTCTGCCATGTCGATGCGTCCAAGGGCATGGTGCAGTGGGCGCGCGAAAACGCGGCGTCCTCCGGCCTCGCCGACCGTCCCATCCGCTGGATCGTTGACGACTGCAAGAAGTTCGTGCAGCGTGAGATCCGCCGCGGACGAAAGTATGACGCCATCATCATGGACCCGCCGAGCTACGGCCGCGGCCCGTCCGGCGAAACGTGGAAAATCGAAGAGGACGTTGCCGATTTCGTTGACCTGACCATGGGCGTGCTGAGCGACAAGCCGCTGTTCGTGCTCATTTCGAGCTACTCGACCGGCCTTGCGCCCTCGGTCATGAGCTATCTGCTCGGCATCACCGCCGGAAAACGCGCCGCAGGCAAAATCGAGGCGCAGGAGCTGGGTCTGCCGGTCGAGTCTACCGGACTCGTTCTCCCCTGCGGTTCGTCGGCACGTTTTATTGCAGAAGAGTAACATAAAGGATGAATAATACAGAAATGGCTGAAATTATCAAGACTGAGAATCTTCAATACGCCTACCCGGTCGAAGAAGGTCAGGAGCCGGTTCAGGTGCTCAAGGGCGTGAATCTCGGCATTCAGCGCGGCGAATTCGTTGCGGTGCTGGGTCACAACGGCTCGGGCAAATCCACGCTCGCCGGCTGCTTCAATGCAATCCGCCTGCCGACCGGCGGCGTATGCTATGTGGATATGATGGATACGCGCGACGAGAACAACACCTACGAGGTGCGCAAGACGGTTTCCATGGTGTTCCAGAACCCGGACAACCAGATCGTCGCGACCGTTGTCGAGGAGGACGTTGCGTTCGCGCTCGAAAACATGGGCGTGCCGCCCGAGGAGATCCGCAAACGCGTAGACGATGCACTCAAAGCGGTCGGCATGTACGAATACCGCGCACAGGCACCGCACCGCCTTTCCGGCGGCCAGAAACAGCGCATTGCGATTGCGGGCGTTATCGCCATGATGCCGCGCTGCGTTGTGCTCGATGAGCCGACCGCCATGCTCGACCCGCAGGGCCGCCGCGAGGTCATGAGCGTTGTCCGCGAGCTGAACCGCAAGTACGGCATCACGGTCATCCTCATCACCCATCACATGGACGAGGCGGTACAGGCACAGCGCGTTGTCGTCATGCACAAGGGCAACGTGCTGATGGACGGCAAGCCGCGCGAGATTTTCACGCAGGTGGACAAGCTGCGCGCCGCATCGCTTACCGTACCGCAGACAATCGAAGTGCTGTACGACCTCGACACGCAGGACGGCGAAACGCTGCCGATCGATGCGCTGAGCGTGGAGGAATGCGCGGATATTCTGGAAACTTATCTGGCTTAAATAAGGAGAAATTCCATTGTCAACCATACTTGAAACACGGGGCCTGACGCACGTTTACGGCGCAGGCACCCCTTTTGAGCGCGTGGCGCTCGACCACGTTGATATTCAAATCAACAAGGGCGAAATCCTGGGTGTGATCGGCCACACCGGTTCGGGAAAATCCACCCTCATTCAGCATCTGAACGGCCTGCTCCAGCCCACTTCGGGCGAGGTGCTGCTCAACGGGAAGTCCATCTGGGACGCCAAGGGCAAATGCGCCCGCGAAACCCGTTTCCGTGTCGGTCTGGTGTTCCAGTATCCGGAGTATCAGCTGTTTGAGGAAACGATTGCGAAGGATATTGCCTACGGCCCGACCAATATGAACCTGCCACAGGCGGAAATCGACGAGCGCGTGCGCGAGTCCATGGCGGCGGTCGGCCTGGCGCCGGAGCTTGCCGACCAGTCCCCGTTCGCCCTTTCGGGCGGCCAAAAGCGCCGCGTCGCTATCGCAGGCGTTATCGCCATGCGTCCGGATGTGCTCGTGCTCGACGAGCCGACCGCAGGTCTGGACCCCGCCGGCCGCGACGAGATTTTCGAGCTAGTGCGTAACTACCATGCGCAGTCGGGCGCGACCATCCTTATCGTTTCGCATTCGATGGAGGATATTTCTCAGATTGCCGACCGCCTGCTCGTGATGAACCACGCCAAGGTTCTGTTCTGCGACACACCGCGCGAGGTCTTTTCGCACGCCGACGAAATTGTAGCGGCAGGCCTTGACATTCCGATGATCACTAAGGTCATGCTTGAGCTGAAAAAGCGCGGCTATGACGTTGATACCTCGGTCTACACGGTCGCGCAGGCGATGGACGCGCTGCGTGCCTGCCGAAAGAAAGGAGGCGCACACTGATGCTCAAGGATATTACCATCGGTCAGTTCTTCCCCGGAAACAGCGCCGTTCACCGGCTTGACCCGCGTGTGAAGATCATTCTGACCGTTGCCTTCATTGTGCTGCTGTTTCTTGCACAGGGACCGGTTTCGTATGCGCTTATCATCGCTTTCCTCGCGGTGATTATTGCGATTTCTCACATTTCGCCCAAGATGGTCGTGCGCGGCCTCAAGCCTATTCTGCTGATTGTGCTCTTTACCGCCGTGCTCAACCTGTTCTACACGCCGGGCGACTACATCTGGCAGTGGAAGTTCCTGCACATCAGCACGCAGGGCATCCGCATGGCGATTTTCATGGTGCTGCGTCTGATGCTGCTCATCATCGCGACCTCCATGCTGACCTACACCACCTCGCCCATCCAGCTGACCGACGGTCTGGAGCGTCTGCTCGGGCCGCTCAAGAAGCTGCATGTACCGGTGCACGAGCTGTCCATGATGATGTCGATCGCACTGCGTTTTATCCCGACCCTCATCGAGGAAACCGAGAAGATCATCTCCGCGCAGAAGGCGCGCGGCGCCGATTTTGACTCCGGCAACCTCATTCAGCGTGCCAAGGCGATGATTCCGATTCTCGTTCCGCTGTTTATCTCGGCGTTCCGCCGCGCGGACGAGCTGGCTACCGCCATGGAGTGCCGCCTTTACCGCGGCGACGTCGGCCGCACCCGTATGCGCCAGCTGAAGATTGCCCGTGTGGACGTCTGCGCCCTGCTGCTCGTTGCGGTGCTGTTTGCGGCTGTCATTGCCCTCAGACATTTCGGACTTTAACGCAGAGTGAGGAGTGAAGAATTTTTCACTCTCAGCTCTTCACTCCCAACTCTTTTCAACAGGTAATGCTATGAAGAAAAATATCGCTCTTGTGCTGTCCTACGATGGCACGAATTACAACGGCTGGCAGATACAGAAAAACGGCCCGTCCATTCAGGAGAGCATGGAAACGGCGATTTTCCGCCTGCTCGGGGAAAAAGTGCACGTGTCCGGTGTCGGCCGCACGGACTCGGGCGTTCACGCCCGGCGGTATGTGGCGAGCTTCAAGACCGAGCGCTGTACTATTCCCGCCGATCGGCTGCCGTTCGCACTGAACAGCTTTCTGCCGCCGGATATTGCGGTTTCGGGCGCGGTCGAGGTTCCGGAGGACTTCGATGCCCGTTTCGATTGCACAAAGAAGGAATACGCCTACTATATCTTCCCGTCCACGCTGCGCGATCCGTTTCATGCACGTTATGCGTACCGCTACAACTATCCGCTCGATGCAGAGCGAATGCATGAGGGTGCGCAGCGCTTTGTCGGCACGCACGATTTTGCGGCGGTCCGCAGTCAGGGCACGCCGGTCAAGAGCACGGTGCGCACGATTTTCTGGTGCGATGTGGACAAGGTCGATGACCTCATCCGTATCCGGGTGTGCGGCGACGGCTTTCTGTACAATATGGTCCGCGCGATTTCGGGCACGCTCGTCTATGTCGGCGGCGGCAAGCTCGCGCCATGTGAGGTTTCCGATGTTCTGGCGTCCTGCGACCGCGAACAGGCCGGCCCTACCCTGCCCGCCTGCGGCCTTTTCATGAACCGTCTGTGGTACGAACATACGCCCGAACTCGACCGGTTTGCGCTGGATAAATAAAAAACAGCCGAAGAATTTATGATTTATTCACATTTTACGCCTAAAAAAGCGATACAATGAGGAGGTGAGCCTTGATGGGCGATACACCAAAAGAAAAACCGTTCAAAATGAAAAACCTGATCCACTTTCCGTCGTCGGGCAAGGAGCGCCGCATTCTTCTTGAAGATAACCGCGATCCGCGCATCCGTTTCGCTACCAGACTGCGGTTTATATGCGGCTGGATGCTGGCGGTCGGCGCGTTCTGCTTTGTGCTGACCCATTACGGCCTGTTTGCACCCTCGGCCATTCAGCGGACGGCGCAGTACGCGCTTGCCGGTGTGCGGCAGCATGAGGGCGACATCACAAACATCCGGTTCGAAAACGACCTGTTTACGGACGGTGCGCTGTTCGAGTCCGGTCTCGCTTACACGGACAGTGATGCGCTGTACCTTGCGCGTCCGGGCAGCATGACGACATTCAGCGTGACGCTCGGCTACACTACGCCGGTCGTGGAAACCGCCCCGTCGCACGTTCTTGTCTATGACCGCGGCGGCAAGCAGGCCGTTCTGACCGATGCGTCTTCGGTCAAGGCGCAGCTCGAACTCAACTCCGCCATTCTGACCGGCAGCATCGGCCGCACAGGCGATTTCCTGCTGATTACGGACGAACAGGGCTACCGCACCGCAGCGGCGGTCTATTCCGTGAAGGGCGAGGAGCTGTTCAAGTTCAGCACCTCGGAGCTGTATCTGGTTTCGGGCGGACTCTCCCCCGACGGCCGGACGGTCGCGCTCGTCGGCTTTGAGCAGCGCGATGCTTCGCTTATCACCCACGTCCGCTTCTACGACGTTTCGAGCGGCAAACAGATTTCGGACACCGAGCTGGAAAACGCGCTCGGCATCGAGCTGTGCTATCTGGATAACGGCTCGGTCGCTGTGCTCTGCGACGACGGACTGTACCTTGTTACGCGCCGCGGCAGCAGCGAACACGCCCTGGCGGTCGGCACGAGCGACCTTATCGCGGTTTCCACCCGCGAAAACGCCATGGTGCTCGCCATCCGCTCGTATTCGGGCGGCGCGCGAAGCGACCTCTATACGGTGCGCAGCGGCACGGTCTATGGCCCTGCTCCCCTCGATGAAGAACCGATTGCGCTCGCGGTTTCCGCCGCAGGCGAGGCAGTTCTCACGAGCACCGGCGTCAGCGTTTACGACACGCAGTTCCATCCGCTCTGGTTCAACGCGGACGCCGTCGGCGCACGCCGCGTGCTGCTCACCGACGACGGCACGGCGTTCGTGCTCTATAACGGCAACGCCCGCGTGTTCACCGCCCGCTCCGCACAGTCCAAGGAGGTAACAGCCGATGAATCCGCAGCAGGTAATTGAGTTCGCTCGAGCTCTGTTTAATGTTCCCGACCTTGTTATTCTGGCGGTCGTTCTGCTCAATATCATTCTCGGCCTCAAACGCGGCGTGCTCGCCTCGGTTGCGGGTCTGGTCGGGCGCTGCATCGCGATGGCAGGCTCATACTTCATCGCGCGTCAGCTGGCGCCTGCCGCCGCGAAATGGATGACCGAGCCGATCGTGCGCAGCGTTTTCGAGCACAAGCTGGAGCAGAGCGGTCTGCCCGATTCGCTGGCAGGCGGCGTGCAGACGGCACTTCAAAGTACGATTCAGAGCATGTCGGAGAGCATCGCCTATCTCGTGCTGATTTTTGTGTTCTCGGCTGTGCTGAGCATACTGATTTCTCTCGCGGTCAAGGCGCTGCGGCTGCTCAGCCGCGTCACGCCGCTCGGCGTGCTCGATTCTCTGGCAGGCGGCGCAGTCGGACTTGCGACCGGTCTGCTGCTTATCGTGCTCGTGCTGCTCGGCGCGCACTGGTTCTATCCGGTGACGTTCGACGAGGCAGGCTACCTCTCCCCCGAACGGATTCAGAACACCGTTCTTTTAGCGAAAATCATCACATTCATCCCGTTTCTGAACGCCTGAATGGTAAGGCAACACCGCTCTTGCCCAATTATGCGGTATTGCATTAAGTTCCTTGCAGAAGGAAGGAGTATAACCAACTATGAATATGCCAATGTGCTCGCGATGCAAGAAAAACATCGCGGTGGTGTTCATCACCAAAATCGAAGGCCCGGACAAAACCACGCAGGAGGGCCTGTGCCTTAAATGCGCACGCGAACTCGGCGTCAAGCCGCTCGACAATATCATGGAGCAGATGGGTATCACCGAGGACGACCTGGAAGCGCTTTCCGGCGAAATCGGCTCGCTGTCCGACCTCAATGACCTCGTGACCGCCGGCTCGGACGGCTCGGACGAGAACGCGCCGCACGAAACCGACCCCATGACCACCTCGACCTCCCCTGTCGGTCCGGCGCAGGAGGGTGCGCAGAGCGGCGATAAGCGCGGCCGTGCGCAGCGCGACGACAAGAAGCGCAAGTACCTCAACAACTACTGCGAAAACCTGACGCGTAAGGCGGCAGAGGGCCGTATCGACCACATCGTCGGCCGCGACCGCGAGACCGACCGCGTCATTCAGATTTTGAACCGCCGTCAGAAGAACAATCCCTGCCTCATCGGCGAGCCGGGCGTCGGCAAGACCGCAGTCGCGGAGGGTCTCGCTGTCCGCATCAACGAGGGCCGCATTCCGTTCAAGATGCGCAACAAGGAAGTGCACCTGCTCGACCTGACCGCGCTCGTGGCCGGCACGCAGTTCCGCGGCCAGTTCGAGAGCCGCATGAAGGGTCTCATCGACGAGGTGAAGAAAATCGGCAACATCATCCTCGTCATTGATGAGGTGCATAACATCGTCGGCGCGGGCGACTCCGAAGGCTCGATGAACGCCGCGAATATCCTGAAACCGGCGCTTGCACGCGGTGATATTCAGGTTATCGGCGCGACCACCCTCAAGGAGTACCGCAAATACATCGAAAAGGATGCGGCGCTCGAACGCCGTTTCCAGCCGGTCTACATCGGCGAGCCGTCGGTTTCGGAAACGACCGAAATCCTCAAGGGTATCCGCTCTTACTACGAAACGTTTCACGGCGTTACCGTGTCGGACGAAATGTGCCGCCGCGCCGCCGAGATGAGCGAACGCTATATCACCGACCGCTTCCTGCCGGATAAGGCGATCGACCTCATCGATGAGGCCTGCTCGCGCCTCAATCTGGACTCTCCGCAGCTGTCGAAGATTCCCGAGCTTCAGACCGAGCTTGAGCGCCTTCAGGCGCAGCTTGACGACCTGACGCAGTCCTCCGCACGCAGCGAGGACGAGGAAACCTACGCGAAAATCGCGTCCTGCCGCTCGCGTATTCTTCAGGTGGAGGCGGAGCTGCACGAGCTGCTGTGCAAGCCGGCCCCGCAGGTCGATGAGCAGCTGCTCGCAGAGGTAATCGAAATCTGGACGGGAATCCCGGCGTCCAAGGTCGCGGCGCAGGAGTCCGCAAGACTGCGCGACATGGAGAGCCGACTCAAGTCGCACGTAATCGGTCAGGACGAGGCCGTAGACGCGGTCTGCGCGTCCATCCGCCGCTCCCGCGCCGGTATCAGCCCCAAGCGCAAACCGGCGTCCTTCCTGTTTGTCGGCCCGACCGGCGTCGGCAAGACCGAGCTTGTAAAACAGCTCGCGCTCGACCTGTTCGACTCCCCCGACGCGCTTGTGCGTCTGGATATGTCTGAGTATATGGAGAAGCACACGGTCTCCCGCCTGATCGGCTCTCCCCCGGGATATGTCGGCTATGATGAAGCAGGTCAGCTGACCGAGAAGATCCGCCGCCGTCCGTATTCCGTTGTCCTGTTTGACGAAATCGAGAAGGCGCACCCGGATGTGCTCAACTCGCTGCTGCAAATTCTGGACGACGGCCGCCTGACCGACGCGCAGGGCCGCGTTGTCAGCTTCGAGAACACGGTCATCGTCATGACCTCGAACGCAGGCTCGCAGTCGAGCGGCACGCCCGCAGGCTTCGGCCGCACGGTCTCGCAGATGAGCAAGGAGCGTGTGATGAAGGCACTCGAAGAAATCATGCGTCCGGAGTTCCTCAACCGCATTGACGAGATCATCGCCTTCAATCAGCTGACCGAGGAGAACTTCCGCCAGATTGCAGAGATCATGCTGAATGAGCTGCGCGGCACGCTCGCCGACAAGGATATTCGCCTGACGTGGGACGACAGCCTGCTCGCGTATCTCACGGAGAAGTCCTATTCCGTGAAGTACGGTGCACGCAATCTGCGCCGCCTGATCGAAAAGGAAATCGAAAATCCGCTCGCAAACGCCATCGTGACCGGCGATAAGCCACTCATGGGCGCGCATCTCTCTGCCGAGGACGGAAAGGTAAAACTGAATACGATTTAACGATAAAAACCCAGTTGCAGTCTGATGTGCAACTGGGTTTTCCAGTCTGTCGATAAAGTCTATTTTTCGAGAATTCAGTGTTTCGCGCGGGAGCGCGCATGAAATAGATTTTGCAGCGC
>OODU01001939.1_pt1 | contig 18846 bp, 14 predicted proteins | sample 1671171 | NCBI WGS metagenome assembly OODU01 (sample SAMN06348129, study PRJEB24527) | human gut metagenome | biome: human gut; feature: ankylosing spondylitis patient; material: feces | host: Homo sapiens | place: China | collected 2015-10
TATAATAATAAATCTTTGTATATTCCTGAAAATGCTTTTTTTATACTATATATAAATAATTTGCGATATCATCAAAGACATATATTGGGATTATTTAAGACTGCCGGGTCTTTGGTAAAGGCCGCTGGATATTACGGAAATGCAACAGCTACATTAGATATGGTTGCAGAAGGTAAAACCCAATATAGAACAAATTCAAATAATTAATTAGAATGATATAATGACTAAAACAAAGGCAATCAACTGTAATTACTCAGTTGTTCGTTTTGGTTTGTTCATTACATATTTTCACAGTGGAAATTATACGAACCTGCAAAAAGGTATTCACGAAACAACAGAGTATCTGGAAGCATTTCTCAGAAATCTGCTTTTGAACGAGAAAAATGAGCTTCATAATCGAAATCTTCATATAAGTGGACTTTTGAATGAAGGAAAAGTGGACATTCAAGATCGAAAAGTGGATATTCAAGACGAAAAAGTGGATATTGAAAGTGTACTTTCCGAAAAAGGCAGCGCTTTCTCAGTAAAAACGACAGTTCATATTCATAGACTCTTTGAAGAGTTTGGCTTTGATGAGGTATTTGGAAGAAGTGCAGTTATGAAGCTTCTCGAGCTGAAAGGTTCAGGTGCTTCCAAACTTCTTTCCAATTTGGTGCAGGCAGAGATTATTGAACCTGTATCCGGTTACGGAAAAGGGAAATACAAATTTAAGAGGTAGATAAACAAAATCGGTAGTTGATGGAGAATATAGCATGTTATGGCAACAGAAATACAAATCACAAGACAACAAGTAAAACTGAGTTTATCTGTATGAAAAATATGCTTGACGCAATATATTGTCTGAATTTATAATAAAAAAGTATAAATCATACGAAAATATGGTTGAGAGGAAGGAAGAAACGGCGATGAAAAAGGAATATTTAGACAAGATTGCGGAATATGGACAGTTGATTGTTGTTTCGGGACCGTCTGGTGTGGGGAATAAGACGGTTTTGAGAGAGTATTTGCAGGATCATGAACAGGCGTGTGTCAGTGTATCTGTGACAACGAGAAGACAGAGAGAGCATGAAATAGACGGAAAAGACTATTGGTTTGTGTCTGTACCGGAATTTGAGCGAATGGTTCGTATGGGTGAGATGTTGGAATATACATATGTGAATGGTAATGCTTACGGAACAACGAAGAAAAGTGTAGAGGAAGCGCGTGCAAAAGGGAAAAATGTAATTTTGGACGTGGATACAATCGGAGCAATGAAGATTCGTGCACTTTGTCCGGATGCTACACTGATTTATATTTTGCCGCCATCTTGGGATGAATTAAAGAGCCGGCTGTCTAGCACTGGAATTTATAACGAAGAAGAAGTGAATGCTTTAATGGAAATAGCAGAAGAAGAGATTTCATGTGCCAATAGTTATGATTACATTTTAGTCAATGATACAATTTCAAATACTTTGAGTCGTTTCGCACAGATCATTCATAGTAATCGCTATAGCCGTAACTGCATGAAAGAATTTCTTGATAGTTACATAGACGGAGAAGTGAAGCCTCATGTTCAGTCATACAAAGAGGCATTGCTGTAAATTTTAAGAAGCAAGATTGATATTATAAAAGCTTTACATTATAAAAAGTATTATGATAAACTGAATATCAAATTGAAAATTTGCGGTGTAGGAGATTCCTTACACCGCATCTGTGTTTTAGAAAGTAGAGGAATGAATATGCCAATAGGAGTTATTATCAATGCCTTGTCGGTTGTAGTCGGCGGTGCGATCGGGGCATTATTCGGGCACAAATTGCCCGTGAAGTTTAATGCAGAGCTTACTAAGATTTTTGGTGTCTGCGCAATGGGAATGGGTGTCAGTTCTATAGGGCTTATGAAAAATATGCCTGCTGTTATTTTTGCAGTGATAATTGGAACTGCCTTTGGTCTGGCAGTCAATCTGGGCGGAATTATTAATGGCGGAGCGACCTGCATGGAGAAACCAGTGGGAAAACTCTTCCCAAATAAGAACAAATCCATGTCCAGAGAAGAGTATATGTCAATGCTTGTGACGATCATCGTATTGTTTTGTGCCAGTGGGACAGGGATTTATGGTTCACTGGATTCCGGAATGAGCGGTGATCATACAATTTTGATTTCGAAGTCGATTCTGGATTTCTTTACTGCAATGATTTTTGGAGGAACATTAGGTATGGTGATTGTAGCAGTTGCGATTCCGCAGTGCGTGATTTTTCTGATCATATTTGCAGCAGCAAAACTTATCTTTCCGCTGACCACGCCGGATATGATTGCCGACTTCAAGGCATGCGGAGGCTTCTTGCTTCTTGCAACTGGTTTTCGAATCGCAAAGATTCACGATTTCCCAGTCGCAGACATGATTCCGGCCATGGTGCTTGTGATGCCGGTGAGCTGGTTCTGGGTAAATATGATCGTACCGATGCTGTAAAATAGAAGAAAACTTATCATTCTATATTTCAGCATGTTCCAATACATAATTCTTAAAGTTCGTAATAACAGGTGCCTGATAAACATTCTTCAAAGTTGCCATGTAGAAGAGTCTCTCCCAGGACGGAGTGGCAATCTCTATGATTGAAACCGGCAAGGAGGAAAGAATCGGCATTCGTGGTACAACTGCGATGCCGAATCCGGCACTGACTAATCCGGCAACCCCCTGATCTTCTTCCATTGAGTAAGCAATCTGTGGGTATCCGCCACAATTTTCAAATAACTTGTCAATTACATGTCTTAAACCGCTTCGTTTAGAAAAAACGATATGTGGATACGTAAGCGATTCTTTTAGATTAATCGAAGTTTTTCCGTCCAAAGGATGTCCTTTAGGTACAATCAGTACAAGCTCTTGTTTTGCAACCGGAACAAACTCAACGAGAGGTTCGTTGTCCATCTTGGAACAAAATGCGATGTCATATTTTCGCTCTTTTAATCCCTGGATCATGTCGGAAGTAAGTCCGGTCGAACTGTGAAAATAAAAATTGATTTTTTTGTTAGGCGTGGAATCCAAAAAACCTTTTACAAAGTTCGGAACAACTGCACTGCTGAGCGTACGGAGTTCAACAATATCGATGCGGCCTTCCCCAAATCCGGTCATCTGCAGTTTATTGATGCTTGAATCCAGCATATCCAAAGCCTGTTCCACATCGACAAGAAAAGCCTGTCCACATTTTGTGAGGACAACGTTACGTCCATCTTTTTCAAAGAGTTTTACTCCGAGCTCACTTTCCAGAGATGAGATTGCATGACTTAAGCTTGGTTGAGTGATAGAAAGAATCTCCGCAGCCTTTGTGTAGTGTTCTAGATGAGCGAGAGTAACAAAATATCTAAGATGATAGAGATTCATAAAGTCTGGTACCTTCCTTATAAAAATTTGTATCTTCCCATTTAATCAGGTTCATTTTATATCTATTTGGTAACTGTTCAGAGCCAAGCAAAATTTCATAAAACAGATGTAAAATGCTTGCATTTTTAAGACTGTTTTTGAAATTTTATTTGGCGGATACGCCACACCGACGAAATGCGTAGCATTTTGGAGGTTGGCTCTGAACATTTTGGAGGTTGGCTCTGAACAGTTACGAAAATGGAATATAAATAAAAAGAAAAAATGACTAACAGTACAAAATATATTGACTGTTAGTCATTTTTATTGTATAGTTCAATAAAAGATTAAAATGACCAATGGTCATAAACAAGATATGAGGAAGGAAGCGAAAAAGGATATGATGGTAAAGTTTGGAAAAAAGATAGTAAAATTCAGAGTGCCGATTCTGATTCTCAGTATCTTATTGTTGATTCCGTCTGCATTGGGGTATCTGCATACGAGAATTAATTATGATGTATTGACTTACCTGCCGGATAACATCGAGACGATGAAAGGCCAGGATATTTTGGTAAATGATTTCGGTACAGGTGCATTCTCGATGTTTATAGTTGATGGAATGGAAGATAAGGATGTATCGAAGTTAAAGCAGAAGATCGAAAAGGTGGATCATGTAAAAGATGTTATCTGGTATGATTCTATCGCAGATATCAGTATGCCGAAGAGTATGCTGCCGACAAAGGTTTATGATGCATTTAACTCCGAGACCGGAACAATGATGGCAATCTTCTTTGATGAAGGAACCTCTTCAGATGGAACAATGGAGGCAATCTCCGAGATCCGTTCTCTGGCGGGCGAGCAGTGTTTCTTAAGTGGTATGTCGGCTGTTGTTACAGATACGAAGGAGCTGGCGGAGAAAGAGACACCGCTGTATGTATTGATCGCGGTTGTACTGGCGATGATCGTGCTCGGTCTTACAATGGAATCATTCTTTGTACCGATCCTCTTCATGCTCAGTATCGGAATCGCGATTGTCTATAACCTGGGAAGTAACTACTTTATGGGAGAGATTTCCTATATTACAAAGGCATTGGCAGCAGTTCTGCAGCTGGGTGTAACATTGGACTACTCCATTTTCCTGATGCATAGTTACGAAGAACAGCAGATTCGTTACGACGGAGATAAACACCGTGCAATGGCACATGCGATCTCACAGACATTTTCCTCTGTAATCGGAAGTTCCGTTACAACAATCGCCGGATTTATTGCACTGTGCTTTATGTCATTCACACTTGGACTTGATATCGGTGTTGTTATGGTTAAGGGTGTTATCCTTGGTGTACTTGCCTGCGTAACAATCCTTCCATCCATGATCCTGTGTTGTGACAAGATTATTGAGAAGACAAAACATAAACCATTCCTTCCGGATATCGGAAGAATTTCAGACAAGGTTACAAAGAGATATCTCATCTATGTGGCACTGTTCGTAGTTCTGCTATTCCCGGCTATTTACGGAAATAACCATACAGGAGTTTACTACAACCTGGATGAGACACTTCCAAAAGATCTTCCGAGTATCATTGCAAATGAGAAACTGAAGGAAGACTATGACATGAATACGACGCATATGATTCTTGTGGACAGCTCTACAGATTCAGCGGATGTAGGCAAGATGCTGAATGAGATGGATAAGGTGGACGGAATCAAGTGGGCACTTGGACTCGATTCTCTGATCGGGCCGTCCGTACCGGCAAGCATGATCCCGGATTCAGTGACAAGATCATTAAAGAATGATAAGTACCAGCTTGTACTGGCGAACTCAGAATATAAGGTAGCTACAGATGAATTGAATGACCAGATCAAAGAACTGAATACGATTCTTCATAAATATGATGAAGGTGGAATGCTGATCGGAGAAGGTCCTCTGACAGCAGATCTGATCGACATTACAGATAAAGACTTCAAGACAGTAAGTGCAGTATCAATCGGAATTATTTTCGTGATCATCATGCTTCTGTTCAAGTCAATCTCACTGCCGATCATCCTGGTAGGCGTTATTGAGTTCGCGATTTTCGTCAATATGGGTATTCCATACTACATGGGAACTAAGTTGCCATTCGTGGCATCCATCGTAATCGGAACCATTCAGCTTGGATCCACCGTAGACTATGCAATTCTTATGACAACTCGTTATAAGAGAGAGCGTAACCACGGAGCAAATAAATACGATTCCATCACAACTGCGCACCGCGTATCCGCACAGTCTATCATGGTAAGTGCGTTGAGCTTCTTCGCAGCAACGATCGGTGTAGGACTTTACTCCAACATTGATATGATCAGTTCCCTGTGTATCCTGATGGCGAGAGGAGCACTGATCAGTATGGTAGTCGTAATCTTCGTACTGCCGTCCATGTTCATGGTATTTGATAAAGTGATCGTGAAGACAAGTAAGGGATTCCTGCCACCGAAGGAATAATGGGGCGTGGAATAGAATGAGAGGGTAAAAAAGGAAGCGGTTCGCTTCCTTTTTTGCTTATGAAAATAAAAAGATAAGAAATGGGCATTATTTGGCTAATTATTTGGTCGATAATGCCCTTTTGAGTTGGTAAAATGACCATAGAAACAAACGAAACAGGATACAGAAGAAAATTCAGGAGGACATCATGAAAATCCAGAATGTAACAGATGCATCTTTCCGAAAATATGGCAAGATCATCACGGAATACTCTTTTGAGAAGATTTTAAAAGAGATGGAACACACACCACTTCCGAAAGACGTTGTCTATGTACCGTCTGTTGAGGAACTGGAAGTACTTCCGGAAGCAGCTGAAATCTGCAAGAAAGGATTCGGCGGACTGCCAATTCAGATTGGGTACTGTAATGGAGACAACCATAAACTGAATGCACTAGAATATCACAGAAGTTCAGAACTTGATATCGCACAGACAGATCTGATTCTGCTTCTTGGAATGCAGCAGGATATTGAAGACGGTGATATCTATGATACAGCCAAAGTAGAAGCATTCCTAGTTCCGGCGGGAACCGGTGTAGAACTGTATGCAACAACACTTCATTATGCACCGTGTACTGCACAGGAAGGCGGATTCCGCTGTGTAGTAGTTCTTCCGAAAGGAACGAATGAAGCGCTTCCATTTGAGACAGCGAAAGAGGGAGAAAACAGACTTCTTGCAGCGATGAATAAATGGCTGATCGCGCATGAGGATGCACAGATTGAAGGTGCGTTCTGTGGATTAAAAGGTGAGAACGTCGAAGTCTGATTGAAAATGGATGCCGGGGTTTCCAAAAATCAGGATCATGTTATTCACAAGGTCGCTGTATGATGTGTGGAAAACCAAATAAAATTACAGGAAAAATGTGGATAACATAACATGAAAAAGATAGAAATAATAACAAGGATAAAGAAAGCGAGGATTTTATTATGAGTAACATGCCAGAATTGAAAATCGGTGTTGTAGCAGTGAGCAGAGATTGTTTCCCGGAGAGTCTTTCCGTGAACAGAAGAAAAGCATTGATCGATGCCTACACAAAAAAATATGGTGAAGGAACTGTCTATGAATGTCCGATCTGTATCGTAGAGAGTGAGATCCACATGGTGCAGGCCCTGGAAGATGTAAAGAAAGCAGGATGTAACGCACTGGTTGTTTATCTTGGAAACTTCGGACCGGAGATTTCTGAGACACTGCTTGCAAAACATTTTGACGGACCGAAGATGTTTGTCGCAGCTGCAGAGGAGACACAGGATAATCTGACACAGGGACGTGGAGATGCTTACTGTGGAATGCTTAATGCAAGTTATAACCTGAAACTCAGAGGAGTAAAAGCTTACATTCCGGAGTATCCGGTAGGAACAGCAGAGGAATGTGCTGACATGATCCATGAGTTCGAACCAATCGCGAGAGCAGTTGTCGGATTAAGTGACTTAAAGATCATCAGCTTTGGACCGCGTCCGCTGAATTTCCTTGCATGTAATGCACCGATCCAGCAGCTTTACAATATCGGAGTTGAGATTGAGGAAAACTCTGAGCTTGACCTTTTCGAGGCTTATAACAAACATGAAGGTGATGAGAGAATCCCGGCCGTTGTAAAAGAGATGGAAGAAGAGCTTGGAGCAGGAAATAAGAAACCGGAGATTCTTCCGAAACTGGCTCAGTATGAGATTACTTTGAAAGACTGGGTTGAGGAACACAGAGGATACAGAAAATACGTTGCGATTGCAGGAAAATGCTGGCCGGCATTCCAGACACAGTTCGGATTCGTTCCATGTTATGTAAACAGCCGTCTGACAGCACAGGGAATCCCGGTATCCTGTGAGGTTGATATTTACGGAGCACTCAGCGAGTTCATCGGAACTGCTGTCAGCCAGGATACAGTTACACTCCTCGACATCAATAATACAGTACCGGCAGATATGTATAAAGAGAGCATTGAAGGAAAATTCCCATATACACAGAAAGATACATTTATGGGATTCCATTGTGGAAATACAGCTTCCGGCAAACTTGCTTTCTGCGAAATGAAATATCAGATGATCATGGCAAGATCTCTTCCAATCGAGGTTACACAGGGAACACTTGAGGGAGACATCAAACCTGGAGATATCACATTCTACAGACTGCAGAGTACATCTGACAATGTACTTCGTGCTTATGTTGCACAGGGAGAAGTACTTCCGGTTGCTACAAAATCTTTCGGATCTATCGGAGTGTTCGCCATTCCGGAGATGGGAAGATTCTACCGCCACGTACTGATTGAAAAGAATTATCCACATCACGGAGCAGTTGCTTTCGGACACTTTGGAAAAGCATTGTTCGAAGTATTCAAATATATTGGTGTGCCGGTTGAAGAGATTGGATACAACCAGCCGAAAGGCGTAAGATATCCAACAGAGAATCCGTGGGGTTAATTACATAGAAAGTTATGAAACATAGAAAACGGGCAGAGAGCCGTGCCGGAAACGGCAAGGCTCTCTGTCTTTATATAGGAGGAACAACATGTTATTTGTAGGAGTAGATCTTGGGACATCCGCAGTAAAACTTCTTCTGATGGATGAGAACGGAAAGATTAAGAATATCGTATCAAAAGAATATCCGTTATATTTTCCACACCCAGGCTGGTCAGAGCAGAAACCGGAAGACTGGTTTGCACAGAGTATGGAAGGACTGAAAGAGCTTCTTGAAGGCTTTGCTAAGGATCAAGTGAAAGGAATCAGTTTTGGAGGCCAGATGCATGGTCTTGTTGCGCTTGATAAGGAAGATCAGGTGATTCGCCCGGCAATTCTGTGGAATGATGGACGTACTACAAAGCAGACCGATTACCTGAATCAGGTAATTGGAAAAGAGAAGCTTTCGGAATATACAGCAAATATTGCATTTGCTGGATTTACAGCACCGAAGATTCTCTGGATGAAGGAAAACGAACCGGAGAATTTTGCAAAGATTGAGAAGATTATGCTTCCGAAGGATTATCTTGCATATCGCCTGTCAGGGTCTTTTTGCACAGAATATTCAGATGCTTCCGGAATGCTGCTTCTGGATGTGGAGCATAAGTGCTGGTCTGCAAAAATGCTTGAGATCTGTGGTATTACAGAGGCACAGCTTCCAAAGCTGTATGAAAGCTGGGAAGTCGTTGGAACTTTGAAAGCAGAGATCGCAGCAGAACTTGGCGTATCAGAGGATGTAAAAGTAATTGCAGGAGCCGGGGACAATGCGGCGGCAGCAGTTGGAACGGCAACAGTCGGAGACGGCGGCTGCAATATTTCTCTCGGAACTTCCGGTACACTCTTTATTTCCAGTAAGAAGTTCGGAGTAGATAAGAACAATGCGCTGCATTCCTTTGACCATGCAGACGGTAACTATCATCTGATGGGCTGCATGCTCAGTGCGGCATCCTGTAATAAATGGTGGATGGACGAAATCCTTAAGACAAAGGATTATCCGGCAGAACAGGCAGGAATTACAAAGCTTGGCGAGAACCATGTGTTCTATCTTCCGTATCTGATGGGAGAGCGTTCTCCTCATAATGATCCTTCCGCAAGAGCAGCATTTATCGGAATGTCTATGGACAGCACAAGAGAGGATATGACACAGGCTGTGCTGGAAGGTGTCGCATTCGGACTGCGTGATTCCCTGGAAGTTGCAAGAAGTATTGGCGTGAATCCAGAGAGAACAAAGATCTGCGGCGGTGGAGCAAAGAGTCCGCTGTGGAGAAAGATCATTGCAAATGTGATGAATATGAAAGTAGATCTGATCGAAAGCGAAGAAGGTCCGGGTTACGGAGCTGCAATCCTGGCAGCAGTTGGATGCGGTGTATTTGATTCGGTGGAAGAGGCTGCGAAGAAACTTGTGAAAGTAACAGGAACAGAAGAACCGGATCCGGAACTGGTGCAGAAGTACGAGGAAAGATATCAGGAATTTAAAGAACTGTATCCGGCATTGAAAGGATTTTTTCAAAAGAAACAAGCATAATTTGCCGGAAAGACGGTCAGAGAGACGGGTGTGGAAAACATTGCCCGTCTTTCTTTTATGTCGTATAATAATAACATGAGTGTCCAAAAATAATTGCCAGAAAGAGAACTGTATGGAGGTAAAAATTAAATGGGAAATTATTTGAACCCGGATATTAGTACTTTTGCAAGAGTTGTAAATTCAGAAATATATGTTGATAAGACGGGATTGATTGAATATACAAATAGAAGTGCTAAAACATTACAAAGTTATATTTGCATCAGTCGTCCACGCCGTTTTGGAAAGTCTATTGCTGCGAATATGCTTTCTGCCTACTATACGTGTGAGTATGATTCAAGGGAGCTGTTCTCAAATTTAAAAATAGCATCATCAGATAGTTATGAAAAGCATTTGAATAAATATGATGTGATCTTTCTTAATATGCAAGAATTCCTGAGTCAAAGCTCCAATGTGGAGGAAATGCTTAGCTTGCTTAAAAAGAGCGTAATATGGGATTTGTTAGATAAATACCCGGATTTCCGATACTTTGATGAAACAAATTTAATGAGAACTCTTCAGGATATTTATAATAAGATAAAGAGACCGTTTGTTGTAATTATTGATGAATGGGACTGCATTTTCAGAGAGTATATAACAGATAAAAAAGCGCAGGAAAAGTATTTGGATTTTCTAAGAGATTTATTGAAAGACAAAGGATATGTCGCACTTGCTTATATGACAGGAATTCTTCCAATAAAAAAATATGGCACACATTCAGCGTTGAATATGTTTGATGAATTTTCCATGATTGATCCGGGACCATTGGCGGAATATGTCGGATTTACAGAAGAAGAAGTAAGCGAGCTGTGTGAACGATATGGCATGGACATGCAGGAGCTAAAAAGCTGGTATGACGGATATTCTTTTGAAGGAGCACCTTCTATTTATAGTCCACGTTCAGTAGTAAGCTGCATGCGATTTGGGAAATTTGGAAATTACTGGAATCAGACAGAAACGTTTGAAGCTTTAAAAATGTATATTGATATGAATTTTGAAGGATTGCGAGATGACGTGTTAAGCATGATCGCCGGGGAAAGTGTTCCGGTGAATACAGGAAGTTTTACAAATGATATGGCAACATTTCATACAGAGGATGATGTACTTACTTTATTAATCCATCTTGGGTATCTGGCATATGACTATGATAATAAAACAGTGAAAATACCAAATAATGAGGTGAGAGCAGAATACGTCAGCAGTGTTTCCGTGTCGGATTGGGGTGAAGTTTCTAAAGCATTGAAAAATTCGGCAGATACATTGAATGCTATTTGGCAGAAACGTCCTGTACAAGTGGCAGAGGGAATAAGACAAGCACATTTTGAGACATCTCATTTGCAATATAACGATGAAAATGCATTGAGTTATACGATATCACTTGCGTTATATGCTGCAAGAAACTTTTACACTGTTCACAGAGAATTGGCGGGAGGACAAGGATTTGCAGATCTTGTATTTCTTCCTAGAAAAAAATTCCAGGAAAAACCTGCACTTGTGGTAGAACTTAAATGGAATGAAAGCGCAAACGGTGCAATTGAACAGATTAAGAAGAAAGAATATTGTAAAAGTTTAGAGGAATACAAAGGAAACATACTTCTTGTAGGAGTAAATTACAATAAAAAAACGAAGAAACATGAATGTATAATAGAGGAAGATATTAAGTAAAAGGAAACGGACCTCTAGTGAAAGTAAGTTAAAAAAGACGGGAATGGTGAATGGAACTCATCATTACCCGTCTTTTTCAAACTACGCTAAAAACAACGCATACAGTATCACAAGAATACCAAGCACGATTCTGTAATATCCAAATACTTTGAAATCATGTTTCTTAATATATCCCATCAGGAATTGAATAACGATAATAGAAGAAACAAATGCTGTTACCATACCAATCAGAAGAATTATTGCTTCTGTTCCGGTAAAGTTCAGACCAAACTTCACAAGCTTCAGAAGACTTGCACCGAACATAACCGGAATCGCAAGTACGAAAGTGAATTCAGCAGCAACGGTTCTGGATACTCCAAGGATTAAAGCACCGACAATTGTTGCACCGGATCTGGATGTTCCAGGGAAGATTGCAGCGATCAGCTGGAAAAGTCCGATCAAAAATGCAGTCTTATAAGTAAGTTCATCCATACTGTTGATCTTCGCAGGTTTGCCCTTGTGATTATTCTCAACAATGATAAAGGCGATACCGAAGACAATCAGAGCAATCGCAACGCAAGGGTAATTGTAAAACCATTTCTCAAACAGATCATTGAACGGCATTCCAATCACAATTGCAGGGATACATGCAACAAGGACTTTCAGCCAGAGGATAATGATATCCATCTTCACATAACTTAAAATTCCATTTCCGGCTTTCTTTTTTCTATGTGCATGTTTTGCCTGGCGGCGTCTGACAGTGTGACTTCCTTCCGGTGCACCAAATGGGAAGATCTGGTTCCAGAATAAGATGACAACGGCAAGAATCGCACCTAACTGTATCACAACTTCAAACATACTGTAGAATTCTTCGGAAACATCTAATTTCACAAACTGATTCAAAAGGATTAGATGTCCGGTGCTGCTGATCGGCAGCCATTCTGTGATTCCTTCCACAATTCCAAAGAGGAAGGATTTCAAAAATTCAATCATTTTTAATTTATACTCCTTTTTATTGATGGATTGCAGCTATACTAAGAGATTCTAGCATTAAATGCAATCATTTTTGTGCAGCTCTGCTTATGTTCTAAAGTGGCTCACGGTTTCTTATTATAAAACGTTGGCAAAAGATGTGCAAGAAATAGAAAGTATTTAAATTGTTAAATCGTCGATTTAAGAAATTCCTAATATTTTTCCAATCTATCTCTTAAAAACCATCAAGTATCATGTATACTATAGTTAGAACTTGATCATGTGATAATTATGTTGCTGCGCTGTTATCGGTGTCAGCAACTATCGAGGGGTATGTAAAATGTATAAAATATTAGTATGTGATGACGATAGAGAAATCGTAGAAGCAATCGAAATTTATCTTTCTCAGGAGGGATATCAGATTTTAAAAGCATATGACGGAATCGAAGCACTGGAGATTTTGGAGAAAGAGGAAGTGAATCTTCTGATCATCGATGTCATGATGCCGAGACTTGACGGAATCCGTGCAACATTGAAGATCCGCGAGAAGAACAGTCTGCCAATCATTATCTTGTCTGCGAAGTCAGAAGATACCGATAAGATTCTTGGACTCAATATCGGTGCGGATGATTATGTGACAAAGCCGTTCAATCCGCTGGAACTTGTGGCACGAGTGAAATCACAGCTGAGACGATTTAACGAGCTTGGCGGAACAGCACAGGAGCCAAAAGAGACGATTTATAAGGTAGGTGGCCTTCAGATCAATGATGATCTCAAGCAGGTAACAGTAGACGGAGAATTTGTGAAACTGACACCGATTGAATACAATATCCTTTTGCTTCTGATGAAGAATCAGGGAAAAGTATTTTCAATCAATCAGATTTATGAATCCATCTGGAATGAAGAGGCAATTGGTGCGGATAACACAGTTGCAGTTCACATTCGTCATATCAGAGAAAAAATAGAGATCAATCCGAAAGATCCACGTTACCTGAAAGTAGTCTGGGGTGTCGGATATAAAATCGAAAAAGCATAAAAAGGCATATAAGAAAGGATTAACAATGAAGAAATGGTACAGGAAGACCGTGACAAGGACAATTGTTCTTGTTGTGGCGATTCTTAGCGGAGCATTGCTTGTGACAAATTTGCTTTCTCTCCTGACACTGGCAGGGGGGATGAGTTTTTCACAGATCCAAAAGATGAATACACAGTCTTTTGAAGAATCCGAAGAATTCAGCAAGATGGTCGAAAGTTACATGTACGATGTACAGGAGAAGCTTTATCTGCAGAATCTTTTTGAAAGTGACGGCGCCTACAATCCGAAAAAACTGGTGGATGTAATGGAACTGTCGAAGAAGGGAAAGATATCTGAGACGAATCTGTCCGGCGTCACGTACACAATGGAAGAGCTGGTGAACTGGGGCGAAACTTACAGTGGGACAGATAACGACAATCTTTACAAACAGAATGGCGTGATCGTCTGCCAGAAACCAGACGGAAATTATTACTACTATTATATGAATGATTTCTTCTCTCTTGTAAATGCAGGAAAACTTCAATTTCAGATGGGCGAACAGGACAGAGATCAGTTCCTGGCAGGATTGCAGGCAGGTGAATTTACAACTTCCGGATATTATACATTTCAGATTACAGATGAAAATGGTGATCTGCTTTATACAGACTGCTGGAATTTTGGCCAGTCTCTGATAGAGAAATACGCACCGGTTGAGGCAGATAATCTGCTTCAGGTTGTAAATAACAATCCACAGTTAAATGGAAGATTGTCGCTGGTTTACGATAATATAGCCACAGCATTGCAAACAATCTATGAAGACTGGCAGGATTATGAAGGCGGTTGGGATTATCTGGAAGAGGGAAATACCAATTTTACCTATCTGTACGCAGATGAATCGACAAAGAAAGTTACTACAAATAAAGCAGAATATGCAAATTATGCGGATGTAAGAGATAGCATAGAGAATATAATAGCTTCTGCGTCTAAAAAATCTGTGAAATACATGGTGATCTATCCGGAATTGAAAGATTTTAAGACGAATATGAATGTATCTTATTCTGATCAATGGCTTAATATTCGTTCTTATGGTTATTATTCCGGAGGAACAAAGTGGAAAGATGTTTTTGCAGTTGCGGTTGATACAAAATATCCGATTCAGGATCAATTTTACCAGAACAGTATTGAGTATCAGAATAATATTCCGCATATGAAAGCAGCATTGCATTTTATGATTTTCATCGGACTACTCTTTTTGATCACAGTAGTGTGGCTGACATTGGGGGCAGGAAGAAAACCGCAGGATGAAGAACTGTATTTGTTAAAGTTCGATTCCTGGAAGACAGAGATTGCCGCAGCAGTTATTATTTTTGTCTGGGTGATTGGAAGTTATTTCTTTTTCGTAGCAGGAATAGATGGAATTCATATCGTATTTGATGGAATTACAGGGTTGTGTAGTTCATACAGTGCTGTGGAAAGTGATACATTTATTCCATCATCCTATGTTCCGAATGTATATATGCAGACTTTAAGTCTCGGAGAATCAGTGGGTGTGTTCGTATATGGTGCGTTTACATTTACCTGTTTCTTTGCCGGCTATCTTAGTCTGGTAAGAAGAATTAAGGCAAAGAGCCTGTGGGAGAACAGTCTGCTTCGAAGTTTCGGTATATTTATTGGGAAAATATTACGAGATGTGAAGCTTACAAAGAAAACAGCAGGACTTTTGATTCTTTATTTCCTGTTTCAGCTTTTCGTACTTTGGGATAGAGATTTCTTCCTGGTGATTCTGCTGCTGATCGCTGACGCAGTGCTATTTTATTGCATGGTTGCAAATGTGATGGAGAAGAACCGACTGAGAAAAGGGATTCAGGAGATTGCTGCCGGAAATATGAGTTATCAGATTCCAATTGACGGACTGCATGGAGAGAATAAAACCATTGCATTGATGATCAACGGAATCGGAACCGGACTTAATAAAGCAGTTGCTGAGGCAATGAAAAACGAACGTCTTAAGACAGATTTGATCACAAATGTCTCTCATGATATTAAGACACCACTGACTTCTATTTTGAACTATGTCGGCATCTTAAGACAAACAGATCCGGCGGATCCGAAAGTTCAGGATTATCTGAATATTCTGGAAGCGAAAGCACAGAGACTAAAGACATTGACAGAAGATGTAGTAGAAGCATCGAAAGTCAGCAGCGGGAATATTTCCCTGGAATATATGGATCTTGATCTGTCAGAAATGATCCAGCAGACGCAGGGTGAACTCGAAGAAAAATTCGAGGCGAGAAATCTGGCAATCGTCACAGATCTTCCGGCAGAACCGGCTGTTGTGCATGTCGATGGAAGAAGAATGTGGCGTGTTCTGGAAAATATTTACGGAAATGCAGCCAAGTACGCAATGCCTGGAACCAGAGTTTACGCGACTCTGAAAACAGATGATACAAAGGTAAGATTTTCATTGAAAAATGTTTCCGAGCATCAGTTGAATATTCAGGCTGACGAACTGACAGAACGTTTTATCCGCGGAGATATTTCCAGAAGTACGGAGGGAAGTGGATTAGGACTTTCTATAGCGAAGAGTCTTACAACAATGCAGGGCGGCACATTTGACTTGTATCTGGACGGAGATTTGTTCCGGGTAGATATTACATTTCCAAGAGTGAAAGCGAAAGGAAATGCTGCCGGGGTAACAGAGGAATTAGCAGAGAAATCATCAAGCGGTGTATCTTGACATTCTATTCGCGTTATGCTAACCTTTTTAAGGAATGAAAAGCAGTGATAAGCGAAACGCGATGAGGAAGAGAGTAGTCTGTAACAGATTCTACAGAAAAGTCCTGAAGGCTGTCAGGCCGGATGTTGAGAGGGATGGATGGAAGACAGATGAAGATGGCTTCTGAGCAGCGCAGATGAGCCTGAACAGAGTGATCAAGTGAGTTGTTTAAGCAGCAATCTTGAATAAAAAGATCCGGGTTAGTCTGTGAAGGGATTCGCCCTTTATAGCGAAGAGTATCAACAGTGAGAAATGCCGTAGTATTCAAAGTAGTTTTGATTAACAAAGCAGTTTTTACTAACGAAAATGCAGATACTCATAGAGGTTTCTTTCCGCGAGGAAGGAACGAAGAGAAGTGGTAACACGAAAGTAGGATTCGTCTTCTCAGGGATGCAAGTCCCTGGGAGGGCGTTTTTTAATATATTAGGTTTGTTCCTAACATATTAAAAACGCTCCGCTAGGGATATGCGCTGCGGCGTACAAAGTAGGTGTCGCAAACGACCGCCGCAAGTGCAAGAATGTGCCTTGGCACATTCTTTGTTCCGAAAAATCCAGAAAAAATCGTATTAGTAATCACTGAAAGTTGAGAAAAGAATCCCACATTGTGGGAAAAGGAGGCAGAAAAATGTCAGAAAAACCAAAATATTATATAACAACAGCGATTGCCTATACATCAGGTAAACCGCATATCGGAAACACATACGAGATCGTGCTTGCAGATGCAATCGCACGTTACAAGAGAAGCCAGGGATATGATGTATTCTTCCAGACAGGAACAGATGAGCACGGACAGAAGATCGAGCTCAAAGCCGAGGAGGCTGGAATCACACCAAAGGAATTCGTAGATAATGTATCAACAGAAATCAAAAGAATCTGGGATCTGATGGATACATCTTATGACAAATTCATCCGTACAACAGATGAAGATCATGAGAAACAGGTTAAGAAGATTTTCAAGAAACTTTACGACAAGGGAGATATTTACAAGGGACATTATGAAGGAATGTACTGTACACCATGTGAGTCTTTCTTCACAGAGTCTCAGCTTGTAGATGGAAAATGTCCTGACTGTGGACGCCCGGTTCAGCCGGCAAAGGAAGAGGCATATTTCTTCAAAATGAGCAAGTATGCTGACCGCCTGATCGAGCATATCAATACACATCCGGAGTTCATTCAGCCGGTTGCCCGTAAGAACGAGATGATGAACAACTTCCTCCTTCCGGGACTTCAGGATCTGTGTGTATCTAGAACATCCTTCAAGTGGGGAATTCCGGTAGATTTCGATCCAAAGCACGTTGTATATGTATGGCTTGATGCTCTTACAAACTATATCACAGGAATCGGATATGACGCAGACGGAAACAGCACAGAGCAGTTCAACAAACTGTGGCCGGCAGACCTTCATCTGATTGGAAAAGATATCATCCGTTTCCATACAATTTACTGGCCAATCTTCCTTATGGCACTTGATCTTCCACTTCCGAAACAGGTGTTCGGACATCCGTGGCTGCTTCAGGGAGACGGTAAGATGAGTAAGTCTAAAGGAAATGTTCTCTATGCAGATGAACTCGTTGATTTCTTTGGCGTAGATGCAGTTCGCTACTTTGTACTGCATGAAATGCCATTCGAGAATGACGGTGTTATTTCCTGGGAGCTGATGGTAGAGCGTCTGAACTCTGATCTTGCCAATACACTTGGAAACCTTGTAAACAGAACTGTTTCTATGACAAACAAATACTTCGGCGGAACAGTAGAAGATAAGGGTGTTGTAGAAGATGTAGATGCAGAACTGAAAGCAGTTGTAGAGAATACTTCTAAAGCAGTTGATGCTAAGATGGCAGACCTCCGCGTTGCCGATGCGATTACAGAAATCTTCAATCTGTTCAAACGCTGCAATAAATATATTGATGAGACAACTCCTTGGGTACTCGGAAAAGATGAATCCAAGAAGGATCGCCTTTCTACAGTACTTTGGAATCTGATCCAGAGCATTTCTGAAGGGGCAAGACTTCTTGAATCTTTTATGCCTTCTACAAGTAAGAAGATCCTTGAGCAGCTTGGTAACGGACATGTAACAGAGAAACCGGAGATCCTGTTCCAGCGAATGGATCTCGAAGAGGTTATGAAGAAAGTTGAAGAACTTCATCCGAAGGTAGAAGAAAAGAAAGAGGAAGAAGCTGTTATCGACATTGAGCCGAAAGATGAGATCACATTTGAGCAGTTCGGAGCAATGCAGTTCCAGGTTGGAGAGATCATTGCATGTGAGGCTGTAAAGAAATCCAAAAAGCTTCTCTGCTCTCAGGTAAAAGTTGGAAGCCAGGTAAAACAGATCGTATCCGGAATCAAAGCACATTACACACCGGAAGAAATGGTTGGTAAGAAAGTTATGGTTCTTGTAAACCTGAAACCTGCGAAGCTGGCAGGCGTACTTTCAGAGGGGATGCTACTTTGTGCAGAAGATGCAGAAGGTAACCTTGCACTGATGACACCGGAAAAAGAAATGCCGGCTGGAGCAGAAATCTGTTAATTGAAATGTTTGAAAATTCAGGCAATTACAACCAAAGCAGATAATAAATAAAAAATATA
>OODU01001948.1_pt1 | contig 18813 bp, 19 predicted proteins | sample 1671171 | NCBI WGS metagenome assembly OODU01 (sample SAMN06348129, study PRJEB24527) | human gut metagenome | biome: human gut; feature: ankylosing spondylitis patient; material: feces | host: Homo sapiens | place: China | collected 2015-10
CTGTCAACTGAACATATCTGTGCTGATTTTCTCTCTTAATTGTTACTTCACTATCTGTCATCTGAATAGTAGCAACCTGTGTAAGAGGAATAACTGCACCAGTTGAAGTAGTAATTGTTAAGTTATTAAGGTCTTTTACATAATTTTGCAAATTTTTATGGGTATCCTATTCAGGAATATTCCAGTCAAGGCTTCTTGCCTCGCTCCATTCGCTGAACTGACCTATTTCATCGCCCATAAAAAGAAGTTTTTTCCCCGGATGGGCATACATGTACAGATACAGCGCCCGGCCCTGTGGAAACTTGCCCTCATAATCACCGTTCATTTTCTGTAAAATCGTGGCTTTTCCATGGACATTTTCATCATGGGAAAACGGAAGCAGGTATTTCTCATCGTAAAAATACTGCATGGAGAAGGTCAGTTTGTGGTATTTCTCCATCCGTTCTGCCACAGGCGCCTGGAAATACGACAATGTATCGTTCATCCATCCCATATCCCACTTATAATCAAAGCCCAGACCGCCTGCCGACACCGGCGTGGTGATATTGGGACGGGCTGTGGAGTCCTCCGCGATCAGAAGCGCTGTTGGAAAGCGTTCCTTTAAGCCACGATTTAAATTCTGGAGAAATTGTACCGCATCCTTATTCTCTCCTCTCGCCGGATTGCCCTGCCAGTAGATCAGGTTGCTGATGGCGTCCATCCGCAAGCCATCGAAATGGAACTCTTCAAGCCAGTAATCCGCCGCTGACTGCAGGAAACTTCTCACTTCTCCTCTGGAATGCATGAAATTACAGCTTCCCCACTCGCTTTTTCCTACATCTCCATGGGGATACTCATACAGCGCGGTTCCGTCAAAATTCCAAAGGGCATAATCATCTACCGCGAAATGCACCGGAACAAAGTCCATGATCACGCCGATTCCCGCATTATGACATTTATTTACCAGATATTTCAGATCGTCCGGCGTTCCATATCGGGATGTAGGGCTGAAAAATCCGCTGATCTGGTATCCCCAGGATTCATCGCTTGGATGTTCCGCTAACGGCATCATTTCTACATAATGATAATGATTCTCTTTTAAATAAGGAACTAAAAGATCTGCCAGTTCCCGGTAATTGTACCAGTGTTCTGCCACATCCTTCTGGTCTTCTTCATCTGGCTTGCATCTCCAGGAGCCTGCGTGGATCTCATAGATATTCAACGGCTTGTCCAGGCCGCCATCCCTGGTTTTTAACCATTTTTCATCGGTAAATTTCTGTTTTCCACCCCCGCAGATAATGGATGCAGAATGAGGCCGCAGTTCCATCCGTCTGCCATATGGATCACAGCGATCCAGACAACCGCCACTCTGGTCATAGATCCGGTACTTGTACATCTGCCCCGCCTTCGCCGTCGGAATCACGCACTCCCAGAAATTTCCATCGTAAATTTTATGCATGGGGTCACCGTTCCACTCGTTGAACTCACCAATCACTGCAATCCCACTGGCTGCCGGAGCAAACACCCGGAACACCACCCCATCATCTGTCACATGCGCCCCCAGATATTCATGGGCATGAAATTCAGTTCCTGTATAAAATCCATAAAAATCCATCCGTTCTCCTCACTTTCCGATCACGGGTTCTTCCCCTCTCTTATCTTACGATTATAGCATTTTTTCCCCTATCCCACCAGTAGCCCAGTATAAAAAATGATCACTCTATAAAGAACGCGCTCCTCATTGCATCATCAATCTGCCAAAAAGTGCCAGAATACCCGCGGAAAGTCTTCATACAAAATAGATAAACCTGTTTTATAAATCGCGACAAAAATGTACTAGGATTCACAAAAAATTACCATTTCAGGAGTCAGGCATTTTCGATATAATTAGGACATAAGGCAAAACTAATGTATTATATAGGAGGAAATGTATTATGAAAAAAAGATTTTTAAGCCTGGCATTAAGCGCAGCTATGGTTGCTTCCCTGGCTGGATGCGGACTGAAATCCCCAGAGACCACCACTACCGCTGCTGCTACAGAAGCAGCTGCAACTGAGGCTGCTACCACCGCCGCTGCTGAGACAACTGCCGAGGCTGCAAAAGACAGCACAGCTACTGCTGAGGTTCCAGACGCTTCCGGTGACCCAGAAGTAACATTAGTATACGCTGAGGTTAACCCATTAGACACCATCGTTGGACAGACTGACACTGCTTTCAAAGAGAAGGTAGAAGAACTTTCCGGCGGTTCCATCAAAGTTGACCTTCAGGCAAGTGGTGTTTTAGGCGCAGAGGCAGACGTTCTGGATGCCATGTTAGGACACAGCGGTACTGTTGATATGGCTCGTCTTTCCGCTTCTTCTTTAACAAACTACGGCGCAACAAAAGCAGGTTTACTTGCTCTTCCATATATATTCTCCAGCCGTGAGCATTTCTGGAACTTCGCTAAAAGTGATGTAGCTCAGGAGTTCTTATCTGAGACTGAGGATTTAGGCCTTGGTATCAAGGGCTTAACCTACGGTGAGGAAGGCTTCCGTCATTTCTTTACGGTTAAACCAGTTAACTCTATGGAAGATTTAAAAGGCATGAAACTTCGTGTTTCTTCTGACCCTGTTATGGTTGGTACTGTTGAGAGCTTCGGTGCTAACGCAACCGTTGTAGCATTTACTGAGTTATACTCCGCACTGCAGACCGGCGTTGTTGATGGCGCTGAGCAGCCAATCGCTAACTACAAATCCAACGCATTCCCAGAGGTTGCTCCAAACCTGATCCTGGATGGTCATCAGTTAGGTCTGATCGAGATCGTGATCACCAACGATGCATGGGATAAATTAACCGAGGCTCAGCAGGCTTGCGTAACTGCTGCTGCTGATTATGCTGCTGACTTCAATGCAAATCTGTCTGCTTCCAAAGAGGCTGAGGTTCTGGATGAGTTAAAGGCTGACGGCGTAAACGTTGTTGAGGTTGAGGACAAGACTCCATGGCAGGATGCTGTTAAGGACGTTGTTGCTAACGCAATCAAAGGCAATGAGGATCTGTACCAGAAGATTCTTGACTGCGACAAATAATTAAGAAGTTTGAATGCGGGCGCAGAAGTAATCATTTCTGTGCCCGTTTTTTTAAGAAAGGGGAATAGGTATGCCGACAATTTTCGACAAACTCGATAAGATCAAACCGATTTATGATATGATCTACAAGGTCATCTTATTTATCTGCAAGATCCTGCTGATCCTGGATATCATCATCACCAGTATGGCTGTTGCAGGACGTTATATTTCTTTTATTCCGGACCCATCCTGGAGTGAGGAAGTTGTTTTAACATTTATGGCTTACATGGCAGTGCTTTCTGCTGCTTTAGCGATCCGCAGAGGCGCTCATATCCGTATGACCGCACTGGACAACTACCTTCCAAAAGCCCTGATCAAGTTCCTTGATATCCTGGCTGATATTGCAGTTCTCTTGCTGGCACTGGTTATGATCGTTGTCGGCTGGCAGTATGCAACCGGACTTGGTGCCAAAGGCTTTTACACCAGTATCCCGAAATTATCCAAATTCTGGATGTACTTCCCGGTTCCGTTAGCCGGTATCGCAATGCTGGTATTTGAGATTGAATCTCTGTATAACCACATCAAAGGAATTTTTGTAAAGGAGGAAAACTAATGAGCGAGAGCATGGCAATTTTGATTTTACTTGGAAGCTTCTTCATCATGATCTTCCTTCGTTTCCCGATCGCATATGCAGTAGCGCTGTCTTCTATCTTATGCCTGCTGTCCCAGGGTCTTCCACTGACTACGATCTGTCAACAGATGGTAAAGGGTATCAGCTCCTTCAGCTTGATGGCTGTACCGTTCTTCATCACGATGGGCTGTCTGATGGGCAGCGGCGGTATCTCTGAGAAGCTGATCGCCCTGGCAAATGCCTGTGTAGGCTGGATGCGCGGCGGTATGGCGATGGTTAACATCGTTGCTTCCTATTTCTTTGGTGGTATTTCCGGATCTGCTGCTGCAGATACCGCTTCCTTAGGTTCTCTGCTGATCCCGATGATGGTTGACCAGGGCTATGATGGAGATTTCTCCACCGCAGTTACGATCACCTCATCCTGTGAGGGACTGTTAGTACCACCTAGCCACAACATGGTTATCTATGCAACAACCGCAGGCGGTATCTCTGTAGGAAGCTTATTCCTTGCAGGATACATCCCTGGTGCTGTTTTAGCTCTTTCCTTAATGATCGGCTCTTATATCATCTCTGTAAAGAGAAACTACCCGAAGGGTGAGCCATTCAGCGTTAAAAACCTGTTAAAGCAGTTGAGTGTTTCCTTCTGGGCTCTGGCTGCTGTCCTGATCGTAGTTGTCGGCGTTGTATGTGGTGTATTTACCGCTACTGAGTCTGCTGCTATCGCAGTTGTTTACAGTCTGATCGTCAGTGTATATATCTACAAAGGTCTGGACTGGAAGGGTGTATGGAATGAATTAGAGAACTGTATCAACACTTTATCGATCGTGCTGATCCTGATCGCTACCTCCAGCATCTTTGGCTTTTGCCTGACCCGTCTTCATGTACCGGATATGGCTGCTAACGCTATCGTTGGTCTGACCAACAACCCGATCCTGATCGCACTGTTACTGAACCTGATCCTGCTGGTTCTTGGCTGTATCATGGATATGTCCCCGATCATCCTGATCGCGACACCAATCCTGCTTCCGATCGCCAAATCCATCGGTATCGATCCGATCCAGTTTGGTGTTATGGTAATCTTAAACTGTGGTATCGGCCTTCTGACACCTCCAGTAGGTGCGGTATTATTCATCGGCTCTGCTGTTGCAAAGATCCCGATGGAAAAGGTTGTAAAGGCAACCCTGCCATTCTACCTGTGTATGATCATCACACTGCTTCTGGTTACTTTCGTACCGGCAATCAGTATGTTTATTCCAAACTTATTAAAATAATGAATTTACGAAAACGGGGTGCTTTTTGCACCCTGTTTTTACTTAAATCAAGGAGGCTTCTCTTATGACACCGATCAAAACCCCATTTGGCGGAACTCTGGAATTCTATCCGCTCCCGGATACCTCCAGCAAAGGAACCGTTCTGATCTGCCCCGGCGGCGGCTACAGCTTTCTCGCAGAGCGGGAGGGAAAACCGATCGCCGATGCATTTAACCAGAATGGTTACTCTGCTGCCATTTTAAACTACTGTTTAGACAGGGATGTGCATGGCACCAACCCTGTAAAAGAGCTGGCATGGGCTGTCCGCTATCTGCGTACAGCATCTGAGTGGAGCGGTCTGGTCCACAAGCTCTGGGTCAGCGGCTTTTCTGCCGGTGGACATCTGGCAGCAAGCTTAGGTACACTTTGGAACGAAGACAGTCTCTTTACAGAAGAAGAACAGGCCCTCAGCAAGCCCGATGGCCTGATCCTTGGCTACCCGGTCATCTCCATGGGGGCTTACGGCCACGAGCGTTCCCGCAAACGCCTCACGGGAGATGCCCCAGAACTTCTTGCACTGTTCTCACTGGAAAAGCGTGATCTCTCCCAGGTTCCTCCGGTATTCTTATGGAACACCTTAGAGGATGAGAAGGTTCCGGCCATGAATTCCCTGCTGTTCGCCCAGAAACTGACTCTGGATGGCGCAAGCTGTGAATACCACTTATTCCACAAGGGCCGTCACGGTATGAGCCTGGCTACCCCGGAAGTGGCATCGGAAGAAGAAAACCTGCATCCGGACGTACATATCGCCCACTGGATGGAGTTATGTCTGGAGTGGATGCAGGAAATATAATACCAGAGCCGAAGGCATACCCGTGCGGAATCATCCGATATCTGAACGATTCATTTATATCAATCAACCATAAAGGAGGCTATTGTTATGCCAAAAACATTAATCAACTGTCCAATGTTAGTCAGCGGCTGTGCTGACCGGGACTCCTATGACACCCAGCTTCTGTATTTTACCTGTTCTTCCTTAAGCCGCGATGACAAGCGGATCTTCCTGCTCAGCGACCGTAACGGTTCCCCGAACGTATGGGTAAGGGAGCTTTGTACCGGCGAAGAACGGATGTTGACCAACAACAAAAAAGGCATCTTAAAAAGCTATGTATACTTTGACGGCACCTTCAACGAAGGACTTGGCAAAGCCAGCGTCAGTTTGGACTGCGTGAATAACGTGATCTTCTACATCCAGGATGATAAGATCTGTAAGGTGGACCTGAAAGGCAATATCACCGTATTAAACCACGTTCCCGACGGACGCATGACTGCATTTACCCATGCCAGCGCTGATGGCAAACGCCTCTGCGTGCCGATGACCGATGGCCGCTGTCTGGATTTTGACCCGGAAACGGAAGGAAGCGGCCTGGACAAACGCCCGGTGTATAACATCGATGGCCGTGTCCAGGAAGAGAACTTAAACAGCTATTTATGTGTTTATGACACCGAGAGCGGTGAACTGTTATTTGAGAAAACCGTACCGAAATGCTGGATCACCCATGTCCAGTTTAACCCGGCAAATCCGGAGATCATCATGTACAACCACGAGTGGCCAAGCTTTTCCTGCGGCATCCGCCGTATCTGGATCTATGACCACAGCACCGATGAGATCCGCCGCATCCGTACCGAAGGCAATGATACCTTAGGCAATCCGCGCGGCTATGCAAGAAACGCCGAGGACTGGGTATGCCACGAGATGTGGAGTGATGACGGCAAGACCATCATTTACCACGGCGGTTACGAGAATGGCCCGGCCATGGTCGGCAAATACGACATGGAAAGCGGCAAATACTGGGAGATCGCCCTTCCGGACGATTACAACGCTTACGGACATTTCCTGATGGATCATTTAGGAAATCTGGTATGTGACGGTTACTTTAAGTATCCATGGGAGGTTAAAAAAGTCCGGGAAAACAGTACAGACAACGGCCCGGATCCTCATAAGAAGGACGCTGAGTATATCTGTAAGGTTCTCCCGGACTGGGAAGCCGGAGTTTTAACCTGGATTCCGTTATGCAAGCACGAAAGTGACTGGCTGGGACAGGACGCTCATCCACATCCAATCTACAGCCACACCGGAGACCGGGTGTTCTTCAACAGCCGCAGCGGCAAGACTGTCAACGTCTACTGCGTTTCTTCCCAGCCACCGCAGTGTTAAGAAGTTACCGTCCATGCGTCGCATGAACCGCAACGTTTGTAAAAGACCACAGCCTGGTCACTGCACGTTCCGGATCTTCTGTAACAGATCCATCTGGTCGCCACAATATTTTTCATAAACCGGAGCCACGGCTGCCAGGAATTTCTGTTTTTCCTCATCGGAGATCAGAAATTCCTGGCAGCCTTCTTCGATCACCCGCTTTCTGGATATATCGACCCGTTCCTTCCACACAGAACGCTCATAATTAGCCGACAATCTGGCACATTCCACGATCACCTTCTGGTACTCCTCTGGCAAAATATCCCAGGTACTTCTGGACATCATCTGAAGCTCTGGTATCCGCATATGCTCATCTACCACAAAATACGGAGCTACCTCGTTATGCCTCATGGAATCATAGGAAGGCCAGTTATTTTCTGCTCCATCGATCTGTCCGGTCTCTAATGCCGAATATACCTTGTCAAATGCCAGGGGAACCGGAACTGCCCCCAACGCACTCATCAGATCGATCAAAAGCGCTGATTCCGGCACACGGATCTTCTTTCCCGTTAAATCTTCCAGCGTTTCTACCGGCCCTTCCCGGAAATAAAAGCTTCTGGCGCCTGCGTCATACCAGGACAATGGCACAATATCCGTGTTATCCATGGTTTCCATCAGCTGTTTTCCTATTTCTCCATCCAGCACCTTCCACATATGACCAGAATCCCGGTAAAGATATGGCATTTCCAAAATATAGAGAGATGGCACGATATCCGCCAGCGTCGAGATCGACATTCTGGCAAAATCGATCCCGCCATACTGGATCTGCTTCATGACAGACACCTCATCACCCAGAACAGAATTATCATAGATCCGGATCTCCACCTTACCTCCGGTCCGCTCATTTACCAGACGGGCAAAATAAGCGCCGCCCAGTGTTGTCGGATAATCACTGGCCTGATTTTCCGCATAGGTTAAAACAAAATCCGGTATAACCTCATCTTCTTTTTGGTTAACATAAAATATACTAAATCCTGTTAAGAACACGATCACCGCCGCTCCCGCAAGAGCCAGCACTTTTTTTCGTTTCATGGATTACCTCATTCCCGTCTCTAAACCCGGTCATGTCCCCGGTATTCGGACGGACTTTCCCCGGTTACCCGTTTAAATACTTTAGCAAAATAGTTGGAATCTGCATAGCCCACTGCTTTTCCGATCTCCTTGATATTCACCGTCGGTGTCTGCAGCATCTTTTTGGCCATTTCAATCCGGTATTCCGTCAGATATGCAGTAAAATTCTTGCCAAAAAACTGCTTAAACAGCTTACAAAAATACGCCTCGGAATAGTTCATGGTACGGGCTACTTCCTGCATGGAAATATCAAACATATAGTTATCCCTGATATATTGATAGATCAGATCCGTCAGTCTGGTCTCTACCATCGGATCTCCACCGGTTCCATTGACCACTGCAGCTCCAGGCCCTGAACCTTCTCCTTCAGGGCTTCCTGCTGTTGTCTCCGTCACGGTCTTCCTGATCTCCTCTGTCTGATATTCATCCACTATACGCATGGCCTCATCCAGGACCAACAGCAGCTCCTTCTCATCATAAGGCTTCAGCAGATAATCCAGAGCCCTTATGGTGATCGCCTTTTTTGCATAAGAAAATTCATCAAAAGCAGTCAGGAAAATGATACAGCAGTCCTTATCCTTTTCCCTTATCCTCTGCGCTGCTTCAATACCGGTAATTCCCGGCATTTCAATATCCAGTACTGCGATCTGGATCTTCTCCTTTTCATAGACCTCCAGCGCTTCCCTGCCATTTTCTGCCTGAAAAATCCGGCACTGGTCTCCCAGCTCTTCTTCCAGCAGCTGGACCAGCACGGCCCGCTCGATCATCTCATCATCTGCTACCAACAAACGATACATTTTCTGCCTCCATTCACGAACTATCCATTTACTCCCCAATACTCTTTTACGATTTCTGCAGCTTCTGCGGAATCTTCATAAGGATCACGGTTCCACGATCCTTTTTGCTGTAAATCTGCACTTCTCCATGCTCATACAGGATATGTACCCGCTTATAGATATTTCCGAGACCGATTCCAATCTTGGAGGTCCTCCGCTCCTTCACTGCATTGCGGATATCCGTAAGCTGCTCTTCTGTCATTCCCGCACCGGTATCTGCCACCGTGATCCGCACATCACCGTCCTGCCTCCATACCCGCAGATGGATACGGCCTCCCGTTTCCTTCTTGGAGATTCCATGGACTACTGCATTTTCCACCAGCGGCTGCAGGGTAAAGGACGGGATCTGGATATCCCGGATATCCTCCGGCAGATCCCTTTCATAGCGGATACGGCCACCAAACCGCATTTTCTGAATGTAAATATAATCATCAACGATCTTTAATTCCTGTTCCAGAAATACCACCTGCTCCGACATCTTCAGATTATAACGGAACAGACTGCTTAAGCTGGCGATCATTTTCTCCGTGGTCCCTGCTTTTTCCAGCTTTGCCGTACAGGAAATCATATTCAGGGTATTGAACAGGAAATGGGGATTGATCTGGCTTTTTAAAAATTCCAGCCGCGCTGCCTCCAGCTGTTTTTCCATCTCCACACGCTCCAGTTCCTCTTTGTGGAGCAGTTCCGTCATCTCATGATTTCTCTTCAATGTACTGATATAATCACCCATAGAATGCTTCATACGGTTAAAAGCAGTCACCAGTTCTCCCATCTCATCCCGGTTCTCCACCGCCAGATCCGGCATATCAAAATGGTTTTTCTCCATCTCACGGCTCAGACCTGCCAGCTTCACCATTGGTTCCACTAACGTATTGGATAAGACCCTGGTAAACATACCAATAAAAATCATCAGGACAACTGAGAACACCACCAGATATCTTGGCAGGTTGTAAAGCTTCTCCACCTCATTCTGATAATTGGCATTGCCATCTGACAGTGTTACCTGGATCAAGCGGCGGATATAAGTATCCATATACTGCTGCCGTTCATAGACCTTATACAGTGCAGGAATATACCCGGAGGTATCCTGATCCATTCTCAAAAAAGCGTCTCTGGCTTTCTGGTAATTCATATAGCTGCTCTTGATCGTCCACGTTCCGGCATACCGTTCTGAACCAATGGAAGCATAATCAAACGGAAGCTGGTTTAAGCACCGGGCGGTTTTTTCACAGGCTTTTTCATACGCTTCCCGGTTATCCTGGGAGCGTTCCCTGGCATACCGGGTAAAGCAATCGGTCTCCTCCGTCAGCGCTTCATGGAAATTGTTACACTTCGAGTTATCATATAAGATCTGGTTAAAGCTGTCCAGTCCAAAACCGGTGATCTGAACACTGATCCCTGCTGAAAGTCCCATAACCAGGATGACCGCCAGGGCATAGATCTTGATCTTCGTCCGGATGGACGCCCCCAGCCACAATTCCCTTATTTTCCACCACATACCGTTTAACCCCTTTTACACGCCCCACGTTCACTTTGTTATTACACTAGTATACAATGTCTGTCATCGATTGTAAATGCCACCTGCTGGAAACCTGATCCCGTGCCAGAGCGGTATCATATGGAATTTTCAGTTCCGCAAATTCCTATCCATGAGCCATAACGGATAAACGCAAAAAGAGCTGCCGCCCCACAGATGGTTCTCCACCCATGGGACAGCAGCTCATTTCGCAGCTGCAACCTGAATTATAACTTATCTGCCCTTTACCTCCAGACGGGTCATGGCTCTCTTTAAGGCCAGTTCCGCCCGGAAAACATCGGTTTCTGCTTTATTTTCTCTAAGTCTGCGTTCTGCACGGGTCATCGCTTCTTCCGCGCGGGATGAATCGATCTCTTCCGGCCACTCGACCACTTCTGCAAGAATCGTGACAGCGTCTGGAAGAACCTCCACAAAACCAGAGTGCAGTGCCGCCTTTTTTACCTCAGAACCCTCATGGATGCTGAGTACACCGGGCGCTACGATGGAAGTCATCGGGATATGCTGGGCATACACACCGATCTCTCCCTCTGTGGTCGTCAGTTCCACCATGGAAACCTCCCCCGTATAGAAAAACTTATCCGGAGTCACCACCTGTAATTTAAACATATCAGCCATGGTCCACCCTCCTATTTCATGCGGGCAAGAACATCGTCAATACTACCTGCATTCAGGAAATAGCCCTCAGGCACATCATCATGTTTGCCGTCCAGGATCTCCTTAAAGCCCTGAATGGTCTCATTTAACGGCACATAGCGGCCTTCCAGACCAGTAAACTGTCCTGCAACGAAGAATGGCTGGGATAAGAATCTCTGTACCTTTCTTGCTCTTGCTACGGTCAGCTTATCTTCCTCAGAAAGCTCATCCATACCAAGCATGGCAATGATATCCTGCAGCTCTTTGTACTTCTGCAGTACCTGGATGACTCTCTGCGCTACGTTATAATGCTCCTCACCGACAATACGCGGATCCAGGATTCTGGATGTAGACTCCAACGGATCAACAGCCGGATAAATACCAAGCTCTACGATAGAACGGCTTAATACAGTCGTTGCATCCAGATGTGCGAAGGTGTTTGCCGGAGCCGGGTCGGTTAAGTCATCGGCCGGCACGTAAACAGCCTGTACAGAGGTGATAGAACCGTTCTTGGTGGAAGTGATACGCTCCTGCAGGGCACCCATCTCGGTCTGCAGGGTCGGCTGGTAACCTACAGCGGAAGGCATACGGCCAAGCAGCGCAGATACCTCAGAACCAGCCTGGGTGAAACGGAAAATGTTATCAATGAACAGCAGCACATCCTTACCACCCTGGTCACGGAAATACTCTGCCATAGTCAGTCCTGTTAAACCAACTCTCATACGAGCCCCCGGCGGCTCATTCATCTGACCAAATACCATGGTGGTCTTATTGATAACGCCGGAATCTGTCATCTCGTGATAAAGGTCATTACCCTCACGTGTACGCTCTCCAACACCGGTAAATACGGAATATCCGCCATGCTCGGTTGCGATGTTACGGATCAGCTCCTGGATCAGGACGGTCTTACCTACACCAGCACCACCGAACAGACCGATCTTACCACCCTTCTGATATGGGCAAAGAAGGTCTACGACCTTGATACCGGTCTCTAAGATCTCAGTCTCTGTAGACTGCTCCTCAAAGGTAGGAGCTGGTCTGTGGATCGGCAGATGCGCTTCCACCTGAGGCTGCTCCTTATTATCAATGGCTTCGCCCAGAACGTTGAAAATACGTCCCAGGGTCTTTTCGCCAACCGGAACGCTGATCGGCGCGCCAGTTGCTACTGCTTCCATGCCTCGCACAAGTCCATCTGTGCTTCCCATGGCGATGCAGCGGACAGTATCGTCACCCAGATGCTGCGCTACCTCAGCAGTCAATGTGGTCCCATCCTGTGTTTTGATGCGGATCGCCTCATTGATCTTCGGCAGCTTGCCCTGGCTGAACTTAATATCCAGAACGGCACTGATGATCTGCGTCACCTTGCCTACATTTTGTTCTGCCATGTTGTTTCTCCTCTTCTTATAACTGTTCAGAATCTTCCCAGTTACCTATTCTTTCCTATTTCTGTTCCAAACCTGTACACCAGCAGCCATAAATGTCTTTCGAAGACTTTTATGCCACTATGAGATCGCATTTGCTCCCGCAACGATCTCCGTCAGCTCCTGAGTGATCGCACCCTGTCTTGCCCGGTTGTACTGCAGGCTCAGGCTTTCGATCATCTCCTCTGCATTGCTGGTCGCAGAATCCATTGCCGTCATACGGGCTCCATTCTCACTGGCAACCGCCTCAAGAAGAGCTCCGTAGATCAGGCTGCTCATATATTTCGGCACGATGGAATCCAGAACACCCTCTGCATCCGGCTCATAGGTCATGAGCGCCTGAGCTTTGGCTCCGTCCTCCTCCTGCTGCTCCTCCAGCTCTACCGGAAGTAATTTCATTAATTTCGGTGTCTGGGATACCGTGTTTTTAAATGAGGTATAGGCAAGGTAAATCTCACCTACCTGGCCCTGTGTAAACGCATCCAGAAGCTCTACTGTCAGATCTGCTGCATCCCGGTACATGGGTTCATTCATGACCTCGGAATAATCTGCCTTGATCTGGAATCCTCTTCTTGCCAGGCCATCCCGTCCCTTGCGTCCCAGAGCATACACATAAGTATCCGCTGCCGGCAGACTGGAGTTGACTAACCGGATGATATTACTGTTATATCCGCCTGCCAGTCCGCGGTTGGAGGTCAGGACGATCACCGCTTTTTTCGGTGAATCTCCTGCCTTTAAATACTTATGGTTTAAATTGCCCGATTTGCAGAGGACAGAACTGATGGTCTCATACATCAGGTTAAAGTACGGCTTGGAGTTCTCGGCTTTGGCTTTGGATTTCTGCAGCTTTACCGTCGCTACCAGCTTCATCGCTTTCGTGATCTGCTCGGTACTCTGGATACTGTCGCGGCGGCGCTTAATATCTCTCATAGATGCCATCAGTCACTCACCTGCTTTCTTTAACGCTGTGCCTTGTACTCATTGATTGCTTTTCCCAGCAGCTCATCTAATTCCGGAGTGATTTCCTTCTTCTCTCGGATTCCTGCCGGGATCTCCGGATATTTGGTATCAATAAAGCGGAACAGTCCATCCTGGAAATCCAGAACCTGGTCGGTCGGAATATCCAGCAGATATTTTCTGGTTGCCGCATAGATAATGATAACCTGATATTCCACAGCCATTGGCTTATACTGTGGCTGTTTTAATACTTCACGGATTCTCTCACCCTGTGCTAACTGCTCCGTGGTTGCTGCATCCAGCTCAGAACCAAACTGCGCGAAGGAAGCTAACTCACGGTACTGCGCTAACTCCACACGAATCGGGGCAGCGATCTTTTTCATAGCCTTGATCTGTGCAGATCCACCAACTCGGGATACAGACAGACCTGCGTTGATCGCCGGACGAAAACCGGAGTTGAACATCTCAGTCTCCAGATAGATCTGACCATCTGTGATTGAAATAACGTTCGTTGGAATGTATGCAGATACATCACCTGCCTGAGTCTCGATGATCGGGAGTGCAGTTAAGGAACCACCGCCCAGATCATCAGAAAGGCGGGACGCACGCTCTAACAGTCTGGAATGTAAATAGAATACATCTCCAGGATAAGCCTCACGTCCAGGAGCTCTCTTTAACAGCAGGGACAGAGTACGGTATGCTGCTGCATGCTTACTTAAATCATCATAGACAACTAACACATCGCCGCCATTTTCCATCCACTCTTCACCAATAGCACAGCCAGCGTATGGAGCGATGTACTGTAATGGAGCCGGGTCAGATGCAGTGGAAACAACAATGGTTGTGTAATCCATCGCACCAAACTCTTCCAATGTCTTAACAATGTTTGCAACGGTAGATGCCTTCTGGCCAATAGCAACATAGATACAGTGAACGCCCTGGCCCTTCTGGTTGATAATGGTATCAATGGCGATCGCAGTCTTACCAGTCTGACGGTCACCGATGATCAGCTCACGCTGGCCACGACCGATCGGGATCATGGCATCAATTGCCTTAATACCGGTCTGCAGAGGGGTATCTACGGATTTTCTCTCGATAACGCCGTGAGCCACACGCTCGATCCGGCGGAACTTGTCAGTCTCGATCGGGCCCTTGCCATCGATTGGCTGGCCTAATGCATTGACAACTCGTCCAGTCATGGCATCGCCTACTGGAACCTCTACTACTCGCCCTGTGGTTTTTACAGTATCTCCCTCGCTGATCTTGCTGGAATCACCAAGTAAAACCGCACCTACATTGTCCTCCTCCAGGTTCTGAACCATGCCGTAGATCTCTCCCGGAAACTCCAGAAGCTCTCCCTGCATTGCGTTCTCAAGACCATGGATTCGGGCGATACCGTCAGCTACCTGGATAACGGTACCAACATTGGATACTTCAAGCTTGGTAGAATATTTTTCTATCTGTTCTTTGATCACAGAACTGATTTCTTCTGGTCTCAAATTCATGAAGGTTCGCACCTCTTTCCTAAAATATAGTCTTTATGCCAGCTGTACGTCCAGAAGCTGTCTTTTCAGTTCGTACAACTGGGTTTTAATGCTGCTGTCAACGACTCTGTCGCCGATGCGGATGATCATGCCGCCTATCAGGGATGGGTCTACCTCATAGTTCATCTCAAATTCCACATACCGGGTGGTCGTAAGTAATCTCTCTGTCACCTGCGCCTTCTGTTCCTCGCTTAATGGAACCGCGCTGGTCACATATGCTATTCCGATTTTCTTATATTCTTTCACTGTGGTGATAAAATACTCAAAAATCGCAGGAATGTCTCCCTGTCTGCCTTTTTCAACAACCGTTGTCAGGAAGCCCATCATATCATCCGACACTCTTCCTTGGAAAATGCTGTCGATGATCTGGATCTTCTCCTCCTTTACCACCTGCGGATGGTTTAAAAGCTGAATCAGGTCCTCATGCTCCTTTAAGATCTCCTGAAGCGCCAGCACCTGCTCAAAGGTTTCATCCAGACATTTCGTCTCCTGGGCTGCCTCAAACAACGCATCGCCGTATACCTTTGATACTAGCTTTGCCATGTGCTCTCACCCATTTCCTTCAATGTTTCCTCGATCAGTTCATCCTGCACCTTCATATCGATGGAAGACGCTACTACCTTTTCTGCCATCAGAGAAGCGATGGAAACAATCTCCTGCTTCATATCATCCAGCGCTTTCTTGCGCTCTAACTCAACCTCACGGTTACCTCTCTCAACGATTCTGGCCGCTTCGGCTTTAGCTTCCTGAATGATCTCAGCCTCTTTCGCTTTTCCTTTTCTTCTGGCTTCTTCCAGAATTGCATCTGCTTCTTTGGAAACCTCTTTCAGTTTCTGCTCGTACTCTGCTTTCATCTCTGCCGCAGACTTTTTGTCATTGGCGGCATCTGCCAGTTCCCCTGCGATCTTCTGTTTTCTCTTCTCCAGCATATCACGTACCGGATTAAACAGAAGATAGGAAAGGCCAAAAAACAGAATGAAGATATTGATCGCAGTCCAGAACATCTCGTAAAGCAGCTGCGGATCAAATCCAATCAAACGATCCAATCCCACGTTTCTTGCCTCCTTTCCGTTCTGATATTCCTCTTAAATTATGCGCCGAAAGGCTTAACGAACATCAGAATGATAGCAACAACCAGACCATACAGACCTGTGGTCTCGGCTACTGCCTGTCCAAGAAGCATGGTGGATGTAATATCAGATTTTGCACCTGGATTACGGCCTACTGCTGCAGCACCCTGACCAGCTGCGATACCCTGGCCTACACCAGGTCCGATACCGGCGATCATTGCCAGACCAGCGCCAATTGCAGAACAACCAAAAATAAAATCCTGTCCAGAGATATTCATAAAAATTTCCTCCTAAATTAAATAAATGTGTGTTTAATGATTTCACAGTGTCATTCGCGGCACCATTGAACTGCCATTCGCGGCGCTTTCAGCGTCGCTCATGTCGGGCATTCTGCCCTATAAAGCCAGCAAAACTCTTCCAACCGGCTGAATGCAAGCATTCCCCGGTCTCCAGATTTTTACTGTCTTTGCACCGCAAAACGGCTTATTCCATCTTATCATTGACGTATACCATCGTCAGCATACAGAACACATATGTCTGGATACATCCGGAAAACAGATCGCAGTACACATGTAATGCCGCCGGGATACCGATTTTGGCAAACCATGGCATCATGCCATACCACAGGCCCATGATGATAACGCCAGAAAGCAGATTGGCAAAAAGACGCAGCGAGATTGAAATCGGGTTTGCGATCTCTCCAATCAGGTTAATGGGGAACAGAACCGGTATTGGCTGGAACAGGCTGGTAAAATGGCCGATTCCCCGGTTTTTAATTCCCTGATAGTTCACAATGAAGAACGTAAACATACCTAATAAGAATGTTACGCCAAAGTCGGCTGTCGGGGCACGAAGTCCAAACAGACCGCTTAAGTTGCAGAACAAGATAAATAAGAATATTGTTCCGATGTAGTTAACAAACCGTTTCGCATTACCGCCTAAAATGCCTTCTGCCATGTTCTGCAGGGCTTCCATCCCCATCTCCAGCACACATTGAAATGTGCCAGGCGTATCAGTGGCATTTACCTTCTTTAACTTCCTGCTGGCGATCCACGCGATCAGCAGAAGTGTGGCCGTAATGATCCAGGAACCTACAGTCGTTGTGGTGATCCACAACTCCTGACCAAACATCTCTGTCTTTAAGACGCCATGGATCATAAAATCCGGCTCCTGAAGGCTCATCGGAACTGTCATCATTCCCATACACCATCCTCCTTTCTTCCGTATTCAATTGTAACTGTCCAGTACACAATTACCATTTAACCTTCGTAACTATTCAGTGCCTTCATAGTTACGAGCAAAAATCCATTCCAGATCAGCTTCGCTGATGGGATTTTTGCCTTCTAGCCTATGTTTTCTTACGGTCAGCGCAGCAAGTGCGCAGACCTACTGAACAGTTACCATTTAACCTTCTAATTCCCGACTACCATGTGATCGTTCAATCACGCAGCTACTATCTGCCGGAAAAGAACGTTCTGTGAACAATCGGCTGGCATAAAGCACCTGCCTTGAGCCCTAAGGCTCCGATGATCATCGCTACCGCGTCAATCTGGGGACGGCTGCCCAATACAAACAATACAATGATAAATACCACCCTACGGATCATAGACTGGATCACCGTACTTTTGTTGGCATATCCTTCGTCCATGCTGTCAGCCGCCCGCTCGGTGATATAAGCCATATGGATCAACATCGCCACGTCTGCCGCAAAACCACAGAACAGACCTGCCAACACGGGACCGGTTGAGAATCCCATCCGCGCCATACCGCCTTTGAAAACCACTGCCAGGACTGCTAACACCACCGTGTAAAACAACATCCCGATGGACATCTCCACCACCAGATGCCTGGTATTGTCTGTCATGACATCTCCCCTTTCTGATTATGCTCGGATTCCGGTTTGAAAATACGGCTTTTTGTCTTGGGTCTGTCTACTCCCCCTTCACCGTCTGAAAGCGCCTTTTTCCAATGTTCCTCTTTCTCGATCCTGGCTTCCTTCGCATCCTGGTCGATCAGCCGTTTCGCCATCGCATAAGCGCCTCGTCCGCCGCCTAATACACCAAGAATCAGAAACACCAGTGTCAGATGAGTTCCATACCGTGAATCCAGGTAGCTGCCCGCAAAAATGCCCAGGAAAACCGGAGTCAGCACACAAAAACCAAGCTGGGTCACCATGGCCAGACTACGGTAAACGGATTTCTTATACTTCATGCCGATCAGTCTCCTTACCTCGATACCAGCAGGTCGCTCGCGCAGGCAGTCCTGCATCCGTTTTTCCTTTTTTCACCCTGGTATCATACATGATTGCGTATACAGAGTTTATTATACCCATCAAAACTTTCTTTGTCCAGAATTTCATGAAACTTCCCAGTTTCTTCATAATGTTTGTAAATTTTTTATATTTTTTGTACAATTTAGTTAATTTGTGTGATTCTCTATTTCCCTTCGTTAATTTTTTGTCTATTTTCTCCACCCTTCTCTCAACATCCGATGCGCCCGTTCCCATTACATTATTTTGATCGGAGAAATTTGGGGGACTTTTCAAAATTTTTTTTTAAATTTTCTAGTTTTCTCTTGCCTTTT
>OODU01001959.1_pt1 | contig 18756 bp, 19 predicted proteins | sample 1671171 | NCBI WGS metagenome assembly OODU01 (sample SAMN06348129, study PRJEB24527) | human gut metagenome | biome: human gut; feature: ankylosing spondylitis patient; material: feces | host: Homo sapiens | place: China | collected 2015-10
TTTTTTTTTTTTTAATGATACGGCGACCACCGAGATCTACACTCTTTCCCTACACGACGCTCTTCCGATCTATAAGAAATCTCATAAAACTCCAATTTATACCACAATAGTGGGAACAATTTTATATAAATCAACCTTTAGTTTTAATAAAATAACTTTATGCGCAAAATTTAGGTCATTTTAATTTACAAGCCATTTGCTAAATAAGTATAAAATACCAAAAAGCAATTTTATAAAAAGGTAAAGAAATGAAAGCAGATGTTAGCTTAGAATTATTCTTAAACAGCGACACGGCTATACTAGAAAAACATATAAGGCTGCTTAAAGCCATAGAAAAAACAAAAAGTATTACTAAAGCTGCTCAAGCTGAAGATATATCATATAAAAATGCATGGGACTCGCTTGATTTTTTAAATAATCGTTCTAAATTTCCATTAATAGTAAGAGTAAACGGAAATAGAAAAAATAGCGGTAGCGAGCTTAGCGATTACGCTAAAAAGCTTATAAAAACTTATGAAGTTATACTAAAAGCTCAAAAAATTTTCCTAGATGAAATTTGTAAAAATGAAGATATAAATGAAGATATAAATGAAGATATAATCAACAACCTACAAAGGATGAATATGAAATTAAGTGCTAGAAATCAACTTTTAGTTGAGATAACAGATATAAAAACAGGCGCGGTAAATTCAGAAATAACCGCCAAACTTAGCAATGGAAACAAACTAAGAGCAACTATAACAGTAGAGAGTGAAAAAGATCTTGGACTAAAAGTAGGAAAAGAGGTTCTTTTTATATTTAAAGCCCCTAGCGTAGTACTTGGAAAACAAGATGGAGAAAAAGATATAAAGATATCAGCTGCAAACAAGATCAAAGGTAAAGTTACAGAGGCGAAGCTCGGAGCAGTAAATGCGGAAATTACTATAGAAATAAACGATCAACAAAAAATCACAGCTATAATAACAAATGAATCTGCTCAAGATATGAGAATCAATGTAGGTGATGATATTTTAGTATTTATCAAAGCTAGTAATATTTTAATAGGAGCTTAAAACATAGCGGAGATATCTCCGCTAATCTCTAAACTTAAAAAAACAATCATTTAAAATTAAATATAAATATATAATTTATATGCTAAAAAATACTATTTTATGATATAATTTCGCATATAAATTTTAAATATCAAGGAGAATGGATGAAAAAATTACTGCTCATCGTCGCTTTTGTCATAGTCGGTTTTGCAAGTGAGTTAAACGTGGCTGCAGCTGCAAACACAACATACGCTTTTGAAGATATAAAAAAAGAGTTTAAAAAACTTTATCCGGATGCGAATTTGAACGTAAGTTTAGGATCTAGCGGAAAGCTAGTTGCTCAGATAAAAAACGGAGCTCCGTTTGAACTATTTATGTCAGCAGATATGAACTATGCAAACACGCTTTATAAAGATGGCTTTGCACTAAATGACGCTGTTATATATGCAAAAGGTAAAGTTGCTATGCTCTCAGTACGCGGATTTGATGTGACAAAAGGTTTAGAAGTCTTAAAAGATCCAAAAATCAAAACTATAGTGATAGCAAATCCAAAAACTGCACCTTATGGGGCTGCTAGTATAGAGGCTTTTAAAAATGCGGGAATTTATGACGCTATAAAAGATAAAATAGTAGAAGCAGGAAGTATAGGCGAAGCTCTAAGTCAAACTTTAAAAGCTGGCGATATAGGTTTTGTAGCAGCTAGCGCTATGTACAGCCCAAAAATGGCTGAGTATAAAGAAGGAAAAGAGTTTAATTTAGTAGATAGCAAACTTTATACAACAATAGATCAAGGTATAGTAATATTAAAAAACGGCGAGAAAAATAAACTTGCTAAAGATTTTTACGACTTTATCTTAGGGGAAAAAGGTAAAGAAATATTTGCAAAATACGGCTATGAATTTTAATGCAAGCAGTCGTTAGAGAGATAAAAATAGCTCATCAAGTGTGTGAAATAAAATTTTCATCGCAAGTTGGTGAGCTATTTATGCTCGGACTTGAGCTGCAAGATGATATCAAAATAGGCTCAAAAGTATTGCTCGGTTTTAAAAATAGCGATATAGCACTATCTTCTCACAAACAAATTAGCACTAGAAATAACTTTTGTGTCTCCATAACAAATATCAATGCAGGTGAAATAATATCTACAATAAATTTGAACTCAAATGGATTTATCTTTGAAACCGTATTAAGCTCAAATTTGATAAACGAGTTTAAAATAGGAGAGGAAATTTGGGCTTGTTTGAATGAAACATCTCTTTATATAAGTGAAATTTTATGATAGATATCTCTTGTCAAAAATCTCTTAGCGACAGTTTTCATCTTGATGTAAATTTTCAGATAAAAAAGGGAGATTTTGTAGCTTTTTACGGTAAAAGTGGAAGCGGTAAAACTACTATTTTAAGAATTATAGCAGGATTTTTAAAACCAGACAACGGATATATAAAAAACGGATCTTTAGTATATTGTGATAAAAACTACTATTTAGAACCGCAAAAGAGAAATATCGGTTATCTATTTCAAGACTACGCATTATTTCCAAATATGAGCGTGATAAAAAATCTTTTATTTGCAAATAATGACAAAAAACTTGCCAATGAACTTTTAAACTTAGCAGGGCTCGATGAACACAAAAACTCAAGCATCAATGCGCTTTCAGGCGGTCAAAAACAGCGCGTTGCGCTTGCTAGAGCTTTGATGAGAAAACCGGATATTTTGTTACTCGACGAGCCGCTTTCGGCTTTGGATAATGAAATAAGACAAAAATTGCAAGATTATCTCCTAAAAATACATGAAAACTTTGGTATGACTATAATTTTAGTAAGTCATGATGTAGGCGAAATTTATAAATTAGCAAATGTAGTATATGAGCTAAACAATGGAAAGATGATAAATATAGGCACGCCATCAGAGATTTTCTTAAAACCATCTGGCTCGCAAAAGTTTAGTTTTCACGCAAAAATACTAGAAATTCAAAAACGAGATACGATCTATGTTGTTATAGCAGAATGCGCAAATCAAATAAGCGAAGTAGTTCTTACCAAAAATGAAGTTTTAAATTTAAAAGCAGGCGATATAGTAACTCTAAGTGCAAAAGCATTTAAAATATCGGTAAAAGGTATAAAATGATAGATTGGACACCGTTTTTACTATCTTTTAAGTTAGCTCTTATCTCAAGTTTAATACTTTTTACCTTTTCTCTTCCACTTGCTTACATAATCGCAAGAACTGAATTTAAAGCCAAACCGATGGTTGAAGCAGTCATATCGCTTCCTTTAGTACTTCCACCGTCGGTTCTTGGATTTTATATGTTAATTTTTCTATCTCCATACTCGTTTTTAGGCAAATTTCTTGAAGCAAATTTTGACGTCAGACTTGTTTTTAACTTCACTGGACTTATCATAGCAAGTTGCGTATACTCTCTCCCGTTTATGTTTCAGCCTCTTTTAGCAGGATTTAAATCTATGCCGAACTCGCTTATAGAAGCTAGTTACTCCCTTGGAAAGAGCAAATTTAAAACTTTAATTTATGTAGCTATGCCAAATATAAAACCGTCTTTGCTAACAGCTTTTATAGTAAGTTTCGCTCACACTTTAGGCGAATTCGGCGTTGTTTTGATGATAGGCGGAAGTATAGGCGGCGAAACTAAAGTTGCAAGTATTGCGATTTATGACGCTGTTGAACTTTTGGACTACGATTTGGCTCATATATACTCAGGAGTGATGCTAGCTATCAGCTTTACAGTGCTGTTTTTGGTGTATTATATTAACCATAAAATAGCAAAAAAATAGTATAATTAACAAAAAAAGGATTTGGATGAAAAAAATTCCATTTTTTATAATTATACTTTTTTCCATCATAGGTTGTGCTAATAGCGTACAAAACGTATACGTGTCGACTAGCTCGCCTCTATTTATAACAGATAAACTATCGGAAAAAAAAGTAAATATACAAACTAGAAACTCAGAGGGAAATCTAACTGATATTATAAAATTTGAATTGGTTAAAAACGGCTATGAAATATCAGATTTAAACAACTCGAACATACATATAAAAGCAAATATCAACTACTTTAGAAAAAATAGTTCCGTAAAACCAAATTCAAATTTCTTTATAGGAAGTAATTTTGGAATGGGAAGACATTTTATGAGTCGCGGGATAGGATTTTCGTATTTGCATAGTTTTGATGATGACTACTTTGATACGGAGTACTTTTATGACTCACAAGTATCGCTTTTTATAAATATCAAAAACGGTAGTTCATACCAAACGAATTTAAACATCCAAAGTGAAAAATCACCGATAAATTTTGATAGAGATAGAACTATTTTGAATTTCAACGAAAATATCGCTAAAAAGATAGCAGAAATTCTAAACGGATATTGAATTTAGTATTTTAAAATATCTGTTTTAGCATCTTAAAAATTACTCTTTGCTCATCATGTCTTTATAGCTACTAAGAGAATTTTTTCTATCTTCTAGATATCTACCGAGTTTTTGTCTATTTTCTTCAAAAAATACTTCAAAGTCCTCTTTGTCTCGTATTTTATCTTCTCCAAATTTATCCAAAAGAACATTTGAACTGCCGACTAAAACTAAGTATTTTCTATTTTCATAGCTTAAAAGAGCAACTTTATTTGTATTATCAATACTTTTTTCATATATAACTTCTACGCCGCCATCATCTGTTTTTAGCTCCCATGACGGAGTTTTTATCTCCTCGGTCTTTGTTGGTGAAGGATCAGAAACACTAAACGCGGAATTTCTATTGATATCTTGCTTTATGGGCTCTTTTGGCTCACTTGGCTGAATCGGCTTTTTATCTATATTATCTCCTATAGTAAATAAAATATCATTTTTCGGTTTCGCTAATCTCTTTTTTATGATAAAAGATATGAAAAATAGTATAAGTAAAACAACTATCACGGAAATATATCTTGAGTCGATATCGGCAGAAACTACGGTATTGTCTTTTGTCTGTATATTTGATGGTATAGCTGCTTGATTTTGATTTGTTTTGATATTTGCAACTCTGATTCTAAGACCAAATTTATCCGGGGTTTTAGAAGCTGTTATAGCTATAGGCAAATTTGATTTTAATTCAACTAGCGTTGAGAGCTTATTAGGCGATGATATAAAAATATTTTGCAAAATTGATGAGTTTATACTCTTATCTATCTGCTCTTCAACATTTAAATCACTCAGCATAAGACTAGTTTTATCTCCTGCTACTTGCTGTTTAATACTACCGTCATAAGGAGAATCGAAACTGAGCATTATATCTACTCGATCGCCTCTTTCATATATATTATAAGTTAATAAATTCACACCAAATAACGGTAAAGTAGCAAATAACAGAATTATAAATCTCATAACAACTCTCTTTTAAAGTATTGAATTACGGATTTTGAATCAAGAATCTCATTTATACGTATAGCTAAATTCTTCTCATAAACCATAACTTCGCCCTTGCCAAAAATCCTATTATTGATATATAGCTCCACACTCTCTCCGGCTGGTTTTTCTAAGTCTATAACCGATCCTACTTCGAGCTTTAAAAGCTCTTTTACGGTTATAGACGTAGTTCCTAGCTCACTTATAAACTCAACTCCTATATCAAGGAGTTCGTCATATCCGTGAAAGAGTCCGTTTGGGCTTAGTTCTTCATCGCTCATGCTTTTTTATAGCCTATTTTAAATGTTCTATTTTTCATTTTAAAAAGTTTCGACTCTGCTAGTTTTACCGGAAAGGATTCAACTTTACCTAAAAACTCCGGAGTACCTAATTTATATTTTCCATCATGTCTATCATTTAATAAATTTTTTGCATAACCTATTATTTGATTTGCAACTTCTCTTGAAAGATCACCTAAATCAACATGCTTCTCATCAGATACGTTTAATAAAACTTTTGCAAAATACTTCAATGTATCTCTTTTAAAATATAAGAAAAATTGATACTCTTCATTATCTTTATACACAGGAATACTAGCACCATAAACATCTTTGCCAAGCTTACTTCCATCTTTTAGCTCAAACCCCAAAGTATCAGTGCAAAAATGCTTAGTAGCATAGCACACAGCACTCATCATAACCTTACTCCTTAGCTTTTTTAGTTATTATACTAAATTTTTATTGAAAAAACCATTTCAAATAAAAATATAATGTATTAAATTTGAAATATTTCAAATTTAAACCTATTAAAATTAAACTTTTACTACAAAAAAAGAGTCGAAACGACTATTTTTTGAATATCTCTTCTATATGATAATTTATCTCATTTGGGCTATACTTATTTGTGAGTTTGACTATCTCAGTGCCTACTATAGCACCGTCGGCATATAATTTTGTTTTTTTCACGTCCTCATTTGTTTTGATACCAAAACCGACGGCTACAGGCAATGAAGTAGAACTTTTTATATCTTTTATCATATCTTTTAGCCTATCTACTGGACTTTGCTCACCTCCAGTTACGCCAAGAGAGCCGACTGCGTAGATAAATCCGTTAGCATCACTTAATATATCTTTTGTGCGTTTAGAAGACGTAGGGCTGATAAGAGGTATTAAACAAAGCTTAAATTTAGAAGTTTTAGCTCTAAATTCACTACTTTCGTCATGAGGCATATCAGGAACTATCAATCCGCTTATACCAACCTCTTTTGCTTTAGCTAAAAATTTATCTTCCCCATAGGCTAAAATTAGATTATAATAGACTAAAAATACCAAAGCTTTATCCGTTTTAACATCTTTAAGCATATCAAAAACAGTGTCTGTAGTAACTCCACTTTGACACGCACTAAAACTAGCCATACTTATGAGTTTTCCATCAGCCAAAGGATCAGAATACGGAATTCCGATCTCTATAATATCAAGACAGCTCTCATCAAGTAAATTTAAAAACTCTTTTGTGTATTCTAAATTTGGGTATCCGGCGACTATATAGCCTATATTTGCTTTTTTGCCCTCAAAAGCTTTTTGTATCTTATCCATATATTGTTCCTTTTTTATACTCCATTATAGTATTCATATCTTTATCACCTCTACCGCTAACGTTTATTACTATATTTGATTTTGTTTTTAAATTCGGACAGAGTTTTTCAAGATAAGCTAAAGCGTGAGAGCTTTCTATAGCAGGTATTATACCTTCTAAGCGCGTACAAAGCTTAAGAGCATTTATACACTCATCATCGCTTACTGCGTAGTATTCTACTCTTTTAATATCTTTTAAATGAGCGTGTTCTGGTCCTACTCCTGGGTAATCAAGTCCGGCACTTATACTATGAACAGGCAAAATTCTTCCGTACTCATCTTGTAAAACTACTGTTTTCATACCATGGATTATACCGTCTTTTCCTTTTGTCAAAGTAGCCGCGTGATAAGGAGTATCAGCCCCTAAACCTGCGGCTTCTACGCCTATTATCTTCACGTTTTCATCACCCAAAAATGCTGAAAATATACCTATAGCATTACTTCCGCCGCCTACGCAAGCTATAATGTAATCTGGTTTCACTCCTTTTTCATTTAGCTGAGCTTTGGCTTCGCGCCCTATAACACTTTGAAAATCCCTAACCATCTTTGGATACGGATGAGGTCCGACCGCTGAGCCTATAACATAGAACCTTGCTTCTATCTCATTTACCCATGCTTGAATAGCTGCGGTGGTAGCTTCTTTTAAAGTAGCCAAACCATCGGTTATACTTACTACGTTTGCTCCTAAAAGATGCATTTTATAGACGTTTAACGCTTGTCTTTTAGTGTCACACTCTCCCATATATACGTCGCATTCTAAACCTAAAAGTGCAGCAGCAGTCGCAGTCGCAACTCCGTGCTGTCCAGCTCCTGTTTCAGCCATCACCTTTCTTTTTCCCATTTTTTTTGCGAGCAATGCTTGAGCTAAAGCATTATTTATCTTATGAGCTCCAGTATGATTTAGATCTTCGCGCTTGAGATAAATTTCGTGACCGTAATACTCGCTTAACCTTTTTGCATGATACAACGGACTTGGTCTGCCGACATAATCTTTTAAAAGAGAATCTAACTCATCTCTAAATTCTTTAGTATTTGCTATGCTCTCATAAGCTTCTTCAAGCTCCAAAAGAGCGTTCATAGCAGTCTCCGGAACAAACTGACCACCATATTTTCCAAAATACGCTTTTACATTCATTTTAAATCTCCTAAACTAACTATTTTTAAAATTTCCATTATTTTATCACTATCTTTTATGCCGTTTTCATCTTCTATACGACTATTTATATCAACAAAACTTGGCTTAAGCTTCATCGCGTCTCTTAAATTTTCTACGCCGATTCCTCCGGCTAACCCAAATTTAGCGTCTAAACCCTGGAGTAAATTCCAGTTGAATTTAACGCCGTTTCCACCTTTTAAAACACCTTGTGTATCAAAAAGAATTTTATCATAACTTCCTTGCAGATCAGGCAAATTCTCTCCTACGCTAAAAACCTGCCAAACTTCACAACCCAATTTAGTTTTATCTTCTATTTTTTCATAAATTTGAACTGCATCCAGATCTGCAAATTTTACTATTTTAGTTATCTCATCAAATTTAATTCCCGCAAAAACTCCTACGACTTTTATACCAAATTTATGAGCTAAATTTGATATATCTTTTGCAGTTTCGATACTAACTTTTCTTTTACTATCTGCAAAAATAAGCCCTATAAAATCAACTCTAACACCGTTCAATTCACACTCACAAACGCTTTTAGCTTCGCTAAGGGTTTTGATACCGCAAATTTTTATCTTCATTTGCCGATATAATCTTTATAAAATTCCCATACCCTACCAGAACGCAGAGCCTCAAGTATGAGCGGTTTTGCATCCATAGGAGAGCTTACAAAATCAGCCGCATACAGACCAAACATAGCATTTATGAGAACTATATCAAATCTAGCTCCGCTTAGTTCGCCTTTTATAGTAGATTCAAATATTTTAGCGTTATTTTCAGCATCTCCACCCTCTATATCGGCGTGAAAAGCCCTTGTAAATCCAAATTGTTCAGGCGTTATCCTGTATTCTAATATTTTACCGTCTTTTACTTCATGAATAAGAGTTTCATCACAAAGCGTTATCTCATCCATACCGTCCATACCGTGTACAACAAGAGCATGTTTCCTACCTAAATTTAAAAGCGTTCTAGCCATAAGCTCATTTACCTCTTCAAGATAATTTCCGGCTATTTGATTAGTAAGATTTAAATTTGGATTAAGAAGCGGACCTAGCATATTAAATACCGTTCCTATACCAAGGCGATTTCTTACTTCTTTTACCTCGGCTGTTATTTTGTGAAAAAACGGAGCATGAAAAAATGCTAAATTTTTTGAATTTAAAGTCTCTCTTAACTCTCCTATATCACTGTTTAACGATACTCCAAGGGTATTTAGCAAATCGCTGCTTCCGCTTTTGCTAGTGATGGCTTTGTTGCCATGTTTTGCGACTTTAACGCCCATACTAGCTAGTATGAAAGCCACCGTGGTCGATATATTTATCGTTTTTAATTTATCACCGCCGGTGCCTACGATGTCAAACATCGGCGTAGTGTCGCTATAAGTAATCGAGTATTTAAGTATATTTTTAACAAGAGCGGCAAGGCTATCAGGATAAAGAGATTTTTCGCTTATCAAAACCAAAAGTCCTGCAAGCTGAACTATATCATAATTTTTATCGTTTATTTCTTTGCATATAACTTCATAATCTCCGCTTTCTAGAGGAAATCCTTTTTGTAGTTTTGTCATAAATGGAGCAAAATCAACCACTTCTTTCTCCTTTGTCTTTGGCTTATTTAAATTTACAAAATTTTCTATAATCTTCTTTCCGTACTCGGTAAAATAACTCTCGGGGTGAAACTGAATACCGTATATGGGCTTTGATTTATGTTTCAAACCCATGATAATTCCATCATCGCTAAACGCTGTTATTTCAAGGCATTCAGGAATATTATCCACATATAAAGAGTGGTACCTCATAACATTAAATTCATTTGGCAACTCCTTAAAAATACCGCTATTATTTACAACTTTTATAACGCTACTTTTACCGTGCATAGGATTTTCTAATCTTTTTATATCAGCACCAAAACTAAGACCGATAGCTTGATGACCAAGGCAAATTCCAAGAATCGGAATATCTAAATTTGAACTTAATATATCAAGACAAACGCCGCTATCTTTTGGATGTTTTGGACCGGGACTTAAGATGATTTTACTAGGGTTTAAAGCATTTATACCGTCTATAGTTATCTCATCGTTACGTACGCACCTTATTTCTTCATCTGTTGTTTCTAAAATATACTGATAAATATTATAAACAAAACTATCATAGTTATCTATCATCAAAATCATCGTATTTCCTTACAGCTTTGCTCAAAAACTTTTACGCAGCTTCTTCGTTTTTTACATATCTCGGAATACTCATTTTCAGAATTGCTATCCCATACTATACCGGCTCCGGCACCTATAAAAACCTTTGAAATTTCATCATCTTTAGCTATAAAAATAGCCGAACGAATAAGAATCGCCATCTGAACATCTCCGTTAAAATGCCAAAATCCGATTCCTCCGCCATAAATACCTCTAGAGCTAAGTTCTAATTCGCCGATAATCTGCATAGCGCGAATTTTCGGACTTCCGCTAAGCGTACCTGCTGGAAAAACCACGCTTAAAACATCAAAAGCACTCTTATCGTCTCTTTTTTGCCCATAAACTTCACTTACTATATGCATAACGCTTTCAAAATACTCCACGTGCATTGGATTTTTGACTTTTATGCTGCCTTGTTTGGCAAACTTTGAGATATCGTTTCTAGCTAGATCTATCAGCATTTTATGCTCACTAAGCTCTTTTTCATCGCTCAAAAGATCTTTTTTTAGGACTTCATCTTCGTTTGCATCTTTTCCTCTGCCCCTAGTGCCGGCTATTGGAGCGGCAAAAATCTCGCCTTTTTTTATCTGCATTACAAGCTCGGGACTGCTTCCTGCAACCACGCCAAATAAAGTAGGAAAATAAAACATATACGGACTTGGGTTTTTTACTTTCAATGTTTCGTAAAAATCAAGCGCTTTTAAATTTGACTCAAGCTCTAAAATTTCACTTAATACAACTTGAAAAATATCACCGTTTTTTATATACTCTTTAGCTTTCTTTATAGCATTTTTAAAATGCTCTTTTTCTAAATTTAGATCAGTATTTACTTTGTAAAATCCATTTTTAAACTCGGGCTTATGAGGTTTCGCATCTTTTAAATTTGAAAAATACGCATCATTTCCGTAAAAACTATAAATTTTACTCTGCTTATCATAATGCAAATACGCTTTTGCGTCTGCATAAAAATATGTCGGAAACTCGTAAATAGACTCTTTTTTATCTCCGATATTTTCAAATTTATAAACCACGTCATAACCCATCACGCCAAACAGTCCTGCAAAATCGCAAATTTTATTTCCGTTTTCATAAGCAAATTTTAACTTACTAAGATCGTCGCCCCAGATGTATTCACAGTCTATGCCTATTATAGCTTGAGTTGTATCTTCTGCTAAATATGAGTTTGGATAACTGCTTAAAATCTCTCTTAGGTATACGACCGGTTCTTGTAAAAGCATTTTGGCTCCAAAAGTTTTTTTAAAAAAATATTATACAGAATTTTTTCTTTGTCTATCTTAAAGTACAAATTTAAATTTATAGCTATACTTGAGGTTTATTTTTTAGTGATTTTATCCGTAAATTTGTAAAATTTAAATTTAGGTATAAGAAATTTTATCCCAAAATCTAAATTTTAGGATAAAAGAGCAAATTACTTAGTAATAGCTTTAAAGAAGTTTGATTGAGCCGCGCTTAGTTTATTTACCACTTCATCACAGTTGGCACCGTAACTTTTTGCTATATCTTTGATATCTCTATAAGCAACAACTGTTTTTGAGTCGTTATCTTTATAAATCACCATTTTTAACGGAAGTTCAAGAGCGATTGATGGTTCACATTGCATTAGCGGAGTTCCTGCTTTTGGCGCTCCAAAAGCGACTACAACAGTATCCCTCATTTCTAAATTTACCTCTTTTGCTAGCTTAGAGTGTTCAAACACACCAAATACCTTAAGACCTTTTTCTTTTAAAATATTTTGCAATTTAGCTGCAGTTTCATCGACTCCAAGCGGACTAAATCCAGTAACTAACATCTTATCTCCCGCAAATGCAAATCCTACAAGTAGGCTTGCTAAAAGTAAAATTTTCTTCATTCTTATCCTTTGAAATAGAAATACTTCATTGTACTTTATATTTTTAAATTTAAAACTATCTATCATTAGTAAGCAATGTTTTATATCTAAACTGATACAATTTCTAATTCAAATTTGAAAGGATAGCATGATCTTACTTCCGGTATTTGGCATCCTGATAGGATTCATATCTGGATTTTTCGGGATCGGCGGCGGAACGGTTTTAGTACCTATAATGCTCGCTTTAGGATACGATATCAAAGAAGCTATAGGCATATCCATACTTCAAATGGTTTTAAGTGCTACTTTTGGTAGCTTTATAAATTATAAAAGCTCAAATTTCATTCTCAAAGACGGATTTATAGTTGGATTAGGCGGATTTGTAGGAGCTAGTTTATCCGGATTTGTAGTATCAAATATACAAGAAAGAGTTTTAGAGTGGGGATTGCTCATAATTTTAGCAATATCTATATCAAAATTTTTCTATGTAAATACAGCCGCTAAACCAAAAGACCCTCCAAAATATATCTTATTTATAGTCGGATTTTTTACCGGAGTAATCGCTATATCTATGGGAGCTGGAGGTGGAATACTTTTAACTCCTATTTTAGTAGGATTTTTAGGAATGGATATCAAAAAATCAGTATATATAAGTCTATTTTTTGTACTTTTTAGTTCTATTTCTGGTTTTGTAAGTCTTGCCTTTCATGATCTTATCAACTATAAAGCCGGACTTTTGATAGCAGTAGGATCATTGATCGGTGTATATTTTGGTACGAAAACCAGCCACAAAATAGACAAACAAGCTCAAAAATGGTGGCTTGTAGCACTTTATATATCTATGTTTGGGTTGATGGTGAAAAAAATATTTTTTTAAATTTAAAAGTTAGGACTAAATATGAGTGAGTTTTTGCTACTTAGCTTTTTTGGTATTTTTGTAGGATTCGCGTCTGGATTTTTCGGGATCGGCGGCGGCGGAATTATCGTAAGCGTACTTGTATTTTTAGGATACGATATCAAATACGCGATTGGCATATCAGTCATGCAGATGATATTTAGCTCACTTTTTGGTTCATATATCAACTATAAAAAAGGTATGTTTAAATTTGGAGAAGGATTTTACGTAGGAATCGGCGGTATATTTGGTGCATTTTTAAGCGGATTTATAGTCAAATACACCCCATCTTTATGGCTAGAATGTATGTTCGCTAGTCTGCTTTTCATTATGATCATAAAGGCTTTTATTAAAAAAAGTTTTGCTAGCGAAGAGAAAAAACTATCTAAACCTATACTTATTATAATAGGTATTTTTGTCGGCATTATGGGTGTCAGCGTCGGAATCGGCGGAGGAATGCTTATAAGTCTTATATTTTTTGGATTTTTAGGATATGATATCAAAAAAGCGGTATCTATGGGGCTATTTTTTGTAGTTTTTGCAGGAGTTAGCGGATTTATAAGCCTTAGTATAAACGGACTTGTTGATTATTATCACGGATTTGCGCTTGGTATAGGAGCGATAATTGGAGTATATTTTGGTACAAACGCATCTATAAAAATAGACAGAACAAAACAAAAACGACTAAATTTAGGATTTAATATGACACTGTTTTTGCTAACTATAAAAAAGATTTTTCTTGGCTAGTAATTTAGCCAAGAAAATTAAATTAAATCTTTAGACCAAATACAGTCGTAGTCAAGAACATAACAGTAAGAGTTATCAAGAATATACCTACTATATTTAACCATAATCCAGCTTTTATCATATCGCTGATCCGCACGTATCCCGAGCCGTAAGCTATAGCATTTGGCGGAGTCGCGACAGGTAGCATAAATGCACAAGTAGCGGCTAAAGCAACAGGCACCGTAAATAGCATAACATTGCTTCCCTCATATCCTAAACCTATAGCAACCCCGGCTATAACCGGCAAGAACGCCGCTGCAGTAGCGGTATTTGAAGTGATCTCTGTTAAGAATATAACAAGAGCGGTAACTGCCACTATAACAGCAAGTATAGGCATAGTTCCTAAAGCCGAAACTTGATGTCCTATCCATAAAGATAATCCTGTTTTGCTAAATTGAGCAGAAAGTGCAAGACCTCCACCGAATAATATAAGGATATCCCACGGAAGTTTCTTAGCGCTATCCCAGTCTATAAGTCTCTCTCCGCTTTTGTTTGCAGGAATGATAAAGAGCAATACAGCGACGCTCATAGCGACGATCGTATCAAGACTGCCTACTTTTATCCCATATGCTTTTAGTATAAAACCAAGAAATATCCAGCAAAGCGCAGCAGATATGAACACGCCACCTACTAGCCACTCAGCGCTGCTCATATTTCCGAGTTTTTTGTACTCTTCATAAATGATTTCTTTACCTCCTGGTATCTCGTCTATCTCAGGCGGAAATAACCAATAAACAAGTATAGCCCAACAAATAGCAAGCATAGTTACGGCTAAAGGAACGCCCATTATCATCCACTGGCCAAAACCAATCTCTACGCCGAATTCGTTTTTCATATGAGCTACAAGAAGTGCATTTGGCGGAGTTCCTATGATAGTACCAAGAGAGCCGATAGAAGCGGCGTAAGCGATACCGAGCATTAAGGCAATGCCGAAATTTGAAGTAAATGAGCTTGTTCTTGCTTTTACTTCTTCTACTATATCTTTACCTTTATGGATCACAGCACTTGCTATACCGCCTTGAGTGCCTTTACGAGCTATCTCATCAAGATGTCTCATATCGCCCTCCACTGTACCGTCATCCTTATCGGTAGTAAGTTTACTGACTAAGTGCAAAACAGAAAGTCCTACTGGAAGCATCATAACCGCGGTCGCAGTGTTGCTAACCCACATAGACATGAATCCGGTCGCCACCATAAATCCAGCAACCAAACGGCGCGGACTTGTTCCGATTAGTAACACAATACCAAGAGCTATCCTAGTATGCAGATTCCACTTTTGCATAGCAAGAGCTAAAACGAACCCACCCATAAACAGATATATAGTATCTGAAGCGTACGGAGCCGCAGCTGATTTAAAGCTATCGACACCTAAAAGCGGAAACAAAACCATAGGCAAAAGAGCAGTAGCAGGAAGTGCTATAGCCTCGCTCATCCACCATATACCCATCAGCACAGCCACAGCAGCTACTATAGGAAGACCTTCTATATTTAACTTTTTGCCGTTTGCAGCGGCGTTTGCTATATCTCCAGCACTACTTGGCATCATATAATACACCAAAAGAGCAGCCAAAATACCACCAAAAAGACCGATAATCTGAACAGTACTGGTCTTTTTATCCACAGGAATGTTTGGATTTGCCATATAACCTCCTCATAATATTTTATCAACATACACATATTAATAAGAATAAAATTAGTTTGTTGTAAATTTCAACTAAATTTATGTTATTTTGAAAAATATGTGAATAAAAGTAACACCTAATATGCAAATATAAAAATTATTTGAAATTTAATTTTTAAATTTAGATTTTTTCTCATTTCTTTAAGATTAAAACAATTTTTGATATAATCATTGATTTGAAATTTAATGGACAAGTTATGAATGAAACTATAAAAATAACAGGTGCGAAAGAGCACAATCTTAAAAATATCAGCTTAGAAATACCGAAAAACCGCCTTGTAGTATTTACTGGGCTTAGCGGTAGCGGAAAAAGCACGCTCGCTTTTGACACGCTTTACGCAGAGGGTCAAAGACGCTATATAGAGAGTCTTTCTTCTTACGCAAGACAGTTTTTAGACCGCATAGGGAAACCAGACGTCGATCACATCGAAGGTCTTACTCCAGCTATCGCGATCGATCAAAAATCGACAAGTAAAAATCCTCGCTCTACCGTAGGAACTATAACTGAAATTTATGATTATTTAAGACTTTTATACGCTAGGATCGGGGTTCAACACTGCCATAAATGCGGCAAAATCGTCTCAAAAATGAGCGCGAGCGATATCATAGATCAGATCACAAAGCTTCCTGATGGCGCTAAAATCACGATCTTAGCTCCTATGGTACGTGAAAAAAAAGGAAGTTTCGCGGACGAACTAGAAAAATTAGCCAACAAAGGCTACGTAAGATCCATGATAGATGGAGTCATGGTAAGACTAGATGAAGAGATAGAACTCAGCAAAACCAAAAAACACACCATAAAAGTCGTGATAGATAGAGTAGTTGTAAGCAAGGAAAACTCTTCAAGGATAGCAAGCGACGTCGAAAAAGCGCTTCATGAAAGTTTTGGTGAAGTAGAGATTGATATAAGCAATGCGAGTGAGCTAAATTTAGAAAAAAGCTTAATACATTTTAGTGAACATAACGCTTGTTTTGACTGTAAAATATCATTTAACGCTCTTGAACCCCTAAGCTTTAGCTTCAACTCTCCAAAAGGCGCTTGTCCTAGCTGCGACGGGCTTGGAATCCGTTTTAGCTTAGATCTAAACAAAATCATCGATGAAAATCTCAACGTAGAACAAGGCGCAATAAAAGTGATGTACGGATTTAACAAGAGTTATTTTTATAAATTTACGCTTGCTTTTTGCGAACAAAACGGTATAAATACCAAAACTCCTTACGGGGAACTAAATGAAGACGAAAAAAGGCTCATACTTTATGGAAATGTTAAAAATATAAATTTTTTATGGAAAAGACATAAGATAAGTAAAACTTTTGAAGGTGTCTTAAAAATCGCCTATGAGATATTGAAAGATGATAAAGATTTTAGTGATTATATGACCGAAAAACAGTGCGAAGTATGTAACGCCAAGCGTTTAAAACAAGAGAGTTTAGCAGTCAAAGTCGCGGGGAAAACCATAGGCGATATCATAGATATGAGCATCGAAGACTGTACTAAATTTTTTAGCGATAGCTCAAATTTTACTCATTTAAACGATCAACAAAAGATGATAGCTACACCGATCTTAAAAGAGATAAACGAAAGACTATTTTTTCTTTATGACGTCGGACTTGGGTATCTAAGTCTTGGTAGAGACGCTAGAACCATAAGCGGCGGAGAAGCTCAAAGAATTCGTATCGCAAGCCAGATAGGAAGCGGACTTAGCGGCGTAATGTACGTACTTGACGAGCCTAGTATCGGACTTCATGAAAGAGACACTTTAAAACTTATAAAAACGCTAAGAAATTTGCAAGAAAAAGGAAATACGGTAATCGTAGTCGAACACGACAAAAAAACCATAGAAGCGGCTGATTTTATCGTCGACATCGGTCCTGGAGCCGGAGTGCACGGCGGAGAAGTCGTATTTGCAGGAACTTACGAAAAGCTTTTAAAATCAAACACACAAACGGCAAACTATATAAACGGTAAAAAATCCATAAATTACTATAAAGGCAGAAAACAAAGCGATTATATCAGTATAAGCAGTGTAAATTTAAACAATATATCAAATTTAAACGTCAAATTTCCACTTAGAAATTTAGTCGGAGTGACAGGAGTAAGCGGTAGCGGAAAAAGCTCGCTCGTACTTCAAACCCTACTTCCGACTGCTCTTGAAGAGCTAAACCGAGCTAAAAAAGTACAAAAAATAAAAGGCGTCAAGATAGAAGGTTTAGAACATCTCGATAAAGTTATCTATCTAGACCAAAGTCCTATCGGTCGTACGCCGCGCAGCAACCCTGCAACTTATACCGGAGTTATGGATGAGATAAGAGGGCTTTTTGCCTCTACGAAAGAAGCAAAACTCAGAGGATACAAAATAGGAAGATTTAGTTTCAACGTAAAAGGCGGTAGATGCGAAAAATGTAGCGGCGAAGGAGAGATAAAAGTAGAAATGCACTTTTTACCGGATATCAACGTGGTTTGCGATATCTGCAAAGGCTCTCGCTACAACGCCCAGACTTTAGAGATAGAGTATAAAGGCAAAAATATAGCCGAAGTTTTAAATATGAGCGTCGATGAAGCTCTTACTTTTTTCAAAGCAGTACCGAAAATTTACGCAAAACTAAAGACTATAAGCGACGTAGGACTTGGATACGTAACTTTAGGTCAGCCGGCAACCACTCTAAGCGGCGGAGAAGCACAACGCATAAAGCTTTCGAAAGAACTCAGCAGAAGCGACACGGGAAACACTTTGTACGTGCTTGACGAGCCTACGACAGGACTTCATTTTGCCGATGTCGATAGGCTAGTAAAAGTGCTACATCATTTAGTAGACCTTGGAAATTCCGTCATAGTTATAGAACATAATCTTGATGTTATAAAAAACTGCGATTATCTGATAGATATGGGACCTGAGGGCGGAGCTGGAGGTGGAAAAGTGGTGGCCAAAGGAACCCCTATAGAAGTAGCTAAAAAATATAAAAAAACAGGTTCATTCACAGGTGAGTTTTTAGAAAACGAACTAAAAGATATGGGGCTTTTGAAATAAATTTACGTTAGCCGAGTTTAAATTTAAAAAACCGGCTAATAAAATTTGATCTAAATTTATAGTTATAAATTTAAAAATATATTCAATTTCATCTTAATATAATAATAGTAAA
>OODU01001967.1_pt1 | contig 18676 bp, 16 predicted proteins | sample 1671171 | NCBI WGS metagenome assembly OODU01 (sample SAMN06348129, study PRJEB24527) | human gut metagenome | biome: human gut; feature: ankylosing spondylitis patient; material: feces | host: Homo sapiens | place: China | collected 2015-10
TAATGATATAGCCATCTACTGGCCGGAAAATAAAAATCCCTTCTTCTTAATTTGTCCTTGACAAGGGGTACACTTTAAGTTAAATATTGAATTGTCAAAGCTTGGGCGTACAGAAGATATATTGAAAGCGGCAGTTGACAAGGAATATCAGGAAAAGCTGTTGAAAGAGTTTGAGTTATAAATATTAATGGAGCAAAGCATACTGAGGCAGAGCAGTATTGTAATAGTGCCAGAAATATAAATAGTGCAAGAGATATCAATAATATGTAACGGAAGTGCAGGAGAGATATGATCACAGGAGAATATAGTAACCGTTTACAAATTAATTGCCAAGGGAACAATAGAAGAGAATATTGTAAAATTGCAGGAAAAGAAAATGGCTCTTGCTGATCAGATTATTGGCGGAGAAGAAATGGGAAGTGGAAGCTTCAGTAAGGAAGAACTGCTGGAATTGTTGAAAGAGTTGTAGATTTAAACATGGAGATGTTATCTTAGAATTGTCAAAGATTGGGCGTACAGAAGATATATTGAAAGCGGTAGTTAAGAATCATAAGAGGCAAGAGAAAATACTATTTTCTCTTGCCTCTTGCCATCCGTGCAGGATACCATTTTTCAAACCATGCTGTGAAAAGCCCCATCAATATAGGAATCAGATTATTCACAAGGATAAGTACATTTCCAAACCCGGCTTTCTTAAACAGAAAGGTCCAAATTGCTGTCAGTACATATAGCGTGCCCCATGCCGCGGCAAGAATATAATTTGTCTTCATAAAGAGAGGGTTTTGATGCGCATTTTCACCCCCATAATTATATTTTACATATGCAGCGCATAAAGGTTCTTTTGTCAGGCATGAAAGCAGCCAGAAGAGTCCAAATACAAGATATCCGATGTTTGTTGGAAGAACTCCGTTTCCGGTTATATTTGCCGCTGCAGAAAGTATAGCAACAGCTGCCATAGAGAGCTGATCCCAGATGACAAATTTATGTTTTCTCATAATAAACGGTACTGTTGCGACCACAAGTAGTGTTATCATAGCTCCGACTTCCGGATGAATAGAAACAGCGATCCAGAACGTAATCCATGGTATCAGCATTGTCGTCATGGAAGGCTTTTTCTGTTCAATCGTATTTTGCGGCGTTTTCTCTGTTTTTTTGACTACAGATACGCTTCCGAAGAATTTATCCCAATCAATCATCAAGGAAAAGTCGCCGGATACCGTATACATCTGTTTCCCCAATGCTTCTGCACCACCGATTTCTCCACGGGAAATAGCTGACCATACAGTAAAAGGCGTGTCTATGCGAGTAGTTGGAGAAAGACGTCCATCAGTAAATACCTCGCTTCCTGTCTTGCTAAGCTGAATCTGGTAGGTGTGATCCAAATCGGTAAAGTGAATCTCAAGTACGCGTTCTTTTCCATCATAGCTGTCTTTGTTATAAAGAGTGGCCATTTGCCGGGTAAATACAAGATCATCAGGTTCTTTTTCTCCGGTCGTTTTACTAATGCCCCAGCTGGCATCTGCCATCTTTTCAAACACATCTCTGGGATATAAAAGCGTGTGGAGTATTGCATCTGTTTCTTCAGAGATTGTTCCAGTCATTGCATATTCTGAGCCGGCACATTTTACAGTGGAAAGATATTCATCTGTTCTTGCAGACAATTCTTTTACACGGAATAATTCTCCCTGACCACAAAAGATGGTCGTATAATTTCCTTTGCCGAGAAAATGATCAAACATCCGCAATACACTGTCATAGTTTCCAACAGCAGAATAAAAGCCACAGGTGGAAATCAGAACATGCCTTTTACCTTCCATATCATATCTGGAGTCATGACTTCCGCTTCCGTATCCGTTCTGTTTTGAACTCATAAAAGGAAGACTCATAGGAAGCTGACGGTCGATCAAATTCTTTAAGATACCTGGGACATTAAAATAGTACAGTGGAAAAGACCACAGAATAAGATCAGCATCAATCAATTTTCCAATAACCTTTTGCATATCATCCTTGATACAGCATATGCCAGGTGTTTTCTGCCAGCACGCAAAGCATCCTTTACACGCAGCTATATTCATTGAAGCTACATGGAGTTCATCGATGGAGATGCTTTCTTCATCATCCGTACATCCATTTTTAAATCCTTCAATAAAACTGTATGCAAGCTTTAATGAATTACTTCTTTTACCTTTAGGACTCCCATTGATCAGAAGTATCTTCATGCTTTCATCCCTCCGAATTCATAAATAAGATGTTGGGGTCAAAAAGTATTTTGACCCCTATGATACACGGATTGCTTCGCATTTCATGCTCTCGCAATCCTAAAACACCTCAAATCCGCTCATTTTTCTACGAAAAATGGCTACTTTTCGGTGTTTTGCGGGTCAATAAGTCATGCTTTTTCATGCAAGCAAGAAACGCATGACCTTTTGACCCTTGTATCATACATAATAATAAAGTATAAGAGGTGCTTACAAAATCCGCAACCTGAAATTCGCAAAATTGTTGTAAAGTATTATGGAAAAGTGATATTATGAAACTAATATTTGGAAGGTTATGTGATGAACATAGAAAGATGCAAAGTAGTAGTTGAGGAAAGCTTCTGATATGAATTATGATCTAATGAGGAAACAGCAGGAAGAATTAAGTGAGGAGCATTTATGGGATATGATCCTCAGTTATCAAAATATAACGTTTAAAACATATTCCGGTTTGCCGTTCACCTATGAAGTGCGAAAAGGAAGAAATGGTGAATATACAAAAGAACTTTGGATTGACCGCAGGGAAAAAAGTAAAAGTCTGGCCTGGAGTTCGGTGAGGATGGCATTTCATAATATAAAGCAGACAGGAGAAATAGTTGAAAGGCCGAAGGCTCTTGGAGATATCAGGGGCGTCACCTACATTTATGGAATGTTTTATCGATTTGGACTGATTGATGTACCGGATAAAGTGAAAGAAAAAATGAAGAAAGTATGAAACAACAGAAATTATTAAGTCTGATCCGTCAGGCGATACAAGATTACAACATGATAGAAGACGGAGACAGGATCGCGGTAGGTGTTTCCGGCGGCAAGGATTCCCTGACTCTGCTTTATGCGATGAAGCTGCTGCAGGAATTTTACCCGAAGAGGTTCGAATTATCTGCGATTACCTGCAACGTAGGATTTGAAGGGATGGATTTTACGGGCGTAGCAGAGTTTTGTAAGCACCTGGAGATTCCTTATGAGCAGGTCGATACAGAGATTGCCCGGATCGTATTTCAGGAGAATAAGGATACAAGACCGTGTTCTTTGTGTGCAAAGCTTCGGAAGGGGGCGATGTATCAACGGCTGGGAGAGCTTGGAATCAATAAGATGGCATATGCACATAATAAGGATGATTTTATAGAGACAGCATTGATGTCATTGATCTATGAAGGTCGGTTCTATGCATTCCCACCAGTGACAGAATTGCCGGAAGCGGGAGTGACGGTGATCCGTCCGATGATGTATGTTCCGGAGCAAGGTGTAGCGCACTTTGTTGCAGACCAGGGAATCCGTGTGGTTAAGAATACGTGCCCGGTAGACGGTTCAACAAAAAGAGCGTATGCAAAAAAGTTGATGGAGCAGATCAACAGAGAGACGCCAGGGGCGAAGGACAGAATCATGCATGCGATCGTGAACGGAAGGTTCCCGGACTGGCCACTGTAGTGATGGGAAAGTGATTAAGAAAATGCATTTTTTACTTCCCTATTTCGCCTATCTGTGTTACACTAACGAATGAGTTATTTAACTTTTTTGTAACAATTACGAAAGTGATAGGCTCATTGAAAAGGGAAAACAACATGGAAATGCATATAACTATTTGTAGAGTGGGATACAGATAGTTACTGTTCACTCCCGTGTCAATCACTTCGCTGATTGACACGGAGGATGCATGTTTTGGCTTGAATGCATCTCGCCCCATCGCCAAAGGCGATTTAAAATGGCGAGATGCGTTGCTGGTCGCACATCGTGTGAACAGTAACTGCAGATAGTTAATAGGAGGAATTATTTATGTGTGGAATCGTAGGATTTACAGGAAACCATCAGGCAGCTCCGATTCTGTTGGACGGATTGTCCAAGCTGGAATACAGAGGATATGATTCAGCAGGTCTTGCAGTGCGTGACGGAGAGCATCTTGCACAGGTTGTTAAGGCGAAGGGACGTCTGAGTAATCTTTCAGAGAAGACAGACAGTGGTAAGGCACTCAAGGGAACTTGCGGTATCGGTCATACACGCTGGGCGACTCATGGGGAGCCAAGTCAGATCAATGCACATCCGCATGTATCCGGAAACTGTGAGAGAAGTGGATCCGGTACAGTTGAGTCTGAGGTTGTCGGAGTACATAACGGTATTATCGAAAACTATACAGAGTTGAAAGAGAAGCTGTTAAAGCATGGTTATACATTCTACAGTGATACAGATACAGAAGTAGTGATCAAACTGGTTGACTACTATTATAAGAAATATAACTTAGGACCGATCGATGCGATTGCCAAGACTATGGTTCGTGTACGTGGTTCTTATGCACTTGAGCTGATGTTCAAGGATTATCCGGGAGAGATCTGGGTTGCCAGAAAAGACAGCCCGATGATCATCGGTATTGCAGATGGCGAGACTTATGTTGCATCTGATGTACCGGCAATCCTGAAATACACAAGAAATGTATACTATATCGGAAACCTTGAGTTTGCAAAGCTTGTTCCGGGAGAGGCTCATTTCTATGATCTCAATGGTGACGAGATCGAGAAAGAGACAACAGAGATCAAATGGGATGCAGAGGCAGCAGAGAAGGCCGGTTTCGAGCATTTCATGATGAAAGAGATCTATGAGCAGCCGAAAGCAATCCGTGATACTCTGAATTCTGTTGTGAAAGACGGAGTAATCGACTTTACGGATATTGATATTACAGAGGAAGAGATTAAGAAATACAGCCAGATTTATATTGTTGCGTGCGGTTCTGCATGGCATGTGGGAGTTGAAGCACAGTATGTGATCGAGGAGCTGGCACAGATTCCGGTTCGAGTAGAGCTTGCATCTGAGTTCCGTTACCGTGAGATGCCGCTTGTGAAGGATGGTCTGGTTATCGTGATCAGCCAGTCAGGAGAGACCGCAGATACATTGGCAGCTATGCGTATGGCGAAAGATAAAGGACTTGCTACACTTGCAGTTGTAAATGTAATCGGAAGCAGTATTGCCCGTGAGGCAGATAAGGTGTTCTATACACTGGCAGGACCGGAGATTTCGGTTGCTACAACAAAGGGATACAGCGCACAGCTTGTAGCTCTTGATTGTATTGCAGTTCAGTTCGCGAAAGTGAAAGGGCTGATCACAGATGAGCAGTACAGCTACTACATTTCTGAACTTCAGACAATTCCGGAGAAGATTGAGAAGATACTTCAGGATAAGGAGAGAATCCAGTGGTTCGCAGCCAAATATGCGAATGCGCATGATGTCTTCTTTGTAGGTCGTGGAGTGGACTATGCAGTATGTCTGGAAGGAAGTCTGAAACTGAAAGAGATTTCTTATATTCATTCTGAGGCTTATGCGGCAGGTGAGTTAAAGCATGGAACAATCAGTCTGATCGAGGACAATATTCTCGTAATCGGAGTTCTGACACAGAGCAAGCTGTATGAGAAGACAGTCAGCAATATGATGGAATGTAAGAGCCGTGGCGCATATCTGATGGGTGTGACAAACTATGGCAATTATGAGATGGAAGACAAGGTAGACTTTACAGTTTATGTTCCGAAGGTGGATGAGCACTTTATGGGAAGCCTCGCAGTGATTCCGCTGCAGTTACTTGGATATTATGTAAGTGTTGCGAAAGGTCTGGATGTAGATAAGCCGAGAAACCTTGCGAAGAGTGTAACAGTAGAATAAAATGTAAGAACTATGAGAAACACGCTTCGCGAGTTTCTCAAGTTATCGCGGCAGTCGCCAAGGTCTCGTGCAGGCACGGACTTTGGCTCGTTGCTCGCGTAAATTAGAAAAATGGCTGTGGATCCTAGTAGAATCCGCAGCCATTTTTTCCATTTTCTTTTACTTTGTACAAAGCCTTATCAGCATCCTCAAAAATGTTTTCCCCAGGGTTCTCACGGTCGGAAAATGCGACTCCGGCACTCAGTGATACTTTTGGGATTCCTTTCTCTGGTGAAGAGAGCTGTTGGTTAACAGAATCAATCTTATTTTTGATCGTGTACTGTAAATCTGTTGTCATCTCAACCATGAGAATCGCAAATTCATCTCCACCGATCCGACAGACGTAATCGTTGTTTCGAAAAGCGGCTTTTAGATAGTCAGCAACTTTTTTCAAAATAACATCACCAATTGCATGTCCGTAAGTGTCATTCACTGATTTGAATACATCGATATCAATGAGGATCAGTGCGAATGGATGGTTCTCGGCATCGGTTTCATAAAGACTTAGAAACTTATTGAAGGATCTGCGGTTGAAGCAGTCGGTAAGCGCATCATACTCAGCCTGGTGCCGAATCAACTGTTGCGTCTGCTGATTCTCCCGATACACCTGATTATAAGTGATTGCAAGATTCTGTAATTCTACTGCTCCAAGTACAGGAAAAATCTCTCCAAGACGAATGCACTCATTATAACTTATCAGAGGTTTTACAATGAGATGTCTGATCGTAAAGCAAAAGGCAAGCATAAGAAAGACCATGAGAAAGGTGCTTATCTTAAGATTACGGAAACTGTCGAAAAAAATAGTCTGTGCACGATGCTGTTTCTTCTGAGTATAATCCAAAAGGCTCTGTGTGCAGTTTGCTAGATTCGCTTTCGTCTGAACAAGTAAAGCCTGATAAGTATTGTCGCAAAGAATAGAACTGGCTTTTTTTAACTTTTCTTCCGAACTTAATAAAGCGTCTTCATCAGTTAGTTTGACAGTTGCGACTTCCTGCTGCAGGGAATCTTCGGAAATCCCGTTGGCATCCGCAATGAGCCGCATAGAGTAATAGTCAATACTCATTAAGTCTCCGGAAGATTTTAATGCAGATTTTAAAGAGGTAAAAGTCTGTGTACCATCAAAATATTCCTCAAGCTGTTTTAAAGCATGTTCTCTTCGTTTGGTCATATGTGCTTCTCTGAAATAAAGATCCATATAATATTCATTTCCGGTCATTGCATAAAGTCTCGCCTGCTCTACCAGATAATCACATCCTTCTTCTAACTGCTCAACGGAATCTTTGCAGAGGATATATTGTTGGGATGATTCTTGAAAAGAATGAAACTGTTTCTGATTGAAAATGCATATGAATATGAACAGGGCTGTAAAAATCAGCGTGACGACAATACTCCAGTAGATGGTATTTTGTATCTTGATTTTTTTCTTCATAATATAACGTATTCTTCTTTCTATAATTGTAACTATATAAGTCCATTTTATCAGAATACAGACCGGATGACAATGAAAAACAAGCAGTTTGTTGTGAAAAAATAATAAAAAATGAAATAAAATCACAAAATAACTGGTAAAAATGCACTTTGATTAGAATTTTTGAATAGAAAGAGCCAGAATGGTTGCTGTATATGGCAACCGTTCTGGCTCTGGGGTTAAATTTCAGAGAAATCCGTTCTATTATCTAGGCATATCCCACTTTGTATGATCTGTATGAAGCAGCATATGTGATTTGTGTGACAATGGTTTCTCAAGGAAATCGTTGTACAATTTCATAACATCCTGGTTCTCATGGGAGAATCTGATCTTGGCGTTCTTGTCAAGAAAATAGAGGTTTGCACCGCGTGTGTGTGCAAGTTCTTCGCCGTCGTGGATCGGCTGACCGCCTCCACCGACGCATCCTCCCGGACAGGCCATAACTTCCACAAAGTCGTAGTGTACTTCACCATGTTCAATTGCTTCAAGCAGTTTGCGTACATTTCCAAGACCACTGACAACAGCAGCACGGATTGTAGCATCACCGATCTGGACTTCAGCTTCTACAACACCCGTCTCAAAGGATGGACTGCGGACAATCTTAAATGCATCCGGATCCGGGTTACGTCCTGTTACAAGATAGTGTGCGGAACGAAGTGCAGCTTCCATAACACCGCCGGTAGCACCGAAGATAACACCGGCACCGGACCACTCTTTCATAAGCGGATCACATTCGCGGTCTTTCAGGATCTTTGGATCAATATGCGCAGCACGGATCATTCTTGTCAGCTCTCTTGTAGTGAGAACTGTGTCAATGTCATGTCCGGCATACTCGCCGTAGAAAAGTTCCATGTTGCGTTCACCTTTTTTCGCTACGCAAGGCATGACAGATACGGTGTAAATGTCTTCCGGAGCGACACCGATGGACTGTGCAAAATAAGTCTTCATAACAGCACCGAACATCTGCTGTGGTGACTTGGCTGTGGACAGCTGTGGCACCAGATGCGGGTACTGTGATTTGATGAAACGGATCCAGCCAGGGCAGCAGGAAGTGAACATCGGACGCAGCTTTAATTCTCCTTTGGTGAAGCGCTGCAGGAATTCATTTCCTTCTTCCATGATTGTAAGGTCAGCAGAGAAAGAAGTATCGAAGACGTAGTCTACGCCGATCTTTTTCAAGGCGTCCATGATCTTTCCGATTGTTGCTTCTTCTCTGGACAGGCCGAGAGCCTCTCCCCACGCGGCACGGACTGCCGGAGCAACCTGTGCAACCACCACTTTCTTCTTGTCAGCAATCGCACTCCATACATCCTCTGTATCATCACGCTCACGAAGTGCGCCGACAGGACAATGAGTGATACACTGTCCGCAGAGAGAACAGGAGACTTCATTGATCTTTTTATTTCCGTTTACATTGATCGTTGTTCTTGAACCTGTACTTGTAACATCCCAGATGTTCAGTCCCTGGATCTTGTCACAAATCTGGATACAGCGCATACATTTGATACATTTGCGTGAATCACGGATGAGTGGGAATGTCTTGTCCCAAGGTGTATCTTCAAAGCGTTCTTTGAACGGAAGATCGATCAGGTTCAGATCATTTGCAACCTGCTGAAGTGTACAGTTCCCGCTTCTGACACAGGTTGCACATTTGCAGTCATGCTGGGAAAGGATAAGCTGTACAGTCTGTCTTCTTGCAATGCGTACCTTCGGGCTGTTCGTGTAGATCACCATGCCTTCGGTTACAACGTTATTACAGGATGTGACCAGACGATCTTTCCCTTCAATTTCAACAACACAGACACGGCATGCCGCAATCTCGTTGATATCTTTCAAATAACATAATTTCGGAATCGGAGTTCCAAGCTTTGCCGCAGCTTCCATGATAGTAGTTCTGGAAGGTACGGATATTTTCTGATTATCAATTGTAACATTTACCATTTTTCTTTCCGCCCTCCTTTGAAAATACCATAACCGAAATGATCGCAGCGCAGGCATCTGTGGGATTCCTGTTTTGCTTCGGCTTCTGTCATACAGTTTTCAACGCCTTCAAAGTCACAGACACGGCTGCAGGCTTCACGTTCTGTAAGTTCAACTCTTCCGCAAGGTTCACGGTCGCTTAAGCGAGGCTCCGGAATCTCAACATCGCAGCTGATGATATGGTGGAAACCAAGATATTCATCGATATTGGCTGCAACAACCTTTGAAGCGGCGATTGCTTTGATTACAGAAGCAGGTCCGGATGCACAGTCTCCACCGGCGAATACGCCAGGGATGTTATCGAAACCACCATAACGCTCTGTCATGATCTTACCGCGGGAAACCGGAACACCGGCTTTAGCGAAGTGTTCAGATTCGATATCCTGACCGATTGCAACGATGAGTGTCTGGCAAGGGATAAGGAAATCTTCTTCACCTGTCGGACAGACACTTGCACGACCGTCCTTGATCTTGCTGATCATCTGTGGTGTGACGTAGATACCTGAAACGTGTCCGTTCTCATCAGTCTCGATTCTGGATGGCGCTTTCAGTGTGAGTACTTCAATTCCCTCTGCAACTGCACCTTCAATCTCAGCCGGAAGAGCAGTCATATCTGCAGTACGGCGTCTGTAAACGATACTTACTTTTTTCGCACCCAGACGTTTTGCTGTGCGGACGGCGTCCATGGAAACGTTACCGCCACCGATGACAGCAACTTCCTGTCCGGTAAGATCAGGGCTCTTGTCTTCCCCAACATCACGAAGGAAGGATACAGCAGAGATTACGCCTTTTGCCTGTTCGCCTTCGATACCAAGTTTCTTATCAGTGCTTGCACCGATGGAAATAAGAACAGCATCATATTCCTGGCGGAGACTCTGAATTGTGATATCTTTACCAATACGTTTTCCAAATTCTACCTGAACTCCTGTCTCAAGGATTGCCTGAATGTCTTCGTCAAGACGATCTTTCGGAAGTCTGTAGTTCGGGATTCCATAGCGGAGCATTCCGCCGAGCTTTGGAAGCATCTCGAATACGGTTGTCTGATGTCCCATCAACTGCAGGTAGTAAGCAGCACTGAGTCCACCAGGTCCACCGCCTACGACAGCGATACGCTTTCCGGTGGAAGGTGCGCATTCCGGTGGCGGAACCTTGCCTGCATAATCAGCGGCCATACGTTTCAGTCCACGGATATTGATGGCATCATCTACGATATTTCTACGGCAGCGGGCTTCACAAGGATGCTCACAAATAAAACCGCAGGTTGTCGGGAACGGATTATCCTTACGGATCAGACGGATTGCGTCAGCATAACGGCCCTCTCCGGTCAGTGCGATATATCCAGGGATATCAACATGTGCAGGACAGAGAGAAACGCAAGGTACAGGCTGTGTATAGTGGCAGGTACAGCGTCCCTGACGGACATGTTCTTCATAATCTTCGCGACAGTCTCTTAAGCTCTTATGTACCATGGCACCGGCTTCATATCCGATCGGACAGTCAGAACCTTCGCGGATAGATTCAGACAGTGTGTCAATCAGATCGAGTGTCTCCATTGTAGCAGTCCCGTTCATAACATCTGTCAGAAGGTTCTTCAGTTGCCACAGCCCAACGCGGCATGGGGTACATTTTCCACAGGATTGCGTCTGACACATCTCGATAAATGCACGAGTCATGTCAACCGGACATAATCCCGGAGGGCTGGATTCAATTCTACGTTCCAGATCTTTGTACAGCTCTTCAACGACGAGCTGGCCTTTATCTGGACCTGGGATTTCAAGTCTACTCATTTTAAACCTCTCCTTTTACCATAACGTTCATTACTGACTGATTTTAAAATAGGAAATGTATTTGAAAAACCTATCTTCAAACCAGTAAAGTTCCATTTGGTAATATTCTACAAATAAATCTAAAAATTATCAAGAAAAGTTTAAAAAATGACGAGCCTGTTATTTATTATACAAACAACAAGCTTGTCAAAAATAAACAAAAATATTCTAAAAAATATTGAGAAACAGCTAAAAAAATTAATTCATATAGCGGTAGCAACGAAAATGATAACAGAGCGTTCACCTAAAAATATTTTAGATTCTACCGTGGGCATTGAATTTTTGTGAAAAAACTGACATTTAGGATCTCCGGTGTTGACCGCAACTTTCCATTCATAATGTTCAGGAAGTTGAGGCAGAGTGAGTGTGACCGGAAACCATCCGGAATTTACAGCCAGATAAACAAGATCTTCTTCTTGTGTTGTTTCATTATAACCTGCGAATCGTACACAGACAACATGGCTGCCACCGGAGAAATTTGTCTCATCCGGAGTGAGTCCATGCGTGCTCATTGCCGGAACACCAAGATAACTTGGTTCGAGATCCTTACGGATGACAGGATGATCTTTGCGGAACTGGATCATATATTGAAAGAAATCGAACAGATCCTTATTTTTTTTAAGGAGACTCCAGTCCAGCCAGGAGATCAGGTTATCCTGGCAATAAGGGTTATTATTTCCATAACGTGTGTCTGCAAATTCATCACCGGAGAGGAACATTGGAGTTCCGCGGCTGCAAAGCAGAACGGCACAGGCATTTTTCATCAGTCGTTTACGAAGTACCAGAATGGCAGGATCATCTGTTTCGCCTTCTACGCCACAGTTCCAGCTGTTATTGTCGTCAGCTCCGTCAGTGTTCCCCCAACCGTTGGCTTCATTATGCTTCTGGTTATAACTGTACAGGTCACAAAGCGTGAAGCCATCATGACAGGTGAGAAAGTTGATGGAAGCATTTCCGCCTCGGTAAGCAGGATCGTACAGATCAGGAGAACCTGTGATTCTTGCTGCAGCAGTCTGGGCAAGGAAGTCATCTCCTTTTAAAAAGTGGCGCATATCATCACGGTAGCGCCCATTCCATTCAGCCCAACGCTTCCAGGAAGGGAAGGAACCGACCTGATAAAGTCCGCCGGCATCCCATGCTTCAGCGATCAGTTTTACATTTCCAAGGATTGAGTCAAAAGCCAGGCTTCGCAGAAGCGGTGGCTGGCTTAGAGGTGTTCCGTCATCATTTCGTCCGAGAATCGAAGCGAGATCAAAACGGAATCCGTCTACACGATATTCGATGACCCAGTAACGCAGACACTCCAAAATCATGTCTCGTACAACAGGGTGATTGCAGTTCAGTGTATTTCCACATCCACTGAAATTATAATAATGTCCGTCCGGAGTCAACATATAGTAAATGTTGTTGTCAAAGCCTTTGAAAGAAAAGCACGGACCGAATTCATTTCCCTCAGCAGTGTGGTTGAAGACGACATCGAGGATCACTTCTATGCCATTGTCATGGAGATCTTTGATCAGTGTCTTGAGTTCCAGTCCTTCGTGGTTATATTCCATAGAAGAACAGTAGCTTGTATTTGGTGCAAAGAAACTGACCGGATTATATCCCCAGAAATCAATAAGTTCATTTTCATCAATCAATCGTACATCACGCATCTCATCAAATTCGAAGATTGGCATTAGTTCAACAGCATTGACTCCAAGTTCTTTCAAATAAGGAATCTTTTCGCGCAGGCCTTCGAATGTACCGTGGTGCTTAACACCGGAACTTTCATCCATGGTAAATCCGCGGACGTGTAGCTCGTAGATGATCAAGTCTTCCATAGGAATAGAATGGTGACGTTGGTCACCCCAGTCAAAGTTGGATTGTACCACACGGGCACGATAACCATGCTGGGCGTTATTTACATGCCCCCACTGGCTCTGTCCGGTGACGGCGCGCGCATAAGGATCCAGCAGGATTTTGTTTTTATCAAAACGGAGTCCTTTCTTTTCATCATACGGACCATCCAATCGATAGGCGTACTCAAATTCTTCGATATCCAGATCAAAGACGATCATAGAATAGCAGAAACCAATCCTGTAACTTTCCGGAAATGGAATCACGGCGTAAGGTTCTTCGGCTTTGCGGTGAAAAAGCAGAAGCTCGCAGGAGGTAGCTCCGTGTGTATGAATCGTAAAGTTGACACCACCCGGGATAGCGACTGCACCAAATTCACGGAAAAAGCCAGGACGGATCTGGAATCCATTGACGGTATCGATTGGCTTGAGCTGTTCGGATATTACTGGCATATAGGAAAACTCCTTTCTAATTGTATTCAAGTTAGAATGAATTAAGAATTAACATAACAATTAACATAAGTATAACACTTAGAAAAATAAAAGCATAGGTTCAGCCTATCATTCTGTGAGAAAATGTGCTACAATGATACCACTATTTATTTGTAGAAAAGAGGTTATGGTATTATGGCAGAAGAGCAGAAAACAGCAGGATGTTCAGAGGAATCCTGCGCCAGCTGTGCCAGTGCAGGAACATGCACAAGTAAGAAAGTTGATATGCATGAACCGATGAACATGTATTCATCTATTAAAAAAGTGATCGGCGTTGTCAGTGGAAAGGGCGGCGTTGGTAAGTCACTCGTGACAGCATCCCTTGCAAGAATGATGAGAGCAAAAGGATATAATGTTGGTATCATGGATGCAGATATTACAGGTCCATCTATCCCAAAGATGTACGGACTTCATGAGATGGCAGTAGGAACTGAGCAGGGAATTCTTCCATGTGAAGCAACAGATGGAACAAAGATCATGTCTGTCAATCTTCTTTTGGAAGACGAGGAAGCACCGGTTATCTGGAGGGGACCAGTGATCGCAGGTGTTGTAAAGCAGTTCTGGACAGATGTTATGTGGGGAGATCTTGATTATCTCTTCGTTGATATGCCACCTGGAACAGGTGATGTTCCGTTGACAGTATTCCAGTCTCTTCCAGTTGACGGCGTTGTGATCGTTACATCTCCGCAGGATCTTGTACAGATGATCGTGAAGAAGGCATATGGAATGGCGAAGCAGATGAATATTCCGGTTCTTGGAATTGTTGAGAACTATAGCTATGTGAAGTGTCCGGATTGTGGCAAAGAGATTAAAGTATTTGGAGAAAGCCACATTGATGAGATCGCAGCAGATCTTAACGTTCCGGTTCTCGGAAAGATGCCACTTGACCCGGCAATCGCGCAGATGGTTGAGGAAGAGAAGTTTTCTGAGGCAGAGAATCCATATCTAGAAGGATTCGAACTGTAAAGCAAGTTGAGTGCATGTAATGGGAGTCATGGAAGACAAGGTTGGGGGATCTTGTCTTTCATGGCTTTTTTACGCGAGCAACGAGCAAAGTCCGTGCTCCAAAAAGAATAACAGAAAAGCACAAATTATAAATCACACAGGAGGAATTAACACATGATAGGCGAAAGAATAGAATTATGGCACAAAGAAGAATATCATTACCCTGCGGCGCATGGGTTTATCCCGATTATGGTCAGCTATATTCATGAGGATGAGCTGATGCATCCGGCGATGCTGGTGGTTCCGGGTGGCGGTTACAGACTTGTATCGCCTTCGGAAGCACATCTGGTTGCTATGGAATTTTATCAGGCCGGTTATAATGTGTTCGTCCTTGAATATACAGTGAATCCACTGGATGAAGCACCATTAAAGCTTCAGCCGATGAAAGATATTTCCAGAGCAATGCGAATGATCCGTTTTCGTGCAGAGCAGCTGCACGTTTTGTCAGATCGGATCGTGGTGTGCGGATTTTCAGCCGGAGGACATCTGTGTGCGAGTCTGTGTGTGCATGGAGCGGATATCGAGGATCCGGATGAAAAATATCAGAAGTTTTCAAACAAACCGGATGCCGCTGTGCTGTCTTATCCGGTAATCACTACAGGAAAGTACACACATAAAGATTCTTTTGTAGCATTATATGGAAAGAGTCCTACAAGAAAAGAGCTGGAATATATGTCAATTGAAAAGCATGTAACAAAAGAAATGCCACCATGCTTTATCTGGCAGACAGCAACAGATGGAACAGTTCCGGTGCAGAATAGTTATCTTTTAGCACAGAAATGTCTGGAAGAAGGAGTTCCATTCGCACATCATGTATTTTCAGAAGGCGTGCATGGTATGTCTGTTGCAACAGAGGACTGGCTGGAACGCAGGGGGAGAGAACCTTATACACAGGAGCAACTCCGTATGCTGGCAGAAGCAATCCTTGCGGGAGAAACTTCATTTCCAAAGGAAATGGGGGAAGAACTGCTTGTGAAAAATGGAATTGGAAGAACACAGCCACCGAAATGGACAGCAGAGCAAAAAGAAGAAATCCGAAAGACTCTGAAAGAAGTACAGATCTGGCCCAAACTGGCAGAGGAATGGCTGGAGAAAATAATTGATTACAAAGGAGAAACACGATGAGAATTCTATTGATCCGTCACGGAGATCCGGATTATGTAAATGACACATTAACAGAAAAAGGAAGACGTGAAGCGGCACTGCTTGCAAAACGTGCAGTATCTATGAATATGGGGGAATGCTATAAGTCTCCACTTGGAAGAGCGAAGGATACGGCGACTCCATGTCTTGAGGTAACTGGAAAAACAGCAGAAATATTGGATTGGCTGCAAGAGTTCCCGGCGCAGGTTGATTTGAATAAAAATCCGGAACTTGAAAAAGCATATCCCGATGTGAAAAAAGAAGGTGAGCATTTCCTGCCTAGAATTGCATGGGATATGGTTCCGGGGTATTGGACAGAACATGAAGCTTATATGGATAAAAATGCATGGCGTGAAACAGAAGTGGCGAAAAATTCTGATCTTGTAGAAGTATACGATCATGTGATTGAAGAATTTGATCGCTTTCTCGCAGAGCATGGATATGTAAGAGAAGGGGCGCATTATCGTGTGGAGAAAGAAAGTGATGAGACAGTGACATTTTTCTGCCATTTCGGAATCAGCTGCGTGCTGTTGTCTCATTTATGGAATGTATCACCATTCGTGCTTTGGCATTGCCTTGCGCTTGCACCAACTTCTGTGACAGAAGTAGTAACAGAAGAGAGAGAACAGGGAACGGCATATTTCCGTGGATTGAAAGTAGGAGATATCTCACATCTCTATGCAGGTGGAGAAGAACCGTCCTTCGCAGCAAGATTCTGTGAGACATATAGCAACAAGGAGCAGAGGCATTAAAATCAAATGTCTCTGCTCCTTGCTTTATGGATTTTGGTATTATTAAATCACTTTCTGATAAGCAATTCGTTCTGTTCCATCCTCAACATATACGATTCCGCAATATTTGAATCCATTCTTATCTAACAGATGCTGCATTACGATATTGTCCCGGTGTGTATCAATACGGATATTGCCGCATTGTTCCAAGGCCCAGTTCAGGCAGAAGGACGCTGCACCTTTTACATTTCCGGTGGAAGTGATGCGGTGAACAACTCCGTAACGGGAGTCATTGATCCAGTCACCTTCGTAGACGCGCATGTAAGTCGGATCAGCCCCTTCTTTATAATAGAAAGTAGCAACTATCTGGTCCTTTTCTGTGCAGACATAACTGTTCCCCTCAGTGATGTCATCCAGAATCAACTGTGGAGAAGGATAAGTGTTTCCCCACTGAGAAGCATTTCCGTGAGTTGCCATGAATCTGCGTGCATGTTCGTACATCTTAAGAAGTACTTCAAGTTCTTCTGGTTTTGTCTTTCTGATTTCCATAATATTCCTCTTTCATAAACTAAATGTAGATACGCTAATGCACTATTATATCAAAAAACAGAACGTAACTCCATTGACAAAAATATAGAGAAAACATGAAACGAAATCGTTATCATAGAGGAAAAGTACCTAGAGTGCATTTTGAAAGGAAAAGAGGCTGTTTATTTGTCTGTAAATCAGACCGTACACATGGGGAAAATGTTCTTTTTACGGTACATTTTTACTGTACTAAAGTTCGTACAATTCCCCGTAAAATGGGCGTTTTTTCGTATATTTTGTACTAAATCGAATACAAAGCGATTTCCGATATTTATTCTCGATTTTACGCTTGTCATTTATTTAACACGGTGTTATACTATGCCCGTAAAACAATTACAAAACTATTTTAGGAAAGAATATAGGAGGATTTTTCAATGGCTAATTTTGAGCAGTGGGCTGGCTTCAAGGGAAGAAAATGGACACACTCTGTAGACGTGCGTGATTTCATCCAGGAGAACTACACACCATATGAAGGTGATGAGGCATTCCTTGAGGGACCAACAGAAGCAACAGATAAATTATGGGGAAGACTGCAGGAACTTCAGAAAGAAGAAAGAGCTAAGGGCGGAGTTCTCGACATGGAGACAGAAGTTGTTTCCGGTCTGACAGCATACGGCCCAGGATATATCGATGAGAGCATGAAAGACCTTGAGCAGATTGTTGGTTTGCAGACAGACAAACCGCTGAAGAGAGCATTCATGCCTTACGGTGGAATCAAGATGGCAGAGCAGGCTTGTACAACATACGGATACCAGCCAAGCGAGAAACTGCATGAGATCTTCACAAAATATCATAAAACACATAACCAGGGTGTATTCGATGTTTATACACCAGAGATGAAAAAAGCTCGTCATAACAAGATCATCACAGGACTTCCGGATACATACGGACGTGGACGTATCGTAGGTGACTACCGTCGTGTTGCACTGTACGGTATCGATTTCCTGATCGAGAGAAAACAGTATGACTTCGAGCGTTATGCAAGACACGGCATGAAGGGTGAGGATTTCCGTCTTCGTGAAGAACTTGCAGATCAGATCAAAGCTCTGAAAGAGATGAAAGAGATGGCTGCAGCATACGGATTCGATATTTCTCAGCCGGCTAAGAATGCTCACGAAGCAGCTCAGTGGCTGTACTTCGGATACCTTGCAGCAATCAAGACACAGAATGGTGCAGCTATGTCCGTAGGACGTATCTCTACATTCCTTGATATCTATATTGACAGAGATCTTAAGAATGGAACACTTACAGAGAAGGAAGCTCAGGAGATCATCGACCACATGGTAATGAAATTCCGTATGGTTAAGTTCGCAAGAATCCCATCTTACAACCAGCTGTTCTCAGGAGACCCGACATGGGCTACACTTGAGGTTGGTGGACTTGGACAGGACGGGCGTTCTATGGTAACAAAGACTGACTACCGTTTCCTCCACACACTGAACAACATGGGACCTTCACCAGAGCCAAACCTGACAGTTCTTTATTCTTCAAGACTGCCAGAGAACTTTAAGAAGTTTGCATCCCTGATTTCTGTAACAACAAGCTCCATCCAGTACGAGAACGATGATGTTATGCGTCCGGTATGGGGAGATGACTACAGCATCTGCTGCTGTGTATCTGCTACAGAGACAGGTAAAGAGATGCAGTTCTTCGGAGCTCGTGCAAA
>OODU01001984.1_pt1 | contig 18547 bp, 20 predicted proteins | sample 1671171 | NCBI WGS metagenome assembly OODU01 (sample SAMN06348129, study PRJEB24527) | human gut metagenome | biome: human gut; feature: ankylosing spondylitis patient; material: feces | host: Homo sapiens | place: China | collected 2015-10
GATGGTTCAAAATTCACTCGCTTTAAACAGGATTTCTTATTGGACTTACAATCTATGTTCGATCATCTTGTTGATCTGACCGAACCGATATGCCAAAAACTGAATCCGGCTCTTGCTGACATGACAATCTTCGATACCTCCGGCATTGAAGCATGGGTTATGGAAAATAATCCGAAGTATGCCAACCGTATTATTAAACAGTTGAAGGCTTTTAAAAAATCCCATAACCTTGATGATTCCTACGATCCTTACAAAGCAGCCTATGGTTCCATGCCAACTCACGCTGCATCCAATCAGGCGATACAACAGATGTACATCAACGGTCACTTCTGTTATGCCTATAAATTCGGTATCGTCACAAATGGACTTGGCATTGTCCGCGACATATCTATTTGCAACAAGAATTTCCTAAATGCACATCCTGATATTGTTGTAGAAAAGAAATCGGATTCTCCGGATGAGGATAAATCTCTTGCAGACTCAAAAGCGCTGCTTCCTGTTTTAATTGATTTTTTCAAAAAGCATCCTTTAATAGAGCCGAATACGTTTCTTGGGGATGCCGCTTTTGATACGATCGAGATCTATAAATCTCTTTTTGAAGACATTGGATTTCGTAAGGCTTTTATTCCTCTCCGGGTATAATTATCCATGGAAGGAACTGACTACACAGTTAATGAAAATGGCATTCCCTGCAGTCCACACGATTCTACACTTCCTATGAAACGAGAAGGCAGTAAATCTCATTTAAGAAGCAAACTTCCTACCATGAAATTTGTCTGCCCGAAAATGAAATGGGAATACAATAAAGCGGATAAAACAAAACGTCGTGTATGCCATTGTGATAATCCCTGCACAACATCTTCCTGTGGAAGAATGATTTACGTTTATCCCGAAAAGAATCTTCGTGCCTATCCCGGAGTTGAACGAGGTTCGACAGAATGGACCCCTTTAAAGACAGCTTTTGCGTAGCTAACCGTAAAACCCAGAACGAAAAAACGCTTCATGCCGATTTACTTTTGGCTAGCATAGCCCAACTTGTTACAGTAATCGTTGCTGATAAAATTCATCAGCATCAATACATTCGAAGTCTTAAGCCTTTGATTGTATGATATTCGATATTCATATCATCTTTCCTTCGCAGCCCATCTGGGAAGTCTTTTTTCATGTCTAATTTTGATGTCACCTGCTTCTCATCTTAAGAATCCCGCATTGCAGGATTCTTACCGCATTTTTAATCAGGATTGCGAACTTGTTTCGCAATTACCTATTGTCTTTATTTGTTTGCTACAACAAAAACAAGGTTAATGGTTTTAGGTTATGTCTGCAATGGATCTTTTTAAAAGCTCAAACTTGGTGGCTACCATTCAGGCGCTACACTGTTCCTGAGAGCCTATATACAACCTTTGCAACTTTATCCAATTTGGACTTGCAACAATGTCCATTTTTGTTTTGCAACTTTGGGTAATTTCATTTTACAATAAACACTCAGGAGTACGGGACCATGAGAAGGAGCCGTCTTCCAGTCTCTTGTATAAAAGCAAAAATCCATTGCCCTCCCACAAGAGACCTTTGATCCGGTCTCCGCGTCCGCCGCAGAAAAGAAAAAGTACATTTTTCTCAAACGGATTCATGTTGTACTTCGTTCCGATTAGTTGTGCGAGACCATCAATTCCCTTTCGAAGATCCGTTCTGCCACAGGCAATGATAATCTTCGAAACACCGGCTGCTTCAGAGAGCATGACCAATCACCTCAAACAGCCTGCCGAGCAGCGCATCGGATGCGGTATTTGAAACACCAATAAGTACGGAGCCGGTCTGTATGGTAATATCCGGGCGAAATCCATTTCCACTTAGCGTGGCAGGATTTATGGCTGCAAGCGGAACTTCCGCAAATGCAACTTCGCCATGCATTGTTTTCACACATGATGTATCAGCTGAATTGGTTGCAAGCCCGTAAGTTTCCTGACGGATTCTTTTGAGCCAATGATAATAGGTCTGTTCGCAAATGTTGTTTTCATCAAGCCACTGCTTGGCAGTCATGCCTTCCGGCCTTTGCAGGCATTGACCTATGATATTTTTCCAATACTGTTTGCGGACCTCGTGTGTACACTTGTCCATTTGATTTAGCCTCCTATAAAAACTACAAAAACCCCAAAGGGTTTTTAGATTTTTTATAGTATGGCACAAAGTCAAACTTTAGTTAAGGCGAGTGGTTTGACGTTTACAGTAATCAAAACTCGAATAAAGAGCCTTTTCGCAAGTGATAGCTTAGCACAACCGTCACCTACAGTAAACATATGTCATTTATTCTTCTTCATAATCGTCTTCGGTCAAAAGCACCGCCGGAACATATTCTGTATTTGGAACCATCTCTTTGATAAGCCTGAAATACTCTTTAAAGAATTCACTTGGACAAAAGAATTTGGCAGATTCCCGATGCTTATCCTCAAATGTAGCAATAATCTCCGTTGCTCCTATATCCGTTACAAATAATATTTCTTCACTATAAAGAAATTTCGGTGTCATCTCAGCAATATTCCTAAATAACTCCTTAAACATTGGGCTATCCGTAGTGTAAGACCATTTACGTGGAATATTCGTCTCTAACTTGCTACTTGGATGTGGCTTGTATTCGTATTTGATAGATGAATTAGTAATAGTTATCTTATCCGAAAAAGCCTCATCCACAGGGCCATAACAGGATTCTCCTTTAATCGTAATTCTCACAATATCCATTTTCTTTCCACCTATCTATGTAACTTCTGGTCCAATGGACCAGAAGTTACTATACTTTAAAAACCTGATTATCTAGATTAAATGAAACCCAATCCCCTTCAACAATATCCTTTTCATATAATTCTGAATCTGGTATCTCCATTTCTATTTCCGAACCGTCTTCATCACGAAGAATAACTCTATCCATGGCAACATAATCGTCTGAACGTTCCTCACACCCATAGTCTGTCTCTATTATTCTCTTTACAATATACTTCAAAATTTAAAGCTCCTGCTCTTTATCAACATCCAATATCATCTACCATAAAAAAAATGTGCTATAACTCATCAAGCTGTAATTGAGAAAGATCAAATTTTTTTCTTTCCAAATATAATTCATAAGCTTTCTTTGCCGGTATTTGAAAAACATGTATATTCTCTAGGCCCAACGCCTCCAACATAGCCAATCTTGCTACGCCTTTATGAATTACCATATTTTTTTCAGTCGGCATTAAAAAGCAATTTCTAACCATTGCAATATTATGATCATTTATAAAGTTCTTATATGCCAATTGATACAAATACTGTTTTGTAACATCACCAATACCTGGATTTCCTCTTAAAGCCTTGTTCTCTTCGAGTTGAATATTATAGTACTTTGCATCAAATATAAAAAAATAATCCAAATCACCAACTTTAGGGATACTAATTAAATCTGGTATTAGCGTATCACTTGCTTCAATTCCATCTCCGCCGACTGGGCTCCATTTTGGTTTTTCTATAACCTCAATCAATGTTTGCCTAGAATCATATTTATTTGATATCTCACTAGTTAACCCTAATTTTATTAATGGCGTTTTTAACTTATTATCAAATATTTCAGCACACACATTCTCCCATACTGCATGAAATGCATTGGTTCCAAACATGCTTATTCCATCATTTTCATCAAATAGCTTTCTATTCTGTGCAATATATGCATACAAAGTTTTCAAAAGAATCTGACGACGTGTATTAAACTGAATATTAAGCTCTTTTTGAATTCTGTCTAATATGTATTCTCTATCCCCAAAATCGTCAATTTCCTCATCTGATATGACAAGTTCATCTATACCAAATAGAATATCTAACTGTGACATATGCAACATTTTTGAGCAATCAGTTAAAACACATTCATGAAGACGTTTAAAATAGTCAAATTCGTCATCAATCGTTTTTTCTGTGTATAGCTCCATGTAATATGGTCGGTTATCTCTAATAAGCGCAAAAGTCTCATCGATAGTTTTTTCCCATAAAATCAAGCCCTCGCCATTTACTTCTATGATATCTTCAGTATTTGTATAAACACCATAATCATAATAGTCTCGTAGTAAATACAGAATTATAGCCAAAATATTAAAGCTTTTATTTTCATCATCACCATTAAACATATTAATAATCTGTTGATCTGAATGACTATATCGATCTAAAACCTTAATAACTTGTTTCATCTCTTCAATAGGCTCTGTATTTTCTGCCAAAATATATTTAGGGTATACCTTTATTATTCGGTTACCAATGGTAATAATTCCAACATAGGTAAATACATATAAACAATCTCTATTGTCTGCTGTTACATCTTTTATTTCTATATCTTCATCCAGCAAATCCGTCATTTCTAATTGCTTATTGTTATTATCAACGCACTTTATGATTCCATAAGACTTTAAAGTCTTTAAAAACTTCTCAATTCCTGACTCGTCAAATTCAAAAAGGTGTTTTAATTCATTTTTAGCATAGCGTTTTTGCTCCCTTACATATTTTGAAACTAATTCCATAATAATCACCCTATGTATTTATCGTAATAATCAGTTTTAAAATCCTTACCAAAAATTTCTAAGCCATTAGTTTTAAAGAAATCACAAATTGCAGAATATTTACTTGTGTCTGGACAACCATCAAAAAAACTATTTTTTCTTTGCTTCACTGCATCCTCATACAAATACATTATCACCTTGCTTGTAAAAACTTTTATAAATTCTGTTGTATCGCCTCTTTCTATCACCTTTCTAGCAATGAAATATGGTCCCATTAACTTATCCTCATTTACCTTAAAATCAGCAGAAGACATCTTATCGTTAATTGCCTTACGTAACGCATTCCATTCTATTTTTTCGTTGGAGCCCGGAATGTCAACTATACATTTATCCTTAATCTTTTCTTCACCTTCGTTAATACCTAAGTATTCAAAACTCCATCTTCTCTTAAATGCTGTATCCATTGGAAATACGCCTTGATCTGCACTATTCATAGTAGCCCAGATGTACATATTGTTTGGAATTCGAAGTTTACGATAATTATCAGGGTTTCCACCTAAAACTTCTGGTTTAGCCAAGTATTTTCTAATATCCTCAGATGCTTGAATCTCATATTCACTAACTCCATCATCATCACGATCCAACAACTGAAACACATCTCCAAATACAGCTGCTACTTTTGCTCTATTTATTTCTTCAATGAGTAAAATATATGGTTTCGGTTTACTATCTAATGCGCTTCGTAAGGCATCTACCAAAACTCGCATAAATGGTCCTGGTACATATTCATATTTAATCTGATCATCCTCACCCATTATTGGCTTATATGATCCTACAAACTGAGAATATGTATAGTCTGGATGAAAGGTTACTCTTTCAAAATCACCATTTTCTTTTTCTTTTACATATTCGCTGTCGTTTTTTAAAGCAAAGCTCTTTCCTGTCCCCGGCGCACCAAATACAATACGGTTTCTGTCATACGGAATATCTACACTTGTTTTGAATTTAAGGATAACGTCCTCTACACCAGATAAATCTGCGTCGTCATCCTTTACATATATCCCCTTAAGGAGATCAACTACAGCTGCTCTGTAATCATTAAGTCCAAAAATAGACATGGCTGTTGCAAGTGAATTATGCATCGATTTTGATAGAATCTTTCTGCTTATATTCTTTTTTAACCATGTTACTTTTCTATTATTAGTATAATCTGCATTTTGATTCGGATTATTTGAATTATCATAATAATAATCAGACTCAATCTTGCCAATATGAAATTCATTTGGCTCAGCAAAGATGATGTAATCTCCTATCTGTACATCTCTGGTAAACCTTTTTATCATTCCAACATCCTGACCTTTTGCACGATTATTTTTCTGATAATGCTTCTCGTATTCCTGCATAAAATCATCAGTTGTATTTAATGAAGACATATCTCCCATATCAGACCATCCAATACATACATGAGGATTGGTATCCGATAGTGCATCATTCTCTAATTTAATATGTATTCCCCATAAATTATGCTTTAATACATCCTCAAACATATCATCAGCATTATTCCCCTCTGGGGCGTCAATATCTAGTAGATTCCTTATATTTTCTAAATTTTGTCCTATATCAGAATTTGTCATTTTACACCTCCACAAGATAGTCTACCTTTGATCTACCTGTCTCCGTAATCACATGATAATCTTTTATTTTTTTTGTTATTCCAGACTGATCAATCAAACTCGAATAATAGCTATACGCCGTAAAATATGATATTTCTTCAAGCCTAGTTCTTTCTCCTGTTTTTGCTTGAATTTTCTGATCATTTCTTACTCGAACCTTTACCGTAATATCAACATCTTGGTTCCTATACTGTTGAATAATAGGCGTAATCTTCTCTTCCCATTCATTAGGATTTTCTCTCATCTGATGAACCATTAGCGCAAATTCCTGTCTGTTTATTTTTCCAAATTTAGACAGAAATAAAACATACCACTTAAGCGACTCTGAATAGTTTAGCTCCTTATTCTCAATTAATAGCTTCACAGAATCATACACAATATTCTCAAGTATTTGATCAACCTCTACACTAGCCGCCTCTTTCTGTTTTTTTGTATAATCACTTGAATCGATAAGTGCTTTTGTCTCAAGAGTTGTAATATATGCCTTACCTCTTCTAGTAAAAAAACTGCCTGTTTCCAATTCCCCACCAGCCTGATATTCTACAAGTCCGCCATTCTTTAAAAGAGGATATATATTTCTTGCGTTATTATCATTGATTTTTGCTTCTTTTTCTAATCTTCTTCTAAAATCAATAAACATCAAATCAGGCTCATTATTTTGATTGATCCATTCTGCTATTTTTAACATTACTTGATTTGTACTTCTTGAAAACTGTGCTCCTGGCGATGAGCAATTTTCAATAATGAATTCCATGTAATCGCCCCCTTACAAATTATCTTTTATAGCATTTGCAACAGCATAAGCTAATAAAGGAGGAACTGCGTTTCCCACCTGCTTATACTGACTTGTTTTGGAACCCAAAAATTCAAAGTCATCTGTAAAAGATTGCAGTCTAGCATTTTCTCTAACAGACGGTATTCTATTCTGTTTATAATGAAAATAATTTCTGTGTCCTGTATCAACGGTATTAGATTGCCCTGTGCTACTCATACGTTCAAATGCCTTATTGTATTTTCTAACCTCCCAATATTCTGGTGATAAATCTTTAATCTTTCCACCATCCTTTATCATCGAAATAATATCAATGGTTTGTTGCGAATGATTAGTACCAGCATGATTAAATAATACTTTTGTATCCCCACGCATTAATTTTTCATATTCCGTCTTTGGTTCTTCAGAATATTCTGTAACAACTTCTGTTCCAGTTAAAACTGGCAAATCACCAATTGCTTCTTCAGTTGTGACCTTATAATCATATGCCTCTGGAAATGTAAATCCCTCTTTTTTCATTCCAACAAAAAAAACACGATATCTATTTTGTGGAATACCATAATCAGCTGCATTTAATATCTGAAACTTTACACTGTATCCTAAAGCAGAAAATCTACTTATTATGTCGTCTTTAAACGCCCCTCCACTCAGTGTTGTTAGTCCCTTTACATTTTCTATTACAAAAAATTCTGGCTTTATACGTTCAACTATTCTACAGTACTCTTTATATAGGTGATTTCGAGGGTCATTCACATCTCTTGTACCAACAGTACTATACCCCTGACATGGTGGTCCTCCTATTATACCAACTACATCTCCATCAGAAATCAGCTTATCTAAAAAAGCATCATCCCAATTATGAATGTCCTCACATACTGCTATCTCACATTTCCTATTGTGGTTGTATGTTTTTACTGCATCTTCCCACATATCTATTGCGATTTTTGTTTCAAAACCAGCCATTTCAAAGCCACGACTCAAGCCTCCGCAACCACAAAACAAATCTATTATCTTATTTTTCATTTTCTACTATACCTTTCAATTGTTCGGCAATCGCCTTTGCTAATAATGGTGGTACCGCATTACCAACTTGACGATATTGCTCTGAGCGATTTCCCAAAAATACAAATTCATCTGGAAACGACTGTAATCTAGCTGCCTCTCTCACAGTCGGAATTCTATTGTATAAAGGATGGAAATAGTTACTGTGACTATTTCCGGTGTCTATAGTACAAGAAGGTTGGTTAACATCCAATCGTTTATATGCCGATGAATGTCTATTCTTTCTGTCTGTTGGCCATAATTCTTCAGGAACATCCTTCCAATTTCCCCCTTGTGGAACAAAAGAGATTCTATGTTGCACCTTTTCAGCAGGATATCTCACTTCATGATTTCTTATTTCATTATTAGAGCTACGTAAGTATGCCCTATACTCACTTTCTGGAGCATTTGTAAGAATAAATGGCTCATCTGAATTGCTATCTTCGTGATCATATAATTCTCCAATAGCATCCTCTACTGTTCTTTCCTCATTAACTTTTACTAAAGAATCAAAATTAAATTTCTCTCCATCTCTAATCATAACGAAAAAGTTTCTTTGTCTTCTCTGCGGAACACCGTACTCAGATGCACTTAAAATCTTGTGATTTACAGAGTATCCTCTCGACTCAAAAATCTCATAGATTCTGTCTTTTGCATATCCATTATTACTTGTAACAATTCCTCGTACATTCTCGATTACAATAGCTTTTGGCTTTGCCAAGTCTACGAACTTAACAAATTCAAAAAACAATTTATTTCTAGGGTCTTCACCTTCTATTTTGTATCTATTTGCCGCTGAAAAGCCCTGACAAGGTGGCCCGCCAATAATTACGTCAATATCCTTTAGATCGCCAAACTCTTTAATAATCATATCTTGATCCATATTTAATAAATCGCAGCATATTCCTTTTGCCCCAGGGAAATTTCTGTTATATGTTTTAATTGCCGGAGCGTTAAAATCAACTCCTCCAATTATAGTATAGCCTGCTAATTTAAAACCTTCGCTAAGTCCCCCACAACCACAGAATAAATCTATTACTTTAGGCATTTTACATACTCCTTTATTCTTCTTTATCTACTATTTCTGCAATGTCAGAAATATCGCAATTTAATGCTTCACAAATCTTAACTAAAATATCTGTGTTTACATTTTCATTTCTACGCATCTTTGCTAAAGACGTAGAACTAACACTTGCTATTTCACATAGATCTTTTTTCTTCATATCTTTATCTATCAATAGTTTCCATAATTTCTTATAGCTTAGCTTCATAATTATATACTCCTACTTATTACGCTACTTTTCGTATCTACTTGCAATAAATCTTTCATTTTCCAACAAAAAATTATCTTCTACCTTTCCTTCCGTTTTGTAGAATTTAGGAGCTCCATTTTTTAACGCGTCAAAAACCCTATACAAGACATATTCTTTTTCATGTTCTACAGAAAACTTAACTTCTTCTGCTGATATAAAAAATGGAGTATTAATTCCGGAACGAGTTGTTTTTACTTCAATAAAAACTTCTTTTCCGGTTTTAGGATCATATGAGATAATATCACAAGGGTAAGCATTTCCATACTTCTCTTTTTTGCTTGATGTGAGAAATACTTTTTCATCAACATCATTTATTGCCAAGGATCTTAATTTAGCCTTTTCATAATCTAGAACTAGCTTTTCACCAAGGTTTCCTGTCATACTATTTTCCTTAGCAGCTTTTTTAAAATCCCGATTCTTTGGTTCATCTTTTACCTCTGTTGAAACCTTACTCTTTCTTTTTTTTCTGTCTGGAGGATCAACTTCTTGAAGATTAATCTGAGCATCTAGTATTGCTTTTACTTCATCAAGATTATCTTCCAACACTTCTTCATAGTCATCAATAGAAGCTTCGACCTCTCTAAACATTTGCATTCTTTTCAATAATTTATAGCCTTCTGTCGTCAATTTATTATCACCATCGATAATATCAAGGTTTCGTAACATTGCGATTGGTTGTTCGATATATGTAACATCCATTAATGTTTTTCCGTCGTCTTTTGTATAATTGCAACATTTAACTAAAGCTCTTTTTTCTTTATTGGTCAACACACTATTTCTATTGTACTTGTGTATATATCCCAATTCACAATACAAGAATAAAGCTGTAATTATTGTATTTTTCCATAATGTCATATTATCTGCAGTTGCATTTTCTATTTCCGCACGCAAATATTTTTTAGCAAATTCAGGTAGTTCTACTTGCTCCATTAAACTAACTGATGGATTATTTATTTTATATTTAACGTACTGATTTCTAAGTTTTTTCCCATTTTCATTTAACAAAAGTACTGGCCGAGTTCTATCCTCCCATGAAGTATCACTCAAATCAAAATTCGTAATTACTCTTTCATGTTGGACATAAGAAGATGGACCATTCCATCCTGATGCTACAATTACATTAGCTTGAATTATATAGTCAACACTTGACTGTGTATAAAACTCCATCATCTTATTTAACGAAGAAAGATTTCTATATGTTTTTTTTCCTGGCTTAAATTTTCTCTCCGAAAGAAAGCGATAATTTTCATCATAGAATTTTCTAAATCCTTCTCGCGCAAATGTAATAACTTGTTGTTTTTCTTTTTTTGTCATGCAGATGCTCCTCCATCTTATTTTTCACTCTTTAAATTATAATATGTTCTACTATGCTTTTCAATATATTTTTACGCTTTCGCGTAACTATTTATGGCTGTATTTGATTCTTTACGTTTTTTACTTCATAGTCGCGACCACCCCTACAAGGGGTGGCTCGAGATGCGGGCTATAAGCCCTTGCTACTAGACAGCGTCTCAAGGCGCATCAGACTTTCTCTTCGTTCAAGTCACTATCGCACTTGACGCGTTACATCTGCCCCTTGAAGGGGCTAGTTCTTCTCGCTACGCTTTGAATGGATCTTCGTATTCTTTTACGCTTAACTTGTCTTGCATAATGTCATACTTTTCCTGATCCTGTATATATTTCTTTATTGTAGCTTCATTCAATCCTACAGTAGATACGTAATATCCCTCCGACCAGAAATGTCTGTTTCCAAATTTATATTTCAAATTTGCATGTCTATCAAAAATCATAAGTGCAGATTTTCCTTTTAGATATCCCATAAATGATGAAATGCTATATTTTGGCGGAATACTTACCAACATATGAATATGATCTGGCATAAGATGTCCTTCTATTATTTCCACACCTTTATACGAACATAACTGTTTCAGAATATCCCTAATATCTACTTGTAATTGATTATAAATTATTTTTCGTCTATACTTTGGAGTAAAGACAATGTGATATTTACACATCCATTTTGTATGTGCTAGATCATTGTTTTTATTTGCCATTAAATCACCTTTTCCTTTCTACGATAGTGCCTGAACAACTCTATTGTAACGAAAAGGTGATTTTTTGCTATAAGCAAATTGACTCCACCCGCATAGCAGGTGGGTTTTGTGTTTCGGGCATCTCCATTTTTCGGAACACGAAAAACTCCAATGCCCTCAACTGGCTAAAGCCATAACAAAAAAGGCCCGAAATCATGTTGTCTTAACATGATTTCAAGCCTTGTAAATACTGGATTTGTTTGCTTAACCTCTAAGCCACAGCGGGTCTATTCAAACTCTTGGGCTGAGAGATTTATCTGGCTGTTTCTTGGTACACATTCGTGCATTTTATTCTTCATATTCATCTTATTTCGCATTTTTGTGTACCTCATCTAAAATTTTTAGAGCCAAAATGGAGCCATATAATACCTGTATTCCAAACTCCTATGACTTATGCATAGCATAAAAGTAACTCCTTTTATGCTATACTTTTCTTTAATTCTGCAATAAATTCTTCAATTTCTTTATCCATTTCTTGCATTATCCGATAAAAATTCCTAACCAACATTTTACCATCAATCCCTAAAAATTTTCTCAATTCTTCAAACCAATCATGATAATCATTTCCATCAATGGTTGCTAACATAGTAATAATTTGCTTCTTTTCTTTTCCAACGATTTCACAAAACTTCTCGAGATTTTCCGGCACATGTAAATACTCCCTATATAACTCTTCTAGTGCTTTATTCCCTGGTAAAAATAACCATTTCCAATTTAATTTTGATGTATCTAATCGTTCCCTCATGTCTCCATCGTAAATTCCTATAAAATTATATTTTATTTTATCACTTGACGGAAACTCCAATCGATAAGTTATAGCCTTTTCTCCACCTTCAGCTACATCGATCGTATACTTTTTTAAAATGTATGGTGCCTTATCCTCTAAAATAATTGATAGAAAATCATATGCTACCCTATCCTCAACAAATAATGTTCCCGTATAGCTTTGTGTAATACCTAATATATCCTCTGCCATCATATCGTCATCAGGTTTAGTAATCATAGCCATATTTCCCATTCTACTTACTATTCGTATATTACTATTTTTTACATGTTCTAACAAATAAGGCGAATGTGTCGTAACAATTGCCTGAATCCCTTTTTCTGCTATTTGTTTTCCCAAATAGTTTGCAAAATGAATTTGTGAACATATACTTATATATGTTTCAGGTTCTTCAATAATGACAACTGTTCCCGAATTACATTTATTTATGTACCAATACAAATAAAAAAGAAAATGTTCACCTCGCCCCATACTTCTTGAATCATACTCTATTTCATCAATAGTGACATTAAAAAATGGAACTATTCCTATCCCTTCAATATCTTCAAATTCCCATATTTTACATGATTGATATCTTTTCCCCGTCAGATAACAAATATCACTGATCTGTTCTGGTGATAATTCATATTCCTCATTTTGTTCAAGCAACTCTTCAATATTTGCTTGTCTTATATTAAATTCTTGAATTTGAATATTCTCATCACAATCCACGTATTTAATGCTATCCAAATCATATCCTGTATCATACAAGCGTTTTCCATTACAATTCGAGCAGGAAATTTTCTTATTATCACATTCGAATTGTCCATTAACTGTAGCGGATTTCAATTTATGTAGATCACTTTCGCTTAAATTTAATCCTAATAAATCTTTTACAGCCGCTATAATAGTACTTTTTCCTGCTCCATTTAAACCGCATATTGCCGTAATGCCCTTTGAAAAGGATATCTCCTGTAAATTATTTAGCCCATTGAGTTCTACGCTTAATAAATTTCTACTATATTTTCTTTTATAAACTTTATCCCAATAATCAGTTTCTTTTGCTTTTCTCATCTAAAAATTTTCTCCCCAATTATACTTTTCAACAATTTTCTCAAGCGTATAATTAAAATTCTCCACTTCAGCAAAAGTGCCCATCGTATACTGCAATAGTTCCGACTCTTCGTTCCATAGCATATCTCTAAAAAGTGTAATAATAATGTCTCTATATATTATTGAAAGAGCATCTGTACTTCCCATACTGGTTCTCTGATTAAATGTATTTAACATAACTTCAAAAAACGGAACTTGTTTTTGTAAACTTAAGAAGGTCTTTATATATTTATCATCAACTTTTTTATACTTTCCTTTTATATAAGCTCTACAAAATTCCATATAACTAATAGTATTTTGTAAATCAGTTGTTTCTGAATCCAGATTTCTACGAATATATACAAACCAACTAAATATCGTTGCTTTATTAAATGAAAACTTAAAATCCTTCCATTCTGAAACACATATCATAAATTTTCTTAAAGTTTCATCAACAATCTCAATACACTCATCTGAAAACGGCACAGCCTGTCGATATTGAAAAGATATATCATTAGACGTAATTTTCTTCTTAAGTGTATGGGTTTCAACCGCAAAACAGAATTTTGATATTATCTCATCATATGCTAGGCGCGAATTTGAAAAACCTATGGTTTCTTTATCTGCTCCCAACGCAACAAATTTATTTGATAATTCTTTCACTTGATCCCTAGTAGCGCCAATATATGCATTTCTTTGTTCTGCAGATGTTAATGCAGTAGGTTGATTTAGTCTATAGAATAATTCTGCTGGTTCTTCCGGTCTATACTCTGTTAATCTTATGATTACAACACTATACTGTCTAAACTGCCTTTGCCATTTTAACGGAAGATCTCTGTAATGCATTCCATTCAAATTTGCTATTTCCTGATCTTCTGGCAACACTGTTCCATCAACACAAATAATATTGTCAAAAAAATCTCGTATTGCAGCAAGTCTCTGCTGACCATCTAACACTTCATCCACAGATTGTGCATTATGGATCACATGTATCGGAGGGATTTTCCACCCACGCAATATTGAATCAATAAGTTTTTGCTTTTTTTGAATAGTCCAAATCTCGCCTCTCTGAAAATCCGGCTGTAAATCCATATCGCCATTTTTTATTCTATTAACAATCGTTTCAATTTCTAAATCTGTTGACTCGCATTTCATATTCTTATCCTCATTATATAGTCATATTTATCCAATATCTCTCAATTTATTTACAATACATATGATATGAGGGTCAAAAGGTATTTTGCCCCTCATTTATGATTAATCAGATTACTACATGCTACGCATTCCCGTAATCTGATCATCATACATATAGTTTAATATATCATTCATGTTGGTTTTTATACACTCGTTATATCAATTTCAATAGGATTTCCCCATCGATCTACGCCTTTGATTAATAGAGTTCCATTTATCAAAGTAAATATCTGATATTCATTTGTATATTTACCATAATAATCTAGTTCAAATTGCGCATCCCCAATTATATCAATTGACGAATTATTTGTTTCAATTCGAGGTACTACCTTCAGAATATCATTATACCGAGTTTTTCCCATAGATGATACTAAAACTCTTGCCTCATGCATATATTCATTCTCCAATTTAAAATGCATGTATTCTCTAATTGCACATTGTGAATTTGCAAAGGTACTAACATCAACTCCTTCTCCCAAAATAACACCTTCTTTCTGTATAATCTTTAAAAATATTACTATTATTTTTTTCTCAATACATTTGAAACCGTTGATTGGGATACATCTAACATGGCAGCTATTGTTTCCTGGTTTATTTTCTGTTTTGCCAAATCCCTTATAACTTCATTTCTTTGTGCTACTGATGCAATCTCCGGTAATTTATGAATGGTTTCTGAAACCACTCCGGATGCCGTTACACTTTTAATAAGTGTTGTTCCATCACTTAACACAGCTCTTGCAATTTTGGCACCCGTTTTTTTATTTGGCTTAAACGCTAAGGATACAACATCTGACATTGATTTACCCACGTTTTTTAAATCTGTATTCTTAAACACATTCATTAAATTCGCAGCCATAATTTTCCTCCCACTTATTATTTTAATATTAAAATAATATTAAAATAATATTTTGTCAACTACTTTTTCAACTCTCATACCTAAAAAACTCCCTAGCCATCATCTCCGCCGTAGCCCGATTATACCCCTTTTTCAAATACCCCTGCACAATCGTTCCGAACATTCCTTTAACCATATCATCCTCAATATCACAATATGCCTGCATTTCCCCGGATAAAGCCATTGCCACATACTCTATCGGCTTATTATCCAACAATTTGTACAGCTTCGCCAGCGACTGCTCTGTCGTCCTCAGAGCAGCCTCCACTTCTTCGCACTTTATCCGAAGCATATTTCCATCTGTAAACCACACCTCAACATAGCCGTTATCCATGTTATAAGCACATTCCACAATATTATCTATTCGATTATCTTTCATATCATCAATCCATCCTTCCCATTATCTTGTCCCATAAGACTTGTCATATCGCCTTATCTGCTGTTCTGTACGCTCCTGTACCTTTACCTTACGAATAATCGTATCAATCTGCTCTGCACCGGCATATCTCTTCACACGCTCCAGATCATCAGCCTTTTCCTGCAACAGCTCTGTCCTATCACTCATATTCTTAATCTTGCCCTTGTAAAACTCCACATCATCTGACAATCTCTTCTTTTCCTTTCGAAGCTGTATTACTTCCTCTTTTAGCCTTACACACTGGATTGTCAGATTCTTTATCAGTGTTTTAAGCTTATTCACAAATGGCATGACTACCTTATCCCGAAATGACTTAGCACTTGCAAATGCTCCCGGTTCCGGCAACTGCCATTCCGGTGCTTCATCATACTTCCTTACATCACGCTGCAATAATTGCTCCGACTGCACCATCTGCTCTATATGGCTCTTAAGCTCATTCTGTTGCTTTTCAAGTTGAACATTATTCTGTTGCAAATCATTGTATTTCTGTCTTAATACCTGATTATCAGATTTCAATGAATCATTCCTTTGCTCCAGAGTGTGATTGTCAGCAGATAACTGATCATTCACATTCTTCAATTTACTATTCTTATATTGTAAATCTTCATTCCTTTGTTCCAGTTCTTCATTATCGGTCTGCAACTGTAACTGCTTCTGCTTCAAATCATGATTATCCATACGAAGTCTATCTTTGCGACTCTCAAGCCTTGCATTTTCCATCCTCAAATCTTGATTACTTGCAAGCAATACTTCCTTCTCCTGTTGTGCCACAGCCCCTTCTTCTTTTGCCCTTTGCGTAGCCTCTTCTGCCAGTTCTTTTTCAGCAGTAGCATTCTTTAATTCCTGTTTCTTTACAGAAACCTCTTCTCCAAGCTGTGCAACCACCGAAGACATTTCCCGCTTCTGGCTATCCAATTCAGCCACTTCCCTTGCTCGCTCTTTCTTTTCAAATTCAAGCACTGACAAATGCTTCTCATGTGTACCCTTTTGCAGCCATTCCACACCATATCGCTCCATGACTGTAGCAAGTTCCTGCTTCTCTGATGCAATCCACTGATTTAATTCGGTAGCACCTCTGGTACCACCAGTGAAGCCTTCTGCCGCCAATGCAGATTTTAATGATACCCTTGTATCAAGACCTCGCTTACTTCCTGTAATATATGGTACAAAATCAATGTGCAGATGCGGTGTTTCTTCATCCATATGCAAATGTGCCGAGAATACATACAAGTTCGGATTTCTAGCTTGGAACTCATCCATAAATTCCGTTAAAATCCTTTTTGCCAACAATCCATCTTCACTTCTGGCATTCATATCATCTTTATTTCCGATTTGAAATATCACTTCATGAAATAACTTTTCCTGCTTGCCCCTCCTGATTTTTTCATAGTAATTATCAATCATGCGATCTTTCCGTTTCTGTTTTGCATTATATCGTTCCCGTGCTTCATCAAACAATTTATGATAAACCTGCTTAATATCTTCCTGGCAAAATTCCACATTATCAGCACTTCTGTTTTTATCTACATTCTTAGCTGTAAATGCTCTGGTATTATGGTTCACAGAACCTTTACCAATCATTGCACTTATCGTTCTCTCCATAGGCAATCTTCCCCTTTCTTTTATCTGTCATATTAGCGCCGAATACGGCGCAGGCTTTGTTACTTTCGTCGAAAGTAACGCAAAAGCACTTTTGACAGCTACGCCATCAAAAATGCAACCTGACAAGTCAGGTTTTGCGCCCTGCCGGGAGCTTTTCTGCCTGCGGCAGTCAATGTACACAAGCCTCCACTATGTCAAGCACACCACATTTTCCTTATCCATTCTAACGGAAGCGTGACACGCAGCCGTTATATATGCTTAAGAAAAACTACCACCGAAAACTCTCCGGCACACCTCGTTTATTCAAATATTCCTTTCGAGCCTTCTCCTTTTCTTCTCCCGTCGGTGCAGTCTTATATTTTGTATATAATTCTCTCATTACCATTGCGTCCAGCTTCTTCTCCAGCCCCTGTTTTATCTGAGGCAACAGTTCTTCCTGTTCCAACATAAAATATCTCATTATCGCAACGAAAAGTTCTTCTGAAATCTGTACATTTTTCATATCAATCCACCATTCCTTTCCTAATTCATTCAAGACCGCAACACTGCAAAGTCTGTATGCTTTGCAACCTTGCAAAGTTTATCTCCGCAATTTCTATATAGCCTGCAATGTTGCGTTCTTACCCTATCTCTGTTTTACTGTATCCAGTTCCCAATACCACGAGTTATTGATTTTCTTTGCCCGGATGCCTAGTTCTTTCTTGGCATTTTCCAATGTTCTCTTTGAAATGCCCTGTTCATCAGCCATTTCAAAAACTTCATTACTCTGCACCATATTAGTTGTTTCTGCCAATTCACGAAGCATTTGCTTTGCTTGTTCCAGCTTATTTGCTTTTGGCGCAATTCCACCAAGCACTTCATCTGCTGTAATCTCATAATCTCCTAACCAGTGAATGCCTGTCTCCGATAACGTGAATGCCTTTGGATGCCCAAATGCCGCAAGATTATTCTTTATCTGAACAACTGCTCTTGTATTAGGTTCTCCCTCTATTCTGCCGACCAGAAGCACGCTCCTTGCTACTGCAAAGAAGTCAATAGAACCCATACCTCTATATGCCGCTTTATTACCTGATGCTTTATTCATATGACCGATAAGAAGAATTGCACATTGATATTTCTCCGCTAATGCTCCCAGCTTCTTTGTCATATCTCTTGCTTCATTTGCCCGGTTCATATCCAT
>OODU01001985.1_pt1 | contig 18544 bp, 18 predicted proteins | sample 1671171 | NCBI WGS metagenome assembly OODU01 (sample SAMN06348129, study PRJEB24527) | human gut metagenome | biome: human gut; feature: ankylosing spondylitis patient; material: feces | host: Homo sapiens | place: China | collected 2015-10
ACACTCTTTCCCTACACGACGCTCTTCCGATCTTCAAGTACATAGGCACTTCGTTCAACAATAATCCATTTTGTGAAGCAATTAAATCAATGATATTTTCTCTTACACTTAACGATTCATCAATTAAACGATTATAGTATGGAATACCACCAAACACACTATATAATGCTACTTTGTCTTCATTTGAAAAAGATGAATAAAATAGACTTGAATCATAATAATCCATTGGTTTTATATCTAAAATCCTTGTGAATCGACCATATAAAGGATTTTCTCGTTCAATCAAAGACTTCATTGTATCTACATAAGAACCACATAATATTAGTTTCAAATGTGAAGTATGTAAATGTTTATCAATCACAGTTTGAAGAATACTGTCTAGCCCTTTCATGCAACTGCGTAAATATGGATATTCATCTAACACAAAAACCATTGTTTTGTCTTTCGTATACGAAAACAGAAATTCAAACACTTCTTCCATAGATTGAAAGCCTAAGCGTGGCAAATTCAACATATCTGAAATCAATGAAGAAAGACTATCGACATTGGATAATTCCGTCGTTTGTTTAGATTCATAATAAATATACTCCCCATCAAAATCTTCGATTGCTTTCTTTATTAATTCCGTTTTCCCTATTCTTCTACGCCCATATATCAATACAGATTCTTGCCGATTTGATGAAAATACGCGATTTAAAATCTTAAGCTCATTCTCTCTACCTACAAACATAAGCCCTCCATTTTTAGTCATTTATTTTTTACTAATATTTATCTGACTAAAAAATAGCACTAAAAAAATAGAAAGTCAAATGACTTTCTACTTCATAATACTCTCGAATTCATCAATTAAAGAATCAAACAATTCAATCGCATCTTCAATTGGTTTTGGACTTGCCATATCAACCCCAGCCATACGCAATAATTCGACTGGAGGCTTTGTACATCCTCCTTTTAAGAAAGATAAGTATGCTTCAATATCGGCTTGTGTTCCATGAAGCAATTTTTGTGATAAAGCCATAGCTGCACTAAATCCTGTCGCATATTGATATACATAAAAATTCATATAGAAATGTGGAATACGAGCCCATTCCATACTGATTTCATCATCTACAATCACATCTTCACCATAATAGAATTTATTTAAATCCGCATAGATTTGATTCAATGTATCACTTGTCAAAACTTCGTTGTTTGCTGTTTTTTCATTGATGATCCTTTCAAATTCCGCAAACATACACTGTCTAAATAATGTAGTTCTAAATTGTTCCATAAAGTGATTTATCAAATAAGCCTGGAATTTAGGATCTGAGTTTTGTTTGCGCAAATAATCCATCAATAAAGCTTCATTACAAGTACTGGCAACTTCGGCTACAAATATTTTATAATGACGATCTAATGGAGCCTGATATTTTGTAGACATATAAGAATGCATCGCATGCCCCATTTCATGAGCTAAAGTAAATTCTGTATCTAAAGAATTTGCAAAGTTCATCAAGACAAAAGGATGTACTCTTTGTCCACTAGAATATGCGCCTGAACGCTTTCCTTCATTTTCATATACATCGATCCAATGCGAATTTAATCCTCTTTCATAAACATTGGCATATTCTGTTCCATACAATTGAACGGAATGTAAGATATCTTCTTTGGCCTGTTCAAAAGATACAGGAACGTTACATTCATTGACCATAGGTACATATAGATCATACATATGAAGTTTATCTTTCTTCATAACTTCTTTACGAACTCGCATATATTTATGTAAAACATGGATATTTTTATGTACCGTTTCAATCAATTGTTCATACACTTTTGGTGAAACATTATTCGCATCGACTGCGCATTCTAAACTCGATGCATATTTACGTGCTGTACTATTAAATTTCAACTGATTTGTCTGTCCATTTAAACAAGCAGCTAAAGTATGGATCATAGAACCATAGCCTGCATAAAAATTACGATATGCACTCTCTCTTAACACTTCATCTTCCTGCTCTAACATATGGATAAATGTAGCTGTAGTTAAAGTGTGTTTATTTCCTTTTGAATCGATCGCATCTTCAAATTTTAAATCCGCATTGTTCAACATTCCAAAAATCGAATAAGGCGTGTCTTGCATCAATGAACTGGATGCCATTAATTTTTCTTCTGTTTGAGATAATACGTGTTCTTTTAAACGACATACTTCTTCTAGATATACACGATATCTTTCTAAGATGGGTTCAGATGCATAAAAAGACTCTAAATTTTCAATCTGCATGATTTGTACATCACTAAAAGATAGCTTAGTAAAAATTTCAACCGCTAATGCATTGGCTTTTCCTTTTAATTCTTGATGATGGGCATCTGCCGTATCTTGATCTGACAACAAAGAAGAATAGCCTAAACAATCATCTAATAGACATGTTAATTTTTCATATCCCTTTAAAAATGATAATAAGTTGGATGCATCATCCAATTTTCCATCACATGCACAAAGCTCATTTCCTAATTCTTTACAAGTATCTAAACAAGCTAGAAATGCTGCTTCATCTTTAAATATATCTTCTGTTCTCCAAGTGTTTTCTATTTTTTGTTCATTACGCTTCATGAGTAAACAACCTCCATTAATACGTCTATTGTAGCACATCTACATCATTTCAAACGAAACTAATCGAATATCATTATTTTTTGCGTATTCTATCGCATCTTCTGTAAAGCCAGAATTAGAAAATGCCATTAAACTCTTATTTTTATATTTAAAAATATCTTTTCGGCTATTTAAAACAGTTAAAACTCGACTATCTAATTCTTTATTTCTCCACTTACATTCACACAATAAGCACGAATCTGAATTTATGGCTACTATATCAATTTCTGCTTCTTCTTTTTTTAATGGGTCATTCCCCCACCACTTGCCAATCTTTTCCGGAATAAACGGTAATGTCAGGAAAACTTGTTCTTGATATATATATTCTGTACACATTTTTTCAAAAACATACCCCATATAATCCGATATTTTTGGTTTAACGTATTGACCATATATAATATGGCCCAAACCCATTTGTATATTTGAATAATTTGGTCTTACAAATTTGTACCAAAACAAAAACATTGTATCTTTTATTTCATATATTGTTTTTCGACTTGATTCTTTTTCAGTAACAGGATATATTTTTTCGACTATGTTTAATTCAATCAAAGACTTCAATAAACTACTGCAAGCAGGCGTATCTAGACCCACTTTATTTGCGATTTCATTTAAACGACTAGCCCCCGAAGCAATGGCGCCAAGTATACTATTATAGCTTGCGGGATTTCGCATTTCTTGTTTTAAAAGATTAGTTGCTTCTTCAAAAAAAGTTCCATTTTCATCAAAAAACAAATCTAATATATTCTCATCTAAAGATTTGTTTGTATCTATTTTTGAAAGATATTCAGGAATTCCTCCTGTTATGCCATATGCGATTGCCTGACTTTCTTTATCATAATTCACAAGCATTTTTTGCGTTTCTAAATATGTGAAAGGTGTAATTTTAAATTGTGCACTTCTTCGACCATATAGTGGGCTTTTATATCCCAACACCTGATTTTCCATGAAACTCATACTTGAACCACACAGAATTAAAAACATATTTTTATCTTTCCAGCATAAATCAATATGCTTTTGAATAACAGAAGAAATAGGCGGATAACTTTCGGCTAAATATGGATATTCATCAATCGCAAGAACTATTTTTTGATTTGTTTCTAACATTTTATCAATCGCATTAAATAAGCTTTCAAATGAATCGTATACGATTGAATCATTCTTCGAAACCACTCGTGACAATCCAATTAAATTTTCTTTTTGTGTCCCTTCCAACGAAACGTACAATAAACTCTCTTTATTTTTCAAAAATTCACGAATCAAAGTTGTTTTTCCAACTCTTCGACGACCATAGATTACCGCAAACTGAAATTCATTCGTTGAATACATTCTTTCTAATTTTGTTAATTCGCTTTCTCTACCAACAAACATGTATAAAATCTCCATTTACTAAGTTATAACTTACTTAGTTGTAACTTAGTAAATTATATCATCCATTACAACTTTGTACAAGAAAACCTTAACTTCGCAGAATTTGTATAACTAAAAATAAAAGAAGCATTAGTGGCTGAATTCACCAATGCTTCTGTCAATATATTTTCATCCATATCGAATTGTTTTAATATCAATTTTCGCTTTGCTGTTAGTGCGTATTTTCTTCTATATTTTCAAGCTCCGATATCATTCCTGGAACCGTATATGCTTTACGGTTCTTTTAAATGACATACTTCTTCAAGATATACACGATATCTTTCTAACATGGGTTCAGATGCATAAAAAAATTCTAAATTATTAATCTCCATGATTTGTACGTCACTAAAAGGTAATTGCGTAAAGATTTCAACCGCTAACACATTAGCTTTTCTCCTTAATTCTTAATGATGTGCATCTGCCGTATCTTGCATAGCCTAATCAATCACCTAATAAACATGTTAATTTTTCATATTCCTTTAAAAACGATAATAAGTTAGATGCATTTCCTAATTTTCCATCATAATCGCAAAGCTCGTTTCCTAATTCTTTACAAGTATCTAAACAAGCTAGAGATGCAGCTTCATCTTTAAATATATCTTCTGTTTTCCAAATGTTTCCTACCTTTTGTTCATTACGCTTCACAATAAACAAACTCCAATAATACAACTATTGTAGCACATATTTCCCCTTTTCAAGTCTTACGATTCTTTTATTCTCACAAAGTTTCTTTAACACTCTTTGTAGCTGCCTTCGACTACAATGCAGATTATGACAAGCCACACTGACATTGTCTAGCATAGGATGTAACTCCATATAATTCATGACCTTCTCTTCAACACTTTGATTCATAATTTCATTTGTGGACTTATTATGCAGTTTATCAACCAACGAATTCAACAAAAAATGAAGAAATTTCAGATCCTGGTTTAATCTCAATTGATTTTCTTCAATCGATAACGCGATTGTAACAACTTTTGTATTGGCTTGGGCAAAATAAACAGGCTTTTCATGACGAACAAACTCCACATCTCCTAGTACACAAAGTGCATTGGTTTGTGACACAAAAAGCTGTTTTCCATTTGAATCAATGAAATAAATAGACACTTCGCCTTCTACTACAAACTGAATCTCTTTTGTGTCTTTCAATGGATGAATCATCATTTCATCTTTTTCATATTCCATCAAATAAAAGGGATAAGAAGAATCAAAATAGTCTTGTATGTTATGTCGATTTACATATTTCTCTACATTTTTTGAATCATATGCTCGTTTCATAGCTTTATTGTGCCATATGTCACAATCATTTTCAAATAGCTTTGATATACTAGGTAAAGAAAGAAGGTAATATATGAACAATAATGCATTATTTGAAAATACAAGCATCCCTAAAGCCTATTTCACAATGGCTTTACCCGTTGTCTTCAGCATGGTAATTTCTTTAGTATACAACATGGCAGATACATATTTTGTAGCTAAAACAATGAACACAAATCTTGTGGCCGGTGTCTCTTTATGTGCTCCTATCTTTACTTTCATGATCGCATTAGGTGACATCTTTGGCATTGGTGGCAGTTCTGTCATCTCTAGATTGTTTGGTCAACAAATGAATAAAGAAGCTAAGAATGTGAGTGGATTCTGTTTCTATGCCTCCATTCTCTGTGGCATTGTTGTCACAATTTTTATGTTTATTCTAAAAGATCCCATGTTAAATTTTTTAGGTGTTAATAAAGAAACATGGTTATACGCAAATCAATACTACAATATAATTGCGCTAGGCTCCACCTTTATCATTCTTTCTTTAACTCCTAGTAACTTGATTCGTACGGAAGGATTGGCAACCCTATCTATGGTTGGAACTGTCTTGGGGTCGATTCTTAACATCATTTTAGATCCTATTTTTATCTTTGGCTTCCACATGGGCGCGCAAGGTGCTGCCCTGGCATCTGTAATTGGATATGTCGTATCTGATTTCCTTTTGATCTATTTCACAAAGACAAAGGCAAATCGTCTAAGTGTTTCCTTTAAAGATTGTCATGTAGAAAAAAAAGAGTTTTTAGATATCTTCACCATTGGAATTCCTGCTTCTATCACAAATTTAATGTCGAGTATTGGTGTAGCTTTGACAAATCGTTATTTAGTTGTGTTCGGCAATGAAAATGTTGCCGCAATGGGAATCGCCCTAAAAGTGAATATGATCCTGTTATTGATCATGGTTGGGTTTGCGTTTGGGGCACAACCACTTTTAGGATTTAATTATGGGGCCAAAAACACAGAACGTCTACGTGCATTCATTAAGTTTGACATTTTTATCGAAGTCACATTTGCGCTCATTACTGCCGTTATCCTAAGTGTTTTTGCTCCGTATATCATCCAATCCTTTATGAATGATGCCCAAATTATTCAAACAGGAAGCCTTATGTTAAGACTACTTGTTCTATCGAGTCCGTGTGTTGGTATAATTTTAGTCTTTACAACTCTATTTCAATCGGAAGGAAAAGCACTTCCTGCTTTAATTTTATCCATTTCTAGACAAGGTGTTATTTACGCAATCTGCATTGTCATATTATCTAAATTATTTACCTTCCATGGAATCTTGATTTCTCAGGCTACAGCCGATGTAGTAACGGCTATAATCGCGATTTTAATTTATTCAAAGCAAAAGACTGTAACAAGATAAATTTACTTTGTTACAGTCTTTTCCACATTACTTTATACTATCAACTAATTTTTTTACCAACTCTACATCCACTACATCATAGTCATTTTCATGTGGACTAGCCAAGTAACTATAAGAAACGCCATTTTTTGTTGTTGTCGCATCTGCCTTATAGCTCTTACAAGACGAATGCACCTGATATACACCTGTATAATTCATCATCATTTTTGCGTTTTCTGCATTCATTCCACTGCCAGGAAGAATCTGAATCTTATCACCATATTGATTATTCAATACTTTAATTAAATCAATACCTTCCATAGCTTTTGCTTTTTGTCCACTTGTAAGTACGCGATCCGCCCCTAAATCAATCAATGTTTCAATGGCTTCAAACGCATCTGGCGTAACATCAAAAGCTCTGTGGAATACAGCTTCCTTATTGTACGAATGAATTAAGTCGATCATTCTTTTTGTGTCCTCTTCACAAATTGTGCCATCCTCATTTAAGAAACCAAACGCAATTCCATCAGCTCCATGCTCTAAAAGAATCTTGGCATCTTCAAACATAATTTCTACATCTTCTTTTTCATAACAGAAACCTGCAGCACGCACACGTACCATACAAATTACGGTTAAGTCTGTTTCTTTTTTAACACGAATTAGACTTGCGACACTTGGCGTTAAGCCACCAACACTTAACGCACTGTTTAATTCAACCCTCTTTGCGTTACCTTGATGTGCAGCTATACAATCTTGATAACTACCTGCACATACTTCAATCATTCTCTCCATTAGCCAACCTCACTATACTTAATGCGTATATTTTCGCATTCAAAATCAAATCACTACGATCCATCCATTCATTCGGATTGTGCCCAATGCCCTTTTGTCCAGGAAAACTAGGTCCAAAAGGAACTATATTTGGCATGATCTTCGCATAAGTTCCACCCGTAGTTGTAACTGGCGTACCATCCATGCCTGTTACCTTTTCATAAGTCGCCTTTAATGTTTGACATAAGAATCCATTTTTATCAAAATAAACAGGATCATAATTATGTATACATTCTACTTGTAGTCCTTTGCTTAATTTAGATTTGATTGTCACCTCTATTGTATCATTACTAATACTTGCAGGATAGCTAAAAGAGAAGTCAAAGCCAAGTTTTCCTTCTAAATCCACCAGCTTTTTATTGCTCATCTGCATTTTACCAAATTCAGGATCCTCCATGTTTAGTCCCAATTTATTTCCAAATCCATTATCTGATAAAATATATTCATTAATAAATTGGTTGAATACAGTTTTATTTTTAACAGCCGTACTCACACGATAGGTACTTCTTCCTCTTTCCGCATATACAACCGGATATTTACAATCGGGTGTCCAGCCCATAATAGGTGGTTTTCTGACTTCAAGGAAATGTGTTAAATCTTCAAATCCCGTTTCTTCATTGGTTCCAAACAAAATATAAACAGGACGCTTTAACTGAATTTTCAATTCCTTTATGGCATATAATGCGTATAAACAAGATAAAGTCGGCCCTTTATTATCTAAAATGCCGCGGGCAAAGATTCTGCCATTTTCATCTTCATAAGCTGAGAACGGAGGATGATTCCATCCTTCTCCTACAGGTACAACATCTAAATGTCCCATAATGCCAATATAGTCTTCTCCTTGACCATATTTGGCAATACCCACCATATGATCGACGTTTTCTGTTTCAAAACCTAATTCACGAGCTAATTTCAATGCTTCTTCTAAAGCTTTATTTACGCCTTCTCCAAAAGGCATACCTGGCTTAGCTTCACTTTGTACACTATCGATTTGAACAATTCTTTTGATTCCTGAAATCATCTCATCACTGATTTCATCAATCTTCTTTAATAATTCTTCTTCCATTTTATTTCCTTACTAATGGAGCTGTGCGCGTGGCCATATAGTTGTCCATCCATTCTTTACTTGCGACTTCAAATGTGCATTTTCCATCCGCATCATGATTTACTAAATATACTGTTGGGGCTTGTTTTTCAGTTGCCACTACAAAACTAAAACCTTCAATATTTGTAGCACAACCCCATTCCCCCTTATTATTCATCGCAATCAAGGACATGTCTCCAGCTTTCCCTCTTCTTCGTTTTAATTCTAAATCAAAATCGTGTACAGCCTTTTCACACGCTTGTTGAGGATGCATGCCTTCTTTCATTAGGCGAACAATTTCATAAGAAACACAGCCCTTCATAACATCTTCACCTAACCCTGTAGCACTCGCTCCTCCAACAAAAGAATCTACATAGAATCCGGAACCACATACAGGCGAATCGCCTAGACGTCCTGGATGTTTCATGAACAATCCAGAAGTACTTGTAGCACTTGTCATATGTCCTGCAGTATCTAAACAAACCATACCTACTGTGTCATGTCCTGAATATGGTTTTAATTCCGTATTTGTGATTTCTTTTGTACGATTGTGATAATGAATCTTGGCACGATCTGTAAGCATTGTTTTTCTTTCAAAACCATGTCTTGAAGCATATTTTTCAGCACCTTGACCAATTAGGAAGTTGTTGGCATCATAGTGCATTAGACTACGTGCAATACTAACAGGGTTGGCAAAATCTTTAACGCCTCCAACACATCCAAATTCTAGTGTATCCCCATCCATAAAAGCAGCATCTAATTCCACTTCCATTTCTTCATTTGGAAGTCCTCCATATCCTACACTTTTATAGTATTCAAAATCCTCTACAGCTTTGATTGCTTCTTCAATCGAATCTGCTGCACTTTCGTTATTTTTTAACATAGAATCTGCTTTTGAAATTCCTTCTAAAGCCATTCTCCATGTTGCGATAATTCCGTACATATCATTCTCTCCTTATTTTGTTAAATCAAAACTACTTTGTATAAGTTCTATTATTTTATAATCACATATTGTATCGTCTAGTACAACCGAAATCCATGTTTTATGGTTCATATGAAAAGCTGGATAAATTCCTTTTATCTCATATAGTTCATCTCTTTTTGAGATATCAATCTTTACATTCATTATATTCAACATATGACTATCCCCATTTTTTAAAAGGGCATCTAACGAAACATACATAATAAGGGAAAACCACTTATTATTGTCTAAATGACGAAAAACACCATTGTCATCTTTCCATGGAAAATCCAGTTTTACACCATACCTTTCATAAATCAAATTTGCAATGCGATTGGCTTGATCACTCGCAAAAAACACATCTGTACATCATGCATCCGCAATTCTTTTTAATATGGATTTGTATGCTTCACGAACTTTACAGATATACTCTCCATCATAGGATTCGATGCGTAGCGGCATATATTCTTCATCACTGAAATTATCAATGACTTTACCTTTTAAAACATCCGATATTTCAATGACAGCTTTAAAATCTCCATCCATAAAATCTTCTGAATAAATATATGTGTTATTCTCAAAACAAAGCTCAAATTCTTTCAATTTTTCAAAATCAAATTTCTTCTTTAAAAAGATTTCATCCTCAATATGTATCATATTAACTCCATTCAAAATTTTCTTTTCCTGCACCAAGCTCAAAAAAATATTTTCCTATTCCTAAATCGACTTTTGATAAAATTCCACTTTTTGCTTTAAAGCTCACTTTATTTCCCACACCATTTACTATATACGGCTGTCTATTTAAAGCACTTGGTGCCAATAATAAAGCTTTGATACCCGCGTTAAACCAATCTGGAACTACTCCTTGGTAATGGCTAATTTGATCAGCTGTCTTTGATTTGTGCGGTACACCCTGTGTTTTTCCATATCCAATCGCAATGACACCATTGACTCTAACATCTTTATCATATAAATGTTTAAGAGCATTCTTGCCATTAAACATACCTCCACACCACCATGTATTTAGTCCAAGGCTTTGGGCATACAAAATTAAGTCAGCGCCACAATAACCTATCTTCTCATCCAAACTTGAACATTCTTTACCTGCAAGAATGATATAGTTTTGTACTGTATTATTCGACATGAGTCTAGCCAAACTAGAAATACCATCTGAGTTATTCATCACGAGTTTCAATGTCAAATCATACAATTCATTATTTTGTTTAATACGATCATTCAACAAATCAACCAAATCCATATTTAATGGTTGATTTAAATATTTCCGTACTGTGTGTCTTTTTTCAATCATCATTTTCTCCTAAAACAAGTCTAGCATCGCATCTAAATACATTTCTTCACGCACGTGGATTTGGTACTGCGGTTTTACCATGTAGTAAAGAATAAATTCCAACAACAGAGCATTTCCTAAGTCTCTTCCTTCGATTTTAAAGTTTGAATATCCCATAGGAACATAAATATTTAAAATGTCATCTAAACTAATAAATGCAGGACTTTCCATGACTCTAGAAAAGCGATAGCCTTCATTCGAATAAGGCGCCTTACATATATGATCCATACAATCAATGCCCAAATTCTGTTTACTAACCGTTTTATAGCAATCCCTCCGGTCTTTACATCCATACCAGCAACATTCGTTACACAGAAATTCTACCTTTGGTTTATATGATTCAGAAAGTGAATTTAACTTCTCAAATTGTTTATTCAATCGAAAATCAGGGACTACATACGTAAAGTCTGTATTTTCTACTTCCTTTTTAAAATCATTAAAATCTGTTAATACTTTTGTGGTTGAAGATACAAAATATAGATTCGGATATTTAGATTTCAAATATTCCATCAATATATCCGAATGAATAATAATTCCATTATTTAAATCTAAATTCAACAATCGACATAATTCATTGCATTTTATATCAGATAAATGTTTTTCTTCTATTAAAGAATTACTAAATGTAAGACGAGCTGATATATTATATTTCTTCATTAAATCTAACACTTTTTTTGGATCATGATCTTCATAACTGATGCGTCCACCAGACCATATACAATCAGATGGCGAGCCATAGATAGAGCCAATCTTACACCAGTCATAAAAGTATTCTGTTTTATTTTTAAACAGGGGCAAAAACTTTTTATAAAATTCATAGAATTCAAATAAGCCCGGTAAATGATAATACACATTCATATTTTTAACCTCTTGATAAGAGTATTTTACACTTTTATGAGCGAATAATTTAAAATAATTACGCTTTTATGAGCGAATATAGAAAAAAATCCAACCTTTCGATTGGATTTTATTGAATTTGTGATTTTAAATACGCAAAGATGAATTCATCAAGATCTCCATCTAATACAGATTGAACTTGGCTTGTTTCATAACCTGTACGAACATCTTTAACTAAGCTATATGGATGCATGACATAGCTTCGGATTTGGCTACCCCATTCATTAGCGGATTGTACACCTTTAATTTGAGCAATCTTCTTTTCTTGTTCTTCAATTTCTAATTGATATAAACGAGATTTTAAGACACGCAAACATTCTTCTCTATTTTCATGCTGACTACGTCCATTTTGACATGTAGCCACAATACCCGTTGGCTTATGTACCATACGTACGGCACTATCCGTTTTATTGATATGCTGTCCTCCAGCACCTGAAGCTCGTTTTGTTTCAACAATTAAGTCTTCTGGCTTGATGTCAATTTCAATTTCATCATTGAATTGAGGCATAACATCTAAACTCGCAAATGAAGTATGTCTTCTAGCTCCTGAATCAAATGGCGAAATACGAACTAAACGATGTACTCCCTTTTCTGATTTCAGATAGCCATAAGCCTTATCTCCTTCGACAAGGAAAGTTACACTTTTAATACCAGCTTCATCCCCTGGTAAATAATCTAGAACACTCACTTTAAAGCCATGTTTTTCTGCATATCTTGTATACATACGATAAAGCATGCTTGCCCAGTCACAAGACTCGGTTCCACCAGCTCCAGGGTGAATTTCTAAAATGGCATTGTTTTGATCATATTCATGACTTAATAAGACTTGGATTTCAAAATCCTCGAATTTCTTATCCATATCCGCATATTCTTCTTCGGCAATCATCATCAGTTCTTCATCCAATTCAGACTTTAATTCATCAGCCGTATCATTTAGTGAAGTCAATTGTAAATCTAATTCTTCATAACAATCCACAATATCTTTTAATGCGTTTTTTGCACGAATCACTTGTTGAGCTTTTTTTTGATCTTGCCAGAAATCTGGTTCTAAAGTTTGTTTATCATATTCTTCAATTTGTTTATTTTTACTAGATAAGTCAAAGTGACTCACCTAAAGAATGTAATTTCTCTAGGTGAGTACTCACTCCTTGTTTCAATTCATATAGTTCCATTAAGCTGCATGCTCCTTACGAATACGAACCTTTAATAAAAAGAATGTGATTTCACGATCAATTCTTTGATTCATTTCTTCAAACATATCGAATCCTTCTTGTACATATTGTTGTAGAGGGTTATTTTGTGCATAAGAACGCAAATAGATACCACTACGCAATTTATCCATCATATCAATATGGTTGATCCAGTTACGGTCAATATTACGTAACACAACTGTCTTTTCAAAAGGCAAGAATTGACGCTTAACATCTTTGATTTCAGCTTCATATTCATTCCAAATCTTATTTACACAATATTCTTTAACTTCATCATAAGACTTTCCTTCAAGTTCATTTGCACGAATCGCCTTATCTTCAGCCATACCCATCATTTCAATGGATTTAACAACGCCTGCAACATCGATTGTTTGTTTCTTTTGATCCGATAAATTAGCTTGTAAAGTTTGTTCAATTGTTTTTTCAAATACAACACGAACCATATCATGCACTTCATCTGCTTCTAAAATACGATTGCGCTGTGCATAAATAATTTCACGTTGACGACGTAATACATCATCATAATCTAACAATTGTTTACGCATATCGAAGTTATATCCTTCAACACGTTTTTGAGCCATTGTGATTGATTTTGTAACTGCCTTTGATTCAATTTGTTCATCACCCATTTTTTCAAATAGCTTTTGTAGCTTGTCGCCACCAAAACGAACCATCAATGAATCTTCTAAAGATACATAGAAACGTGAGAATCCAGGATCTCCTTGACGACCAGAACGTCCACGTAACTGGTTATCAATACGACGAGATTCATGTCTTTCACTACCCAATACAGCTAAACCACCTAATTTACGTGATTCTTCTGTTAATTTAATGTCGGTACCACGACCAGCCATGTTTGTCGCAATTGTAACTGATTTTGGACGACCCGCCTTTGCGATGATTTCTGCTTCACGAGCATGGTTTTTCGCATTTAATACTTCATGAGGAATGTGTTCCTTATTTAATAATTGTGAAATAACCTCACTTGTTTCTACCGCAATCGTACCAACTAGAACTGGTTGTCCTGTTTCATACAAACGTTTTACTTCACGTACCAATGCAGCATATTTATCTTTTTTATGTGCATAGATTTCATCAGGAAGATCCTTACGAGCTACTGGACGGTTTGTAGGAATAACAACAACTTTCATATTGTAAGTTGATAAGAATTCTTCTTCTTCAGTTTTTGCGGTACCCGTCATACCAGCCAATTTTTCATATAGACGGAAGAAGTTCTGGTATGTGATTGTCGCCAAAGTCGAAGTTTCTTCTTTGATTGGAACCCCTTCTTTAGCTTCAATAGCTTGGTGTAAACCATCTGAATATGCACGTCCTGGCATCATACGACCTGTAAATTGATCAACGATAACAATTTCTTTTTCATCACTAACTACATATTCAACTTCACGCATCATGATGTAGTTTGCCTTTAAAGCCTGGTTAATGTGGTGAACAAGTTGAGTGTGTTCAATATCGTAAAGGTTTTTGATTTTAAAGAATTTTTCTGCCTTATGAACACCATCTTCACTCAACATGATCTGACGTGTCTTTTCATCTATATCATAATCTCCAGAAATCAAAGTTTTTTCATGAGTAAACTTATCTGTTTCATATTCTGGAGCTATTAAAGTCTTCACAAAACGATCCGACTGAATGTATAAGTTTGCGGTTTGTTTTTTACCACCTGAAATAATCAATGGTGTTCGACTCTCATCAATTAATACAGAGTCAACTTCATCGATTACAGCCATGTGAAGTCCACGCATTACACGGTCTTCAACTTCTGTAACCATGTTGTCACGCAAGTAATCAAATCCAAGTTCTGAGTTTGTTGTATATGTAATATCACATGCATACGCATCACGTTTTTCTCTTGGTTTTAAATCACGTGTATTTACACCAACAGTTAAACCTAAGAAACGATAAATTTCACCCATCCAGGCAGCATCACGACCAGCCAAATATTCATTGACTGTGATTACATGAACCCCTTGACCTGCAAGTGCATTCAAATATACACACATTGTAGCTGTTAAAGTTTTACCTTCACCAGTCTTCATTTCTGAGATATCACCTTTGTGCATCGCAATCGAACCCATAATCTGAACTTTATAAGGTTTTTCGTTGATTACACGATAAGCAGCTTCTCTAGCTGTTGCGAACGCTTCAGGAAGAAGATCATCTACTGTTTCTCCATTCGCAATTCTTTTTCTATATTCATCTGTTTTTGCACGCAACTCGTCATCCGATAATGCCTGCATTTCTGGTTCATATTTTAATACTTGATCTGCAATCTTTTCTAATGCAGATAATTCACGTTGTTCTTCTGAAAATAATTTTCCAAAAATTCCTGCCATAATATAAGTTCTCCTTTTAAAGACTATACTATATTTTAACATAGAAACGACACGATAAATAGGGCAACTCAAATAAAAAAAGAGAATTTCACATTCTCTTACACAATTTTTCTTTCGAACGGGTCGCAACTCATTCCCTTCTCTAAAATTTCTTTTGCCCATTCCTTAGCGCCAAATAAAGAATGATCTTTGTAGTTACCACACTCTTTTTCTTCTGTACCCGGAACATCTTCCCATTCTGTAGTTGTGATTAGCTCTAAAGCTTCTTTTACGGCAATCGCAACATCTTTACTTGAATGTTTTCCCCATGCTAAAAGGTGAAATCCTGTACGACATCCAAATGGTGAACAATCTAAATACCCAGTAATTCTAGGGCGAAGATATAATGCGAACAAATGTTCTAAAGTATGCATAACTCCGGTTGGTATCTCTTGTCGATTCGGTTGACATAAGCGAACATCAAAATTTGATACAATATCTCCGTTGGGTCCTTTTTCTTCACTTATCAAACGCACATAAGGCGCTTTTACTTTAGTATGATCTAAAGTAAAACTTTCAATTTCTACTTTTTCCATAAATACTCCTCTACTTGTTTCATAAAGGGCATAAACGCACTTGGTAATGCGATATGCTCTTCTATTTCTTCAATTGTTTTATAATTTGAATCTTCCCTATCTACTATACACAACGTCGCATCCATATGCCACTCTACATGTGAAAAAATATGTATATAAGGTTTTAATTCAATACTTTCTATAATATGTTCTGGTTTCGTTTCATCAAAGCCATAAAGTCCTGCCAACAAACCGGTATCCGCTCTTTTTACAACATGAACCTTATTTTGATGTATCCAAACATACACATGTTTATACTCGATTTTACGTGCACTTTTCTTTGGCTTATAAGGCAAAGAAGCAGGATCTGAAGCTTCGCAATATTTTTTGATTGGACAAATATCACACCTTGGACTTTTGGGAATACAAATAAGTGCTCCCAGTTCCATCAACGCTTGATTATAGTAAGAAATCTCTTCTTTTGAAGGAAGACTTTCATCTACTAACATTTCAATCTGTTTCTTCACACTTGTCTTGGTAACATCCTCACAAATATCATACAACCTAGAAAATACACGAATCACATTCCCATCGACTGCACTTACTCTTTGTCCATACGCAATGGAAGCTATAGCACCTGCCGTGTATGGGCCAATTCCTGGTAATGTTAATAATTCTTCTTTTGTGCAAGGTAATTTTCCATTGTGTTTTTCAACACATTCTATGGCACATTTCTTTATATTTTTACACCGCGAATAATAACCTAATCCTTGCCATAACTTATTTAGCTTCTCATCATCACACTTTGCGACACTCTCAATATCCGGTAACAGCTGCATCCACCTTTTAAAATATGGAAGCATAGCCTCAATACGAGTTTGTTGGGCCATGATTTCACTGATCCATATTTCATAAGGGTCTTTCTTTAAACGAAATTCTAAAGGACGATGATTTTTAATATACCAGTCTATTAAATCTTTTTGAAATTCTTTCATAACTAAAAAATAGGCAGGGGATTAAACCCTGCTATATATCCATTGGCAGTTCCCTGTGATTTTTACATCACCACTATTCGCATCAATAAATACAGAATCTCCTTTATTTACTTCTAAAGTTGTACCATCATTTTCAATTGTCGCATTACCCTCAATCAACAAGATAGAACCAAAACTTTCATCATCAACATAAAGCGTTGTTGTGCCATTCAATGTAGATTCATATGTAGTAAAGTATTCGCAAGTTGCCAAACGAACAGTATCACAATCCCCATTCTTTTCTTCAGGACCACATGGTTTAAAATCAGATTCAATCGGACTTAGATTTGAAACATCAATCGCCTTTTGAATATGTAATTCACGAGGTTTACCATCTTTTCCAACACGACCAAAATCATAAACACGATATGTTGTATTTGAGTTTTGTTGGATCTCACAAATCTGAATTCCTGCACCAATCGCATGAATTGTACCCGATTTTATAAAGAAAACATCTCCCTTATGTACTGGAACCGCTTTTAACACATCTAATAAAGTATTATCATGAATTCGACGTTCAAATTCTTCTTTAGTAATTTCTTTATTTACACCAAAATATAAAAATGAATCTGGTTCACAATCTAAGATATACCACATTTCTGTTTTTCCATATTCATGCTCAACACGAAGCGCATATTCATTATCAGGATGAACCTGAATTGATAATGGTTGTTTAGCATCAATAAATTTAATTAAGATTGGAAAAAACTCAAATGTGTTTCCCTTTGTTCCTAAAACACCCTTTCCTTTTTTCTCTAAATATTTAGGAAAAGATAAGCCTTGATATTCACCACTCGCAACAATGCTTGGACCATCTGGATGCACAGATAATTCCCAGCTCTCCGCAACTGGATCCATATCTGTTTTTTTACCATAGTTTTCTTTTAGTTTAGTACCACCCCACAGGTAGTCTTTAAATGCAGGAGTTAGTTTAATAATTGACATTTTATGTACCTCACTTCTAGTTCTATTATAGTTAGTTATTCATATAATGTCTACTTCTCCACACTTCTTAAAACAACGTCTACATCAAGACTAAATATCATTATCTAAATGGTATCAATCCTGCATATATCTATATTTTTTCAACTTATCAAGAAGATGGATGCGAAATCCACATCCATCTATTAAACTCTATTTTTAAAGTCATTCTAGAAACCTCAAAGATTTGTACTAGTGTCTAAATGTTCTTCACACATTTAACTACAACTAAGCTTTCATCAACAGCCTTTCAATCGATTCTTCACTTACTGAGAAGATGGATGCGATACTTGAAACACTGAATCCTTTGTCTACCATTGTTTGATACATTTCAAGTTCTTTTTTCTCACTGCCTTGTTCGATTCCTTTTCTTATCCCTTCAGCTTCCCATTCCTTTGACTTTACTTCCAGCCATCTCTTTTCAGCTTCACACATCGCAATTGCCTCCTTTTCCTCTAATTCTTCTAAATCCAACCATTCTACATCCGTCAATGTCTTGACCACTTTTAATACACTGCTTTTCACAAGTCCAAAATGATTACTCGTTCCTTCATAAATAGACTGATCATAAATACTTCGACATATGTA
>OODU01001986.1_pt1 | contig 18532 bp, 11 predicted proteins | sample 1671171 | NCBI WGS metagenome assembly OODU01 (sample SAMN06348129, study PRJEB24527) | human gut metagenome | biome: human gut; feature: ankylosing spondylitis patient; material: feces | host: Homo sapiens | place: China | collected 2015-10
GCTTTTTAACATTTTTATTTAGAATAAATTAACTGTTTGTCCGTTCTCTCTTCTCTTTTGAATAATAATAGGTGGCCAACGTCTTGACCACGACGCTGAAGTTGAAGATGACCTGCATGGCCTTGAATAGCCCGGCTGCCTTTTCCGTGTTTTTCTCAAATTCAGGGAGGTAGCGTATTCCGCTGAAATACTCGGCAAGTGTGCGTGCGTCGTCTACCTTTATCTGTATTTCTTCGATCCCTCCGACCTCTTGGAGCAGTTTGCGTATGCGTCCTTGGCAGGCGCGGATGGTGTCGGTCGTGTAACGTGTCGTTTTGACTCCCTCTATCTGTTTAGACTTGAGGATTTCCAGGCGGGTGTACAATTCTGCCATTTTTTGTGCTTCTTTTGAAAGCTTCTGTTTTTTTTCATGATGAATTTTTTTATAAGACGAATAATATAAATGATGATTATCATCTGTTTTTAATAAATAACGAAGCCCCGGCAGTTTTCGTACTGCCGGGGCTTGTTTTTTTGTATGCCTTCGTCCTTCGCAGGGGAAAGGCAACTTGAACTTTAATTTCAATATACTTTAGTATTATTAATATTAAATCCGGTTGCTTGTTTGCCTCTCGCAGGTTAGTTGCCGTTTTTACGGTACGCAACCGAAGAATTATTTGATTATAAAATGTCATTTGTATAAGGGTGGCCTAATAACCACCCTTACGATAGTATTGTTCAGTCTCGATTACTTGATGATAGCTTTAACAGCTTCTTCACCTTCTACAGCTACAACTACTACACCTGCCGGAGCAGCGATTGTTGCATTGTCAGAAGTGATAACCGTGTTAGCTACAACCTGGCCTAAGATGTTGCTTACAACAACTTTCTTACCGGCAGCACCAGCGATCGTTACGTTGCCTTCGCCAGCGATAACTGTTACTTCAGATGTGGCGATCTCTTCGTTGTCGGTAGATTGTTCTGCGACACTTTCGAATACCAATGCATCTTCTTTTTCGCTAACCAAGATGATCAAACCGTTCTTCTGCTGTAAGAACTGGCCTGTCTTAGCGTTTTCGATATAGAATCCATTGTCAGCCAAACGGAATGCCCAAGCAGCTTCGTTTACCGGAGTCTTAACAATCTTATTCTTTGCAGGATCTGCATCAACGAAGATCAAAGAGTCTGCACCGTAAGTTTTAGCTTCAACGAAGTTAACAGCAGCCGGTTTGCCTGTGATAGCCATGAAGTTGCGAGCTTCTTCATCGTTAGCACCTACACCTGTAGAGATGTAGAACAACGGTTTCAACTCATTTTCAACACATGCAGTGTCAACCCACAGACGGAAGTCATCTTCTACAGCACCTTCAATTTCAGAAAGAGCTTTCAATACAGAAACCCCAGCGTTGTTAGCCAAAGCCAAAGTCTGGTTTTCAGAAGACTGGAAGCGATAGTGACCAGCACTGTTGTTTGTCAAGTTCAGGTAAACAGGAGCATCCCAGTTAACTAAGTTGAACGGAGTAAACAAAGGATACTCATTTGCATTGTTCATTTCTGTCACAGAGATGAATTCGTAAGTCGGATCAACCTTCAGAGCACCGTCACCCTTGAACTGTTGGATAGCATCAGCAGGAACTTTGCCTTTTTCGAAACCAGTCGTATAAAGGACCATCACTTTGTCTGCATCTAGTGTCTTGAAGATCATCTGCAATTGCTTAGCATCTTTCAATACTGTTCCTGCTTTGGCATCAGCAACCTGTTTAGCTGTAGCAACAGCCAATTTGTTTTCTTTAGTCAGATAGATAGAGTTACCGGCCTTGTCAGCAGCATGGTAAACAGCGTAAGAAGAAACTTCGTTAGGAGACAATACGCCTACCGTATCAGCCACTAACTTGAAGCCGTAGCTGTCTTCTGAAGATTCCAATTCTTGTCCGTAGAGGATGCCTTTGTCATTGATCACGTATGCGCTGCTACCGAAAGTAGTCACAACTTGCATAGCCCATTTTACATCCTGTTCTTCTTTGTCTGTCAGAGTAATATAGCCATGGTGGGCGTCAGGGGTGATCGGAGTCACTTTGAATGTATCAACAGCACCTGCTTTTACAACCTGGAATACATCTTCCAAAACATTGCCGTCCTTGTCTTTTACTTCCAGCCAAGAGGTTTCAGTAGACAGGTCACCACCTAAATAGTAACCATTTGTCACTTTGTAAGTCACTTTACCGCCATTCATCACTTTTTCGATATAGTTGAATGTTTCCGGCAGATAAGCGGAAGCGTCAGCCTTAATAAAAGCAGGAGCATTACTTCTGTGTTTTAAGTTCTTGAATTCACAGGCATAGATCAAGCCGTTGACATCCTTGTTGGCACCGTTGCCGATCTGGGTCAGGACATAAGCACCTTCGCCCGGTTCCCAAGCAGTAGACTTGCCTAATGCAGGACGGTCGAACTCTTCAACCTTACCGTTATTACGTACTCCTGTAGCTACTGTTACAATGTTTGTAGCATTGTTATATGTAGCAGAACCGATGTAAGCGACTGTGTCAATAGTAGTAGCTGTATGAGCATAATCCGTGTATTTACCATTTGCGTCTTTCACGTTGCTCAAAGTCTTGTTGACAACCAACACTTTCACTTTGTCAGTTGAACGATCCAGCAACAGGGCGAACTGGTTGTACGGAGTTGCATAGTCAGCTTTCTTGAAAGCGGGGAAGAAACCGAACTGTTCATCTGTAGATGAACCTACGATCGTCGCATTTTCGTTGATGTTTACAGAGTCGATAGCCAAAACGTTACCGCTTGTAGAAACGATGTTGAATACATTTTCGGAGTTTGCGATTGCATTGAAGAAATAAGAACCATCTTCTACGCCTTCGATTTCAGAAAGAAGGTCCATAGAATAAGTTGTCTTTTCGTTCAGATCAGCAACAGTCATGAAACGTTCACCAACTTTGATAGCACGGAACTTAGATGTAGTCGGTTCCTCTTTAACGTTCACTACAGAGGCGATATTATTGCCCCAATTTTTAGCTCCTACCCAGAACTTTTCCTTGTCGTTTTCGATAAAGTAATACAAAGCATTCGGAGCAAGGCTACTCATATCTGTATCTTCTGCAGCTTCAACCTGTCCGGCAGTTGCAGCAAAAACACTTTCACCATCGATTGTCAAACTTTTGTTGGTTGCTTTGTTGACGAAAGAATAGTTGTAAGCACCAGACACAGCCTGTTTTGTTACTGTAACCTTCCACAACAGAGAGTCAGAAGCCATTGTCTCATCTGTCATGTAAGGATCATCCGCATTGGTTAATGCTACAGAGTCGCCACGGCTAATCAAGTAGCTATAATCCATAGCCAACTGATAGTACTTGCCGTTTTCTACATACTCTGGCGTAGAACTCCCTTGTGCCATTACAGAAGAAGTAAGAGCTACTGCCCCTAAAAGAGTAAAAAACTTCTTATTCATAATTCTAAAATGTTTAATTAATAATAATATGTATATTGAATATCGTTCTTACTTCCTGTTTAACAGGTTTTTACCAAATTCCTGTATTTTGACGAGATAAAACGTACGTATTCGATTTCAAGATACAATAGTTAACAAACGTACGATAAGAACTGAACTTTTATAAACATTAGTATTAATATTAAATTTAGAATTATGAACAAAAAGTTTTCTACTCTTTTGTGTGCTAGCTTACTGTTCTCTTCAGCTTTCTCAGCTGTAAATGCGGGCAATATTAGAGGCTATGCACAAGGAAGTGATGCTGCTGCAATTTTAAAATTGGATAAGGCAGCGCTGAGTGGAGTGTATCAGTTGAGAGTTGGTACAAAGGGACAAAATGGAGTGCTTGCTATTAAAGATGGTAAGTATGTTATTCAAAAAACGACTGCAATTACAGATCTGCAAAGTTCTTTATGGTGTATAACAATAACAGAAGAAGGACAAGGTAAGGAGCCTATTTACGATTTTGTAAATAAAGCAACGGGTGAATTCTTGGCTGTTTCTGAAGCTGATGTTCAAGATCTGGTACTTGGCAAGGAAACAAGTATTAGTGGTGGTTTGTCTGTTGGTGAAACTTTTGGTGGTTGGGCCTTTTCCAGTACTTATGCAACAGATTTGGAGCAGGAGCAACCCATGTTTACCTATCAAGAAGCTGATCATGTTTTAGTTTTGACTAATAATAAAGGTCAGTTACAGGTGAAAAAAGTGTTGGCCAAGGATGTCGATAAGGTTTCTAATGCGGTTAAGTTTACTGTCTTTAACGCAGGAACTTATGTGTTAAGTGCAAACGAAATCAACGCTTATTTGAAAGATAATAAGAATGTTCTTACATTTACTCCGGATGCAAAGGCTGATGTAAATCCGTTTACTTCAAATGCATTTGTTGCTAAGCCGTTAAACAAAGGTTTGGCATCCGACCATAATTTTGTTTATGTAACATCAAAAGCAAATGAAGAATTGTATTTGAAAGTCGATACTGCTGCTAATAGTACTGGTATTGGTTTCTTGAAATTTGGTTGGACTGATAACATTAAAAATAAGGTTGAAGGTAGCTTGTTGGACGCTCAGCATCAATTCTTGTTCTCTTATAAGCCGTCTGTTGACTCTTTGTTTATTCAGGTGAAAGAGGCTCGTTATAAAAATGAGAAACAACCTGAAAAATATTGGAAGGATGTTACAGATGTTAGAAAGTATGGCACTTTATATGCAGATATAAATCAGAATGATAGCGAGATGGATGCTGTTAATAAAAAGTGTGTTCCTTCTAAATTGTTCGTTAAATTGCAGGACTTTACCACATCTTTGAGTGTTGCAACTATTGGCGAAAGACCTATTAATACAAAGATCGGTTTCGGTCTGAAAGGTTGCTTTGTAACTAGTGATAAGACTTCTGTTGACAACGGTTTGTATATCATCAAGAATGCAAAGGGTCAGGTATTGGCTGCTCCTATTCATAAAAATGCAGAAGGTAAAAAACAATATGCAATCGAATGGGTGACATTGGACGAACAGGAGCCGTTGCATATACCTGCATACCAGTGGGTTATTACAAAAACATTGAACGCAGAGGTATCTCAACCGGTTTCTCCGGTTAAAATTGTAAACCGTGAATTCCCGAATGCGAAAGATTGGGATAACGTTCAGTTCCGTTTGAATGAAGATGGTGAAATCTATACACTTACAACGGGTGCTGATATGTTGAACAACGTAACGTTTGTTCAGATCAAAGACTCTGCAATCATCAAAGATAAGAAGTTAGGTTACAAACATATCGACTCAAAAGATTTGTTGGTCAACAGATATAAATTCAATTATCTGAACCCGTTCTCAATGGAATATTGGATTGCTAACGGTACAGGTAAAGATTCTTTGATCTATGTTAAGCAGGATGCTGGCGATTATGCTTTGGTTGAAGGTTCTACATACGAATATGGTATCGATGTTGATGCCGCTCTTTTGAAAAAGATTCCGGGACTGGCTCAGTTGGAAAGAACGAATTATGTCATTGCTAAAGACGAACAGGATCGTTTGGTTGAAGCTTATGGAAGCAAGTATTCAATGGGTGTAGCAAACTATAATACTAAGATGGTTGTTGATACATTCTTCTTTAAAGAAAACAACCACTATGATGGTAAAGACTTCTATGCTATCGTCGAATCTTATTATAATAGAACTGCTCATGCTACTGAAATTCAAAATACAGGTGTTACGAAGAAAGTCGGTATCGCTGATGACGGTATGAGTGCTGGTCTGAAAGTTCAGTTGCTGAATGAAACAAGAACTTCTGCTTTCACTGTTGAACCTTCTACAACTCCGTTGTATCGTCGTTTCAACAACGTTGCACTGAGTGAAAGCGCAACGGACGGCCGTGACAGCTTGAGATTCTTCGAAACTATCCGTAAGGAATACTTGATGGATGAAAACAATAGCAACTTGACTGATGCTAATGTTGACTATCTGGGTATGTGGACAGCTGACAAAGCAACAGGTTTGTCATTCCAGATCGATACTGCTTGGGTTAATCGTGGTGCTGGTTATATCAAACCGCAATACTTGATTTCGGTTGCACATAACGACTTTGCCGGAACTCCGGGTAAACCTTGTACGGAAGATGGTCCTCACGTAGACAAAGACGGTAATATTACAGACGCAGAACATTGTGTTCACGCTACTCCGGCTATCCCTGGCTTCGAAAGAGCTAAATATTTGGTAAGTTTCCAGGATTCTGTAGATGTTTACGGTCAGGACAAACCTTATGCAGATATCAAGGGTGGTTATACTCGCGTAGGTTTCGTTGAAGGTATCCGTGTTGCCGATACGTTGTGGATCCTGCCGGCAGAATTCGTAGCTTTGGCTAACGATAAGATTAGTTTCGATGCTTTGGAAGCTTATAATGATTCTGTGAAAAATCTTGCTTCTAAATCATATTGGATTAAGAATAGACTTGACGGTGACGACCATAAGAATTACACTTGGTCATTCCGTTATGTACATCCGGAAAATGCAGGTAATGTAACGGAAGAAGGCGTAGAAAATCAGTTCTTGTTCGAATCGAACAACTATGACAATAAGATTATTGCACCTGAAAATGCTGCATGGTTGAAGATTCAGAATGGTTGTGTGGTTTTGACAGACAAATCATCTACATTCTCACATGCTGCAACAGGTGGCGACGGAGCTTTGATCTTCAATGTTGAAAATAAGGTTGACGATCAGCTGGCAACAGACAACGAAGAAATTGCAACATCTGAAGTTACAGTAATCGCTTTGCAGGGTGCTGTACGTGTAGCTAACGCTGAAGGTAAGAAAGTTGTTATCACTAACATCTTGGGCCAGACAGTTGCTAACACAGTTATCACTTCAAGCGATGCAACAATTGCTGCTCCTCAGGGCGTAGTTGTGGTAGCTGTTGAAGGTGAAGAAGCTGTTAAAGCGATCGTTAAGTAATAATGATCTCCCGTAGAGACACTATGAAACAGTGTCTCTACTATATTGAAATAAAGATTTTATAATCAAATAATGACCATGTGTCCGGTCTTTCCGACCAGTCAATTACCCCGCGAGGGCGAACAAGTGGTACATTAATACTAAAGTAAAAAATAACAATGCTGCCTGTACTTCCGTGAGGAAAGAGAGCAGACACAAAACAAGCCCCGACAGAGTAATTCCGTCGGGGCTTCGTTGTTATTATGATAAAAGGATTCTACCCAAATGGCTAAAGTGCCGCAAACCGTTCATCTCCTTTGGCTGTCACCGCTGTACATTCCATTTCGACCAGCCAGCCGGTTCGGCAAACCGGAGCACGTACGATGATATAAGGGAGGCTGGGATGATGTTCGTCTATATAACGTTTGACCCGTGCATAATCCGCCGTATCGCGGATATAGATCACAGCTTGCATGATGTCATTCAAAGTGGCGTCCGCTTCTTTCAGCAGGGCTTCGATATTCTCGATCATGCGGGAAGTTTGTTTTATGACATCGCTAGCATGCACGATTTCTCCGTATCGGTCGATGCTTGCCGTGCCGGAGATAAAGACATGGCGGCGGTCGCCGTATGTGACAGCTGTGCCCCGTTCGAACGTTACGCCGTATTCATATGTGCGGTTCAAGTGTTCTGGTGCATATAGATAGCGGATTTGTCCGGGGCAGATACCGGAAACAGCATATGTGTCCATTGTCACGAATACCATCGGGTCGAAATAGCGGCCCTCGATTCCCGTACTGGCGATGAAATGAGTTTCTTCTGTCAGGTTTTGTGTCGCGAACACTTCTTTGCGGGCTTTTACCACACCCGGATAATTCACGTCTACATTCTGTACGAAGATCCACGTGCGCAGGCAGTTGGACGCCAGTGTACAATTGGCTTCCGTCAGTTGCAGGATATAATCGCGGAAGATCAGGCGGGTCTGGTATTCCGAATTGGCCGCCCTGTTGCACTGGTTGGCACCTAAAAGCTGGCCGTATGCACCGTGACGCGCCTCAAACAACCCATTTGACAACACCTGTGTCTGTACACCAGTCTGCAGCCAAGCCCACAATGCAATCTTCGTGCCGTTCATCGGAGCCTGCTGTACGATTGATAGTGCGCAATAGGGGGAAAGCCGTTCCCGTTCCATCAGTTCATCTGTCTGATTGGTTACGTCACTCAGAAAATAACGCCGGAAAATAGCGACCGGATTACCCGGCAGCTCTTCCACTGAACGGGCGTAAACATCTTGTATGTGCTGTAACTGAGTGTGAAAATCCTCCAGGCAGTTCGTCTGTTGGAAGAAGATATGGTATTCCGTTATGCCTTTGGAGGATTGAAAGGAGGTGATTTGCACCTCCGTCGTGTCGTATGTTTTCCTTATCAGGTTCATAATTTATATTGTGTTTTTGTAGTATAGATCGTAAAAATAAGGCTATTTAATTGAAATCAGAAAATTGAGAGTTGAAAATTACTTAATAAAGTAAGGAACGGTACTGTTTGTTAGCCGTTCAAGTCCTTCAACTCTATCAATTTGTTTACGATGGCATAGACAGTCAAGCCGCTGGCACTGTGTACTTGCAATTTTCGGGCGATGTTCCGGCGGTGGGTAATAACGGTGTGGGTGGATAGGTATAACCTGTCTGCAATCTCTCGGTTTGTCATGCCTTTTACCACACAGACGACAATCTCTTTTTCCCTGCTACTCAGTGTCTGCTGGTCCTCGTTTTCCCCTTCTTCGGACGGAACTTCTTCGGTGTTGAGGCGTTCCAATTTATTTTTCAACTCATCGGCATTATCGTATATTGATATCTGATCGTCATAGGAGCGAAGCAGAAACGGGTCGCTTATATTATATTGAAGGGCAAAACATTTCATATCCGGGCAGCCGCATTCGTCTTTCAGATGTTGTAGGTTGAAGTTTCCCGGAATGGAAGGATTTACGATCAGGATGTCCGGCTTATAAATGCGTAAGCCCTCTGTCAGACAGTCTGCTGCTGTTATTTCGGATATCTGGATACGGAATCCAGGTAAGCGTTTCAGCAGTGTTTCCAGTCCGCACCGGATGATGGAGGATGATTCGGCTATCGTTATTTTAATGTTAGTGGACATGGCAAGTGGTTTTATTGTTTTTCTAAAGACAGAATAGCAGGTACGAAGATGTAGTCTTCTACCCGGTTATGAGAGGCAAGATCTTGTTCTGTTGCGAAAATATCGAACAGGACGCTGTTGAGCAAGTTACTGTCCGGTCCCGGATAATACTTCAGGATCAGGTTCTTCAGTTCCGTGATTTTCATCTCGATCTGATCATGCCGTTTGCGGAAGATGGTGATGTTATATTTCGGGTCTTTCTTTCCTTCCAGCAAATTGCGGACATACGGGAAGACGGTTTTCTCTTCGTACGACATATGTTTGTGCACTTCTTCGGCATATTCGTCGAAAAAGCGGCGGATCACGAAGGCCACATCTTTCGGGCAGCTCACGATTGCCTCTGTAAGTTTGTGACGGATATGGGGAAGACGGAAGTTCAGGAAATAGTCGTGTGCATTATGCAGATAAGTGATAAGCGAAGAGATGGAGATATCTTTATGGACCTCCGCTGCCGGGATTGTCTCCGTTTCCGTCAGAAAGTTGACGACAGTCAGGAATGTATATGTGTCGATCTTATTCTGCCGGCATACTTCCCCGATGTTTTTCTCTCCGAACCCCAGGTCGATACCAAAGCGGCTCATCACAAGGACCATCGGATAATTCTCGCATATCAGGTCACTCATCTTGCTTGTTTCCCTGTATTTTCCGTTCTTCATGTTTCCCATATCTTTTATCATTTGTATAGTAGATTATTATAAGCATGCATATTGAGGTGCATCCGCCGGTATGACAGCTATGCATTCCGTTTCGATCAGCCAGCCCGGACGACATACGGGAGCATGTACGATCAGGTGGAGAAACGACGGATACCGGCTTTCGATATATTGCTTGACCACGACATAATCGGCCGGGTCGCGCAAGTAGACGATTGCCTGCATGATGTCTTGCAATCCGCCTCCCGCCTCCTGTAGCAAGGTGTCGATGTTTTCCAGCATGCGTTCCGTCTGCTTCAGGATATCCCCCGGATACATGATCTCGCCTTGATTGTCGATACTCGCGGTTCCGGAAATGAAGATTTGTTTCCGGTCGCCATAGGTTACAGCTGTCCCCCGCTCGAAAGTCACTCCGTATTCGTATGTCGGATTCAGGTGGGTGGGAGCATAGAGGAACTGGATTTGTCCGGACTGCAAGCCTTTTACGGCATAAGTATCCATCTGGACAAAAACGTTCGGATCGGCATGGCGTCCTTCTATTCCCGTACTGGAAATATAATGGGTCTTTTCCGTCAGGTCTTGCGTGATGAAAACCTCTTTGCGGGCCTTGACGACGCCGGCATAGTTGACATCCACGTTTTGAACGAAGAACCAGGTACGGATGCAATCGTTTGCCAACTTGCATCCCTGCTCGGTCAGTTGCAAGACGTAATCGTTCAGCAAAAGCCGTGTCTGGTACTCGGAGTTGGAAGCCCTATTGCAAGAGCCCCCGGTCCAGTATTGTGTATAACGGTTGTGTTTGGCTTTCGACATTCCGTTTTTGGTCGTTTCGACAGTGATACCGGTCTGAAACCAAGTCCACATGGCTATTTTGCTCCCGTTTAGTGGAGCTTGCTCCACGATGGAAAGAGGGCAATAGGAATTTTCGCATTCCCAAACCATCACCAAGTCGGCTTGGTTGGCAGCGTCGCTCAGGAAATAGCGCCGGAAGACGGCAGTCGCATCGTCAGGTAACACCTCTTGGATAACTGCCACATAGGCCCGTTGGATGTTCTGAAGTTGTCCGGAAAACGGCAATGTCCGGTTCGTAATAGTGAGCAGAACGTGATATTCGGTAACCCCACCTTTCCCGGCAAAGGAAGAAATTTGAACTTCGACAGCTTTGTCTGTGTATGTCTTTTTGATATAATCCATGTAATATGTGCTTTCTTATTCTTTAGCTCCGTTATTGATCCAATCGTCGAGCAACGTCAGAGTGCTGGAGGTCGTGATGACGTTGGTATGATCGTACTTGACAATGTTCTCGTGCAAGATGACGTGCAGGAAGCTTTCCTCCGCGCTTCCCGGCTTGACCAGTTTCAGCCCTTCCTCGCTTTTATCAGCTACGACATCGACTAAGGCTTTGTAACTTTTGCCTTCCGTGAGGTACAGTCCGGCAGCAGGTTCCGTACTTCCTCCATGGCAAGCCGTACAGGAACGATTGAAAATTTCGGTTTGGATACTGTTGAACATGCCGGCATCCAACTTTCCGGCATCCAGCCGTATGGTATCCGCCTGTTCCGTGTAGTCGGCGGTATAGAAACTGGCAATCCTTTTGCGTAGTTTGTTGATGACACAAACTTCGATCTGTGTGACTTCACTGGGAATACCGGCCAAGACCATGTTTATCGTCCCGTCGGCTGTCTGGCTAATCCCTTTTGCCGTTTGTGCGAAAGCATTGTCAGGGGTGAATCCGGCCAGTACGACGCTGTAACCGCCTGGCCAGGAATCTATCCCGTTGATTTGGGCGGTTAACTTCACTGTTCCTCCTTCCCTTTCCGTCTGATTGTTTTCATCATATATCTTGCCATCGTCGCAGGAGATGGCAAGACAGGAAAAGAGCAATAGCCCGGAGATGAATGAATAAACTTCTCTTTTCATGACGTTACGATTAGAAAGTGTACTGAAGTAAGACGGTTCCGGAATGCATGGCTAATCCTAAGTCGTCGTTGTCGCGGTCAAGCTGCGTGTCATGTCCGGTACGTCCGATGAACTGATACATGGCTTGCAGTTTCAAGTTGCAGCTGGTGAAGAAATAGTTAAATCCGACGGCCGGCATATTCAGAAAACCGTTTGTGTCCAATCCGTTGCGGTTGAAGAAGTCATAACGGGCTGTCGCTTGTAGTTTGTTGGTAACGAAATAACCGCCTTGCACGTACCCCCCTAAATAGTTATAGCTCTCGTCAATTTTCTGCCGTTTGGTAAACCCTACATTCATATAATAGATTTCAGCGCCGAGATACAGGCGATTCTTCAACATGGCGAATTCTGCTCCTGCCCGGAAATCGTTCGTACTTTCGCTTTCGCTCTCCACATTCAATGAAGTGGAAAGACCGAACAACATCTTGTCTTCCTTCAAACGGTTCGGGCTGCCCTGGTTGGACGGCATAACTCCTTTCGGCATGTAAGTGATGCGGCCGGCATACAACAATGACGGGATATGCCAGTCGTCGCTGAACGTTTTGGATGCCACGTTGACGGAGCTTCCCGTTCCGTTGAAAATCCCAACTTCGTAGCCGAACTTCTCCTTTACCAATCCGTGCACTTCCACTCCGAGGTCGAATCCCATGCCGATGTTCGGTGTCACGGCATTAAGAGAATAAGGCAGGATCACGGATGAGGTGAGCGATGTCGGCAGTGTCGGCATTAACGTCTCGCCCAGCGTAGTGAGGTAAGCGTGCGAGAACGGAGTCTTGAACTTGCCGACACGTATGGCAAAACTCTTTTTCATCTCTACGTCGAACCAAGCCTGCTGGAGGATGTTTCCTCCGCTTCCGGCGGCATTGATGGAGAGGTTGAATGTCACCCGGTCGAATGCCTTGCCCGTGAAACCGAGGATGGCGTAGGGGATCGAGAAACCGCTGTTGTGTATATTGTCCTGATTGTAGGCCGGGTCCAGCCCTTCATCGTCGTAGTAGTTGATGTTAGCACTGGTCTGGACCAACATATAAGGTTTGAAAACGAAATCCCCCTTCTTGGTAGCGATTGTAAAACCTTCTTTGCCGTTTAGTGATACGACACCGTTTTCCGTATCTTCCTCATATTGGGCCGTGACGGTCAACGGCAATAGTAATAATGCTGCAATTGTGATTATCAGTTGTTTCATTTTAGTTTGTCTTATGGATAAATTATAAGGAGTTGAGGAATGCGATCACTGCCTCACGCTCTTCCTTGCTCATTTGTTTGAATAAATTTTTGGAGGCTTCCCCTTCGCCTCCATGCCACATGATGGCTTCGGTCAGGTTGCGGGCGCGTCCGTCGTGAAGGAAATAGGTATGACCGTTGACTTTCTCCTGCAGCCCGATACCCCAAAGCGGCGTAGTACGCCATTCGTTTCCTCGTGCCAGGCCGCTGACATAATTGTCGTTCAACCCAACTCCCATGATCTCCGACCCCATGTCATGCAGTAGGAAATCAGAATAAGGATGTATGGTCTGTCCGCCGAGCCATGGCAAACGTGTGCCGTTGAGCAGTGTGGAACCACCCGCTTGCGTATGCAGCGTAGTGACGTGGCATAGATGGCATTTCGCTTCGTAAAACTTTTGTTCTCCTAAGATGACCTGAGGGTCGTTTATGTTGCGCCTTGCCGGTACACCGAGGCTTTGCATATAAAGGTCCACATCTTCCATATCGGCGGTCGATATGTCGAGCTGGTCGTACGAGAGTCCCATCATGCTGCCTTGGTTGATCTGAGCCTGCCCTTCGCAAATCTCTTCCGGATAGCGGCTGTTTGTCACGCCCATATCGCTTGAAAAGCCCAGTTCGACGGTCAGGTCAAGATGCTGTGCCTTGTTCCCTGAAAGGCCGACACCGGTGACACCCTTCTCGGTGATATAGTTGCAACGTCCGCTGATACCATATTCCGGATAATTGCTTTTGGCAGCGAGCGCTTCGATTTCCCTGCGGTCGATCGCCATCATCTGTCCCATACCGACGTGGCGTAACGGGATGCGTACGGTGCAGAACAAATCTTCCGGGGCGATACTGTCTTTATACCATTCGGTTATCGTGTAATTGGGTTTGCATAGTTCGTAAGTCTCTCCGTCGGGGAAGGAAAAAGTCTGCTTGTCGTATGTGACGGACAACTTACCTTCCGGTTTGACGCCGTAGATGGCTTGGTCGTGCAATACACGTCCGTAGTCGCGGAAGAAAGCACCGTTGCGGCGGGAGATATAGACCAGCATAGAGGAGAAACCGTAGTTCCCCGATCCGCCGTTTTCCCACAATGTCGGTTTGGTCCTTCCTGCGTTGCGATGGCAACTGCCGCAGGAATAGCCGGCATAAACAGGTCCGAGACCGCCTCCGTCTCCATTGTTGCTGGTGCGTACATCGTCGTAGAGACCGTCGCCGTTGTTGAAACGGATCGAGTTGGCTCCTGTTATCCAGTCGGCGTTCGTATCATAGGCGACCGATGAGTTTAGGAAAATCGTTGAAGTCCCTGCTGACAGCGCATATCCGTTCGGGACATCTATTTTATCCATATCCATTTTATCGTCCTCTTCACAAGCTGCGCATGCAAAGAGCAGGAGTAGCGAGGATGTTAACAGGTAAGATTGCTTCATATCATTTTATTGGTTTTCTGAATTTATTTCCGAATAACGCGAGTCGCATTGTGTAATAACTCTGAAACCCTGAAACAGCGGGCATTTGTCTGCTGTTTCAAGGTTTGTCATGATCTATTATCAAGTTTTATGTCTCAGAGGCATGTTTATTTTGCTCCATCGACAGTGCGGGGCTGCCCGTCTTTGAATAGGAGATATTCCAATGTATGGTAACCACGTACGCTCTGTGCGGCTCCGATGGCTTCATCTTCTTCGTCAAAGTTTCCGCTCCATTCCAGGTCATCCCAGTTTTGTGAATTCAATACCTGTACGATACCGTTCTGGTCCAAAGGCCAGCTGTCCATGTTGGGGTCCAGACCTAGGTTGGCAACCGGGCCGATAAGGAAAGCTTCGCTCTTTTCCCACGGTTCGCGTGCCGTGATCCATAAATTGCAGGCCTTTTCGAAGTTGTCGTTGCTTGGGTTTTGTCTGAACTGGTTTACCGCATCCAGCAAAAGCTTGTTCTTTTCCTGCAAGTCTTTATACGTAGGAAGAACGACCGCATCGACAAACTGTTCGGCTATTGCATCAAGGTCATCGTCGTATTCGGGATCGCCGAATGTTTGGTTTACATACGGTTTTACTTCATTTAACAACAGGTTGGCCAGTTCCATGCAAGTGTTCATTGCGGCAACGGACTCTTCGCTGTCGATGTTGTTGCGGAACGGTTGCGGAATAGCCTGAATCGCCTTTGCAGAAGCGAAAATCAGCGTTTTGATTTCTTCGTCGAGATCCGGGTTGGTTGAAGCGATCAGTTTTGAAAGCGAGTGTTCTGCGATGTCTCCTTCATCGTCGAAATCCTTGTAAGAGTTGAATGCACTCAGGTTTCCGTCCACTTTAGACACGTCGTTGTCGTCGATGCGGCCGTAGTATGTGTTACGGATGGAGAAGATATTGTTCGTATAGTCGTCGCGCGAATGCCAGCTATACCATGATTCGACGGCATAGAGACCGCCTTCCTTGTCACCGCTGGTATATTTGGTATACGGGTCCTTGATCTTGGCGTCACCTACTTCGTTGGCGATGTTCCACATACCGCTTTCGATCATTTCCTCGATACACGAGAGCGGGCTTTGGTAAGCTCCGGCAGTCTGGTCTTTGAAGATCGTGGCATATGGGCCGTGTGAACCCTGCTCATCGACGTAGTCGGTTACCCAAGAATTGTAGAGCATGGTTGCATCGTCGTTCAGCAACATTGCAACGTTATACATATAGTTACCCCATGCACTGGCGTTTTCAGAACTGTAATCCAGGTTGACCGGATCTTTTCCGCCACCATCCGGATTGGGGTCGTTGTTGTCGCTACATGCTCCCATCGAGAATGTCATGGCGAGCGATAAGGCTGCCAGATAGAAATAATTTTTCTTTTTCATTTTTATTGATAAGTTATTAATTTGTTTATATTGTTTTTATTTGCTGAGGAACCAGCCGATATAGGCGATAGCCAAGCTGAATTCGTTTTCGCTGTTATATTTGCCGCCTCCGATTTTGCGTGTTGTATAGTCTGCTTTCACGACAAGATTAGGTAAAGCATACCAATTGGCTCCGGCTGTCCACATGCTTACTTTGTTGCGTAAATCCATCGTGTGCTTGCCTTCGCCTTTTTCCTGTGGGTTGTAGTATTCGTAGCGGACGAACGGATAGATTACGGGTACGCTCATATTGTCTTTACAAACCGCACGCAGGTTGAACCCCACTTCACCACCGTAGCTGACCGCACGTTTGGCGATCGGGGTTGTCTGTGTATAAGGAGAACCGCCGCTTTGGTGGTTGTTGACACTGCTGAGGTCGTCGGCTTTGCTCAGGTTGCCGTATATCATGTTTGCGCGTGCGGTGACATATTTGTTTTTGTATTGCAGGTCAGCCGTATAGATGCGCAAAGGTATGTTTCCATATTTGACGTATGTTTCCGGTTTGTCGGAATTGGCTCCCGTATTGTGGCAATAGTAGAAGGAACCGCCTATTTTCAATCCCGGTACTCCTAAATAGTTCAGGCGGGCCACATAGCCCGGTGAGGTGAAGTTATCTGTTTCGAATAGTCCCTGCTTACCACCGGCAACCCATGTGTTGCGGTCGAAACCGTTGGCGTTCAATCCGGCAACGACCAAAGCCTGGTAGTTGAAACGTGTGTAGCCTCGACCGAACGTACCGAATACTTCGATACCGTTTTCGTGCCAGGTAGAAGGAAGGATGGTCGTTTCGCCTTCCGGACGAGAAGTTCCGAAGAAGTTGATCGGCTCATGATGCTCGTTGGTCAAACCGACCGGGACGATCAAATGACCGGCACGGACATTGAAGGCCGGATGGATAAGACGTGTGATGTGGAATTGTTCCAAAGCAACTTCACCGCCTTTTTCAACTTCCATTTCGTATTCTCCGTTTTCTGTGTTTTCTATCTCATAGGCACTTCCCGTACCTCCAGCCTCAAATTCTATTTCTGCTCCTAATACCCATTGGGAATTGAATTTGTAATCGAAAGCCAAGACAAAACGGGGTATGGAGATCGAATTGCGATGGTCTTTCTTGCTTCCGTTGTCCGTACCCCGGAAACGGTTGATGCCGTAGTCCATAAAGTTTGCGAGGATCTCCCCATATCCGCCGAAGCGGAACTTGTTATATCCGGCTGCATAAATGTCTGCGGATTGTTCCACTGCGGATTTTTCTGTCGTTGTTTCTTCTTGTTCCTGTGCAAATGCCGTTACACAAGAGGTTAGTAGAGTGATTGCTAATAAATTAGTTAACCTTTTCATTGCGTTTTTTAATTTTTGGCAAAATTAGAGGGGCTGTCAACGGTGTGCAATCGCAATTAGTAGGTAAAAAGGTGTCGATGTTACCTATTTGTAGGTATTGTGTACGTTTTTACAGGAAAAATATCATGAAATCCCTACAATTGGGGAGGGTAAAGACAAATATACATACTTGTAGGTATTGTGTTAATGATTGTCCACTCATATCTTTGTTTTTGTCAATTATGTATCATGATTAGGTATAATCGTCGACCGGAACCTTATTGATAGAATGTCAATGTAATGTTTATTTTAAAGTAAATAACAACAGCGGGGATTTTTATTGGTTTTCCTTGCGACAAAAGAAGAACTGTTTTGAGAAAAACGGTTCTTTTTGTTTCAATATCACCCTGATTAGGTAGCAAGAGGCGTTTTTTTACTCACATATAGGTATTGTAGGAGGCCGGAGGTACCCGTATCTTTGCAATGTCATTAAGAAAGTAACACTATTAGTATAATCGCTATATCAAAACCTTTTGCTATTTATGTAAGCATATAAGATGATTAACTATATCGGAAAGTTTTTATTGGTTATTTTCGATATAAAAAAGAAGCCTCTCTGTGAAGAGAGGCTTCTTTTTTATGTTTCCGTTTCCCATTAGCTTCTGTCCGGAATCTGTTCGGCGTCGAGTCTTGGACTTGTTCCCGCAAGGGTATGTTTGCTACTTCGGCTGTGCCAAAACAATTACATCGGCTTGGCACAACCGTTTCCTCGGCATGAAACGGTCGTTACATAGGCATGAAACACTGGTCGGTTTGTTTCTCTTGGTATTTAGGGCTGATGACGTGCCACAGTTTCACCTCGTCGCCGATCTGTTGTTCTGCGATCCTTCTCAAGCAAGTGGTGACTTTGGAGCTGTCTTGTTTCATACAGAACAGATAGGAGGCGGGGATGTCAGAAGCATCGATTTTTTATATATTATATTAATGTATTATAGCTGTTTGATCCGTCTGTAACGGACGTTGATGTAAAGATACATAATAATGTAAGGTTTTGCAAGTCTTGAAACCGTTATTGAGCAAGCAATCGATATCTCCGTATTTTGTATATCTTTAACAAAAGGGGACGCTTCTCCAAGAGGAAATTACGAAACCAGTTGTTTTTGCCATTTTTTCTTCCGATGCGAGTAAAGGATGTTTGTCTTGTATGTGGCTGATAATCTTTGTTTTAATGAAGATGTAAAGAGGTTTGGCGAATGATTCAAAACAGTTACTTTTATATATGGCTTTAGCTACTTTTGGGTGCTATAAATTGTTGTTAATAAGAAGTATAGGTGTATGAGAAGAAAAATGGTGAAAAAACGTACGTTTTCATTAGTCATTTCTAAAGCTCCTCTTATTTTTCTATAAATC
>OODU01001990.1_pt1 | contig 18502 bp, 16 predicted proteins | sample 1671171 | NCBI WGS metagenome assembly OODU01 (sample SAMN06348129, study PRJEB24527) | human gut metagenome | biome: human gut; feature: ankylosing spondylitis patient; material: feces | host: Homo sapiens | place: China | collected 2015-10
TCGCCGACAATCTGTGTTTTGACTTCGCAAAACACGGACGTCCGAAAGTTCCCATGCGGAAACTTTCTCCCTCTCAAAGTATAAAAACCGTGATACATGCTCCCGGTTTTTATGATTTTGCTTCGCAAAATCTATTTCATGCGCGCTTCTGCGCGAAGCACTGTGTTCTCGAAAAATTAGCTTTATCGACAGACTCAAGTTCATTCATAACACAAAAACCGAGAGCAGCTCCCGGTTTCCGTGCGGCGAAACGCCGTTTCTCAGCCTTCCTCGGTCACTTCGATGTTGCCGATGTTGTCGGCGAGCTTCTTGCCGCGGAAAGCGTCCTTATTGTGCTGATAAATGAGGCGAAGGCCCTCAAGCGTCAGGCTCGGGTCCACCTCGTTGATGAGCGGGCAGTATTCCGCCATCATGCGGCCCATGCCGCCGGTCGCAACGACGCGGGCGTTGCCGCCAAGCTCCTTCTGGATGTCGGTGATGATACCGGTGAGGGCGCCGACGTAGCCGCGCACCGCGCCCGACTGCATCGAGCGGACGGTCGTCTTGCCGATGGCGTGCTCGGGCATTTCGATGTCCACGCGCGGCAGCTTGGACGCCTTGAGAAACAGCGCTTCCATCGCGACCTTGAGGCCGGGGAAAATCGCGCCGCCCTGATACGCGCCCTCGGCGTCGATGGCGTCGAAGGTGGTCGCCGTGCCGATGTCCACGATGATGAGCGGCTTGCCGTAGCGCTCCATCGCGGAGACCGCGTTGATGAGGCGGTCCACGCCGACCTCGCGCGGGTTCGCGTAGCAGTTGCGCACGCCGATGTCCACATCGCGGCCGGCAATGAGCGGCTGCACGTGCAGATATTTTCGGATCGCGTTGACGAGCGTGTACATCACCGGCGGAACAACGCTCGCGATGATGACCGCGTCCGTCTGATGGCGGTCGAGGCCGTGAAAGTGGTAATACTGCGCGATCTGCATACCGAGTTCATCCGATGTGCGCTCCGCGTTGGTGGAGATGCGGAACGAGCCGCAGAGCTTTTCTCCGTCGTAAATGCCGAACACCATGTTGGTGTTGCCTACGTCTATCGCCAGAAGCATAGTTTTTTCCCCTTAATTCTTAACAAAAACTCTCTTTTCGCAGCAGTGCGCCGTCCTCATCGACGAGCGACAGCGTGCGGACCGTCCCGTTTTCGATTTCCAGACGGGCGTAGCTCGCCGGACCGCCGCGCGGCAGGCTGATGCTGCCCGGATTGCACACGAAAACGCCCTGCTCGCGCTCCGCCATCATGCGGTGGGTGTGGCCGAAGAACGCAAACGAGCAGCCCTCTTCCCTCGCCCTTGCGGGCACAAGGCCGCTGTGCAGCATGGAAACGCGCTCGCGGTGGCCGTGGGTCAGGTACATGCGCACCCCGCCGACGGTCACGACCGCAGAAAGCGGAACATCCGGGTCGAAATCATTGTTGCCGCGTACATTATAAATAGTAAGCGCAGGAAACGCGCGGCGGATGTCGTCGGCGTCGTCCGTGTGGTCGCCGAGATGGATGACGGCGTCCGGCTTTTCGCGCTCGATCGCATACGCCATCGCCATGTTATATCCATGGGAGTCCGAAAAAACCAGAACCTTCACGTACTTTTCTCCCTTCGCCCTGCGGCACATATAGCGTTATTTTACACCGCAGGTGAAAAAATGTAAAGCGGAAATGCAAAATTCCTATGAAAAATTAAAATCGTGCCCCCCCGAGGGCAGACGCCCTTTCGCTTTCCGAGGACACAATTTTTCTCCTCCGGCATAGACTGTACTGACACCATATGGAAGGAGCGATTTTTATGTCCGACCCGAATGACATTCTGCGGGTCCTTGCCGCGAAAGCCGGCGGCAGTCAGGCGCTTTCCGCTCTTGAGCAGGCGCTTTCGAGCGCCGAGGGCCGCCGCGCGGTCAGCGCACTCTCCGCCTCCCACGAAGCGATGCTGCGCCGCGCCGCCGAAAACGCAGCCGCTGGCGACCTCACCGCCGCCCGTGCCCTTGCGCGGAGCCTTGCCGCCACGCCCGAGGGCGCCCGCCTCGCCGACTCGCTGCGCCGCAGCATGGGAGGAGAACGCCGTGGATAACGATGCACTTTCCGGCCTGCTGAACGATCCGGACGCGCTCCGCCGCGCCATGGACTCGGTTTCCTCCCTGCTCGGGACGCCGTCCGATGCCCCCTCTCCCCCGCCAGACGACGCGGAAACGCGGCTGCTTCCCGTCCTCTCCGGCATCATGCAGGGCGGACGCGCCGCCGTCAACCCCGACAAGCGTGCGCTCATGACTGCGCTGCGTCCGTTCATCGCGCAGGACGTCGCGCTCCAGTTCGACCGCGCTCTCCGCCTCGTCGGCATGGCCGGCATGGCACGCGCCGCGCTTTCCGAGCTTGAACACCGCACCGGCAAAGGGGGCGACTCCGCTGTATAACCGCTATCTCGCCGAGGCGTCCTCCGAGGCTGCGCCCGAAACGCCCCCGCTCTCCGCGCTTTTCAATATGCGCCCCGTGCTCGACCGCGACGCCCTCATCACCCTCGCCGCCGCGTATTTTCTCCTCACCGACAGCGAACGCGGTACCGACTGGGAAAGCGTCATTCTGACCGGCATTCTGCTCTTTCTCGGTCTTTGAGCACGAAAAAGAGGCAGACTTTCGTCTGCCCCAGTCTGTCGATAAAGCTAATTTTTCGAAAACACAGTGTTTCGCGCGGAAGCGCGCATGCAATAGATTTTGCAACGCAAAATCATAAAAACCGGGAGCATGTATCACGGTTTTTATACTTTGAGAGGAAGAAAGTTTCCGCATGGGAACTTTCGGACGTCCGTGTTTTGCGAAGTCAAAACACAGATTGTCGGAAAAACGTTAGTTTTTCGACAGGCTCAGGCACGCCAAAGGCGTGCCTTTCAATTTGTCGATATATTTCTTTGCGAGAATATCGCGTCCGCGCGGAAGCACGCATAAAATAGAATTTGCGAAGCAAATTCATAAAAACCGGGGGCGTCTACCTCGGTTTTTATACTGCTGCCGTGCTCGCCGGAAAGCTGGCCGCCCAGCTCCTTGGACAGCGCGTACAGCTCGGTCAGGCTCGCGTGGGTGGGCGCTTCCACTCCTCGTCGCTCATATCGGCTCCGCGCAGCATCTCGGTATGGATGTTGCCATCGCCGCAGTGGATTGCGCCGTGCATCAGAGCCGCCTCCGCCGCGGCCTCTACCGCGCTGTCAAGCTCCTGTCTGCTCGAAGCGTCATACATGACGATGAGCACGGCCTCACCCTGCTTGACCGGCAGCAGCTTGCCGAGATTGCGCTCCACGATGTCGATAAGCTCCCGCTCGAGGAACTCGATGGCGGTCGGCACAAACGGCAGCGCCAGCACCTCGGGCACCATGTCGGCGCACTCTTCCAAGCTGTTAAACGGCATGACGAGCGTGCGCGAGCAGGTCGGCGCGGGCAGCAGCTTGAGCGTTACCTGCGTCAGAATGCGCAGCGCACCGAACGGACATTTATCAATACATTTTCCGCAAAGCGTACACTTTACGGCGTCAAATTTCAGAAAATCCATGCTGCCGCCCCCTTAAATGATCTTCTTGCCGGTCAAAATGGCGAACAGCGTGTCGGTCTTGCCGGCGGCGTCGCCCTCAAGGTAAACCTGCTTCTCGCGCTCAGGGGGTGCGAACATACACGCGACCGCAGTCGAGTGCCTCGCGCACGCACGTTTCGCCCTCGCTTCCGCGCAGCGTCCATGTGCCGAAGCCGACAAGCGGCATACGCACCCCGTTATTCAAAGCAAGATATTCCATGCTCGTCTCCTTTTACCGTTTTCCCTTATCATGTTTTCCGCGTGTTTGTAAGGTGTGTCATCCGCGTTTTCACAGTCTGTATACGAAGGCTCCGAACTTTTTTCGCGTCCTGCGCATTTTTTCATTGCAATCTGCCGTCATTCGTCGTATACTGTTTATTACAGCTTTTTTAGAAAGGACTTCGTTTCATGACGTTTTATCAGGAATTACAGCTTGGTCAGGCAGGTTCAAAGAACCTTATCCGTGCCTGCGAAACGCCGCGCGACCGGCTTCTGCACACGCTCATCTATCTTTTCAAGATCGCGCTTACCGTCGGCTTCTGCTTCTGCTTTGTCACGCTTTACAGCATGGCCTTCGGCAGTGCGAACAGCATCGTGGGCGTTGTCGTGCTTCTGTATCTGCTCGTGTTCCGCGCGGCCGATCTCTGCCTTCATATCGGGCAGTCCACCGCCCTGCTTGCATCCTTCCTCGTGCTCTCCGCGGCAGCACCTCATCTCGCACATCTTGCAGGTCCGCTTCCCGGCTTTTTCATCAATCTCGCGTCTATCGCCTTCCTGATCCTGTTCGGCTGCCATGAGCCGCGCATGTTCAACCAGTCCACGCTCGTACTCGGCTATCTGCTGCTCTATGGCTACGATGTGGGCGGCCGCGATTTCACGCTCCGTCTGGCGGGCATCGCCTTCGGTGCGCTGCTCGTCTGCACCGTATTCCTCTTCAGACACCGTAGCCGCAGTATTCCGCTTCGCATCCGCGATATTCCCGTCGCGTTCTCCCTGCATCATCCGCGCTCGCGCTGGCAGCTCTGCCAGATTTTCTGCGTGCCGCTCGTCGTGCTGCTCGCCGAGCTGGCCGGTCTGCCCCGCGCCATGTGGGCAGGCATCGCCGCCATGTCGGTCATCCTTCCGGTTGCCGAGGATATGCACTACCGGGTGCGCCGCCGTGTGCTCGGCAATATTGCCGGCGTGCTGTGCTTCGTCATTCTGTATTTTCTTTTACCGCCCTCCATTTACGCCTTTATCGGCGTGATCGGCGGCATCGGTGTCGGTCTGTCCGCAAAATACGGCTGGCAGGCTGTGTTCAACACCTTTGGTGCGCTCGCCATCGCAGCAGAAGCCTACGGTCTCAAGGCCGCGCTTGGTCTGCGTCTGCTTCAGAACGTATTCGGCGTGCTGTTCGCACTCGTTTTCTGTCTGCTGTTCAGCCGTATGCTCGCGCGTTTCTCTGCTCCTGCGGAAAACAGCTGAGCCTTACCGCTCCTCCCTGCATCGGGATGGAGCGGTTTTTTCTCGTCCTTTCGGGCTTTTTCTGTCTTTTTCCGTTTTGTTCCTTGCTGTCCGTTTGGGATAATGGTATACTGTTTGGGAGAGATGCACGCGCATTTCTCTTCACAGCAATCCCCGTTTCTAAAAAAGAGGTAACATATATGACACTGAAAGATCTGCCCATCGGCAAGACCGCAACCATCCGTTCGGTCGGCGGCGAAGGCGCACTGCGGCAGCATTTTCTCGACATGGGTCTTATCCCCCACGGCGACGTGACCATGGTCAAGCTCGCGCCGATGGGCGACCCGATGGAGCTGCGCATTCACAGCTACGAGCTGACGCTGCGTCTTGCGGACGCGCAGAAAATCGAAATCGAGAACGTCCGCGACGCTGTTCCCCTGCCTGCGTCCGAGCGGCGCACGCCCGTTCCGCACCCCGGTCTGGGCGAGGGCGGCCGCTTCCACGAGAAGGAAACCGAGCATCCCCTCCCCGAGGGCACGGCGCTGACCTTCGCCCTCGCCGGCAACCAGAACTGCGGCAAGACCACGCTGTTCAACCAGCTGACCGGCTCCAACCAGCACGTCGGCAACTTCCCCGGCGTGACCGTAGACCGCAAGGACGGCGGCATCCGCGGAAAATCCGGCACGCTCGTCACCGACCTGCCCGGCATCTACTCCATGTCGCCGTATTCGAATGAGGAGCTTGTCACGCGCAGCTTTCTGCTCGACGATCACCCGCGCGGCATCATCAACATCGTGGACGCGACCAACATCGAGCGTAATCTCTACCTGACCATGCAGCTGATGGAGCTTGACATTCCGATGGTTCTGGCGCTCAACATGATGGACGAGGTGCGCGAAAACGGCGGCTCCATCATGGTCAACCGCATGGAAGAAATGCTCGGCATTCCGGTCATTCCGATTTCGGCGGCGAAGAACGAGGGCATCGACGAGCTTATCGAGCACGCGCTCCACGTCGCGAAATACCAGGAAAAGCCGCTCGACATGGACTACTGTGACGCAAACGACGACGGCGGTGCGGTGCACCGCTGCCTGCACGCCATCATGCACCTCATCGAGGACCACGCCGTCCGTGCGCAGCTTCCTATCCGCTTCGCCGCGGCCAAGCTCGCAGAAGGTGACCCACTCATTCTGGAAAAGCTCGACCTCGACGAGAACGAAAAGGAAACGCTTGAACACATCGTCAAGCAGATGGAGGTCGAACGCGGACTCGACCGCGCGGCGGCGATCGCGCATATGCGCTTCGACTTCATCGAAAAGGTCTGCGACGCGACCGTTGTCCGCCCGCACGAGAGCCGCGAGCATCTGCGAAGCGTCCGCATTGACCGCGTCCTCACCGGCAAATACACCGCAATCCCCTGCTTTATCGGCATCATGGGACTGGTTTTCTTCCTGACCTTCGGCGTCATCGGCAAGTTCCTGTCCGACCTGCTCAGCATGGGCATCGACGCCCTCGGCGGCGTGGTGGACTCGCTCCTGACCGCGTGGAACGCGCCCTACGTGCTGCGCTCGCTCATCATGGACGGCGTCTGGCACGGCGTCGGCAGCGTATTGCAGTTCCTCCCCGTTATCGTAACGCTGTTTTTCTTCCTGTCGCTGCTTGAGGACAGCGGCTACATGGCGCGTGTCGCCTTCGTCATGGATAAGCTGCTGCGCAAAATCGGTCTGTCCGGCCGCAGCATCGTGCCGATGCTCATCGGCTTCGGCTGCACCGTGCCGGGCGTCATGGCGAGCCGCACGCTGACCTCGGAGCGTGACCGCAAGATGACCATTCTGCTCACGCCGTTCATGAGCTGCTCGGCGAAGCTCCCGATTTATGCGTTCTTCTCCGCCGCCTTTTTCCCGAAATACAGCGCACTCGTCATGACCGCTCTGTACTTCGGCGGCATCTTCATGGGACTGCTGATGGCGCTGCTCCTGCGCGGCACGATGTTCCGCGGCGAGGCGGTTCCGTTCGTCATGGAGCTGCCGAACTACCGTCTGCCGGGCGCGAAAAACGTCTGCCAGCTGCTCTGGGACAAGGCGAAGGACTTCCTCCAGCGTGCGTTCACGGTCATTTTCCTCGCAACGCTCATCATCTGGTTCCTTCAGACGTTCGACCTGCGCTTCGCCCTCGTTGAGGACTCCTCGCAGAGCATTCTCGCGATGATTGCGGGCGTTATCGCCCCGATTTTCCGCCCGATGGGCTTCGGCGACTGGCGCATCTCGACCGCGCTCATCTCCGGCTTCATGGCAAAGGAGAGCGTGGTTTCGACCCTGACCGTGCTGTTTGGCTCGACCGCTGACATTCTTGCCTGCCTGACGCCCCTCGCGGCGGTAAGCCTGCTGGTGTTCTGTCTGCTGTATACGCCGTGCGTCGCGGCAATCGCCTCCATCAAGCGCGAGCTTGGCGGCAAGTGGGCGGTGCTCGTTGCCGTCATGCAGTGCGTCATCGCATGGCTCGCGGCGTTTGTCGTACACGGAATCGGCACGCTGTTCGTATAATACAAAGCAAAGAGAGTATGGAAAGCAAACCTCCATACTCTCTTTTTCTGTCTATTTTCTGTATTCCACGGGATTTTCGCCGCGTGACAGCTGCCGCACGACCGGAAGCGTGACGCATAGCGCCAGAATAAAGGCGCACAGGTCGCTCGCCGCCTGACAGCACTGCACGCCGGCAAGGCCGAACAGATGCGGCAGGATAAGCGCAAACGGCACGAAAAACAGTCCCTGCCGTGCCGCCGCGACCACACTCGCCCGCAGCGTCATCGCGATGTTCTGGAGCAGCATATTGCTCATGACCACGAAGCCCGTCACCGGGAAGGAGATGCACTGGAGCCGCAGCGTTTTCGCGCCGATACGGACGACCTCCGGGTCGTCGCCCCGGAACACCGCAATGATCTGCGGCGCGAAGAGAAAACCGAGCACCGCAAGCGTCAGCAGGATAAGCGAGGACGCCTTGACGCAGAAACGGAAGCCGCGCGTAACGCGCTCGTACTTGCGTGCGCCGTAGTTGAAGCCGCAGACCGGCTGAAATCCCTGACCGAAGCCGATCATCGCCGAGCCTGCGAACTGGCTGACGCGGGTGACGATGCTCATCGCCGCGATAGCCGCATCGCCGTAGGGCCGCGCCGCCGTATTGAGGCAGGTCACGGCAATCGAGGCCAGTCCCTGACGGCACAGGCTCGGAATGCCGCCGCGCGCGAGGTCGGCGTAGCGTGCAGGCGAGGGCGAAAACAGGCACAGCCGGATGCGGATACCGCCCGAAACGTACACGCCGGTCAGCAGCAGGCAGAAGCCGACAAGCTGGCTCAGAATAGTGGCGAGTGCCGCGCCCCGAATGCCCATGCCGAAGGTGAAGATGAACAGCGGGTCGAGCACCATGTTGAGCACGCCGCCGGACACCAGTCCGACCATGGCGTAGACCGCGTTGCCCTGAAGGCGCAGCTGGTTGTTGAGCACGAGCGAGGCGGTCATGTACGGCGCACCGATGAGGATAATGCACATATAGTCGAGCGCGTAGGGTACGATGGTGTCGGTCGCGCCCAGAAGCCGCACGAGCGGCTGCCGCAGCAGCAGTCCGATGAGCAGGATCAGGCACCCCGCGCCGAGGGCGGAGAAAAAGCCGGTCGCCGCCATGCGTTCCGCCTCTTCCCTGCGCTGTGCGCCGAGCTGGCGCGAGATGTAGTTGCCTGAGCCCTGCCCGAAGAAGAAGCCGACCGCCTGTATGAGCGCCATCAGCGGAAACACCACGCCGACCGCGCCGGTCGCGCTCGTTCCCAGCCGCCCCACGAAAAACGTGTCCGCCATGTTGTAAATGGACGTAATCAGCATACTGATGATGGTCGGAACGGCCATTTTGCAGATGAGCGGCTCGACCGGCGACTCGGTCATCTGGATGAATTTCTGTTTCTGTGCGTCGGTTGTCAAGCGGAACGCCCCTTTCGCGCGAAGATTTCAGATATATAAATCATAGTCTTTCTGCGCGGCTTTTGTCAAGGCGTAGATTTTGTATTTTGTGTGTTTCCGCCTGTGCAATCGTTTTCGTCCGTCCGTAGAATGCAGAAAAAGGGCATACACGGCGGTATACTCTTTGCCTTATTGTTTACTGATTTTCCGCGAGGTGCAACACTGCAACGACACTCTTTTTACCATCCATATCCTTTTCCTCCCAGACATATCATGGTGAAATTTCTTTTCTGTATAATCTGTCGGTAAGTATTCTGCCAAGATTGTGCAAATCGACAGTATATTATATGTTGAGCATTTCTTGAGTTCATGTTATAGTATAATCAGAGTGCAGGAATATACCTGGTTCTATTATATACACGAGCAGTAAAAATTTTCTATCTGCGCAGAATTAGCTGGATATTGCGCGATTTCAGCATAGTTTTCCCGGATAATTTTTATATCGTTTCAATTTTACGGACCGTCTGCATTTCGGTCTGTTTTTTTGTGTATTTCAGGTAACCGGCATGGAAACTCACGGATTCTATGATAAAATAAAGTGAGTATTTTTGCGCAAACCAACAGATAAGGAAGTTTGAACCATATGAACAGTCTGCAAATTGCCCTGTGCGACGACAACAGCTTATCCCGCCAGCTGGCTCAGCTCGCCATTCAGGAGTACGAGCGTCAGCATCCTGACCGCCTGTGCCGCGTGCACGCCTTTTCGAGCGGTACGGCCCTGTTATCATTTCTCGATGTGCACAAGGATTTCAGCTTCGACCTGTTCATTCTGGATGTGATGATGCCCACGCTCGACGGCATCCAGATCGGCAAGGAGCTGCGCGCACGCGGCAACCGCGGCCACATCGTTTACCTGTCAGCAAGCCCGGATTTCGCGATTCCCGCCTACGAAGTGCACGCTTATTCCTACCTGCTCAAACCGATTGACCGCTCCAAGCTGTTCGCCATCCTCGACCAGACGCAGCTCTGCCCGCGCAAGCCCGAGGACACGGTCTACCCCATCTACATCGGCCCGTCCGTCCGCATGGTATCGCTCGACGAGCTGGTGACGGCTGAGCTCGACGGACGCACGATTCGCTACACGCTTGAGGACGGCAGCGTGCTTCAAACGCCGACTATCCGCAACTCGTTCAAGACCGAGGTAGCGTCCCTGCTCACCCACGACCAGTTCGTGCAGTGCAGCGTGTCCGCCGTCGTCAATCTCCGCTACGCGAGCCGCATGGAAAAGAACAATCTGTACCTGCTCGACGGGCGGCAAATTTCCATTTCGCGCCAGACCGGATCAGGCGTCAAGGAGAAGTGGCAGGCGTTCTGGAGTCGGGCCTCCGAAACCGGCAAGAACGAATAATCCGTAAAAAAATACACCGCAGCATAAACGGGCGTTTTCCCGTCTGCTGCGGTGTTTTTCCATGCTTTTGCGGTAACGCTACCGGTAGCGCGATGATATTTCGGCGTGAAACGCAGTGATTTTCGGTATTGCAGTATTTCTCCTACGCACTTCTCGGTTTTTGCAGGTTTTTGTATCAAGTATCCCGGTCTCTCTCCGTAAATTTGCGCCTTTACCGCATCTTTACAGCAGAATACCCTCCATCGGCTCGTGTGAGCGTCCGGAGGGCATTTTCTGCATTTTTATTCGAGTTCGAATGCGCCGGTGTAGAGTTGATAATACTTGCCGTGCTCGGCAATCAGCTGTTCATGGTTGCCGCGCTCGATGATGTGACCAAGCTCAAGCACCATGATAACGTCCGCGTTCTGAACAGTGGACAGGCGGTGCGCGATAACGAATACCGTGCGGCCGTGCATCAGGCCGTCCATGCCTGCCTGCACGATGGCCTCGGTGCGTGTGTCGATCGAGCTGGTCGCCTCGTCGAGAATCATGACCGGCGGGTCGGCTACCGCCGCGCGGGCGATCGAGAGCAGCTGACGCTGGCCCTGCGACAGGCTGCCGCCGTCCCCGTCAATTACGGTATCGTAGCCGTCCGGCAGACGGCGAATGAAATCATCCGCACCGGCCAGCTGAGCCGCCGCCACGATTTCCTCGTCCGTTGCATCCAGATTGCCGTAGCGGATGTTGTCGCGGATGGTGCCGGTGAACAGGTTGGTATCCTGAAGCACGATGCCGAGTGAGCGGCGCAGGTCAGCCTTTTTGATTTTGTTGATGTTGATGCCGTCATAGCGGATTTTGCCGTCCGCGATGTCGTAGAAGCGGTTGATGAGGTTGGTGATGGTGGTCTTGCCTGCGCCGGTCGCGCCGACAAAGGCAACCTTCTGCCCCGGCTCCGCGTACAGCGTTATATCGTGCAGGACGATTTTATCCGGGTTGTAGCCGAAGTCCACATCGAAGAAGCGCACGTCGCCGCGCAGCTGTGTGAAGGTGGTCGTGCCGTCCTCGTGCGGGTGCTTCCACGCCCAGATGCCGGTTTTTTCTTTGGTTTCGACTATCTCGCCCTCCTTGTTGTAGCGGGCGTTGACGAGGGTTACATAGCCGTCATCGATCTCCGGCTCCTCGTCCATCAGCTCGAAGATACGCTCCGCGCCTGCAAGCGCCATGATGATCGAGTTGAACTGCTGAGAAATCTGAGTGACAGGCATGGTGAACGACTTGGTCAGCTGGAGGAAGGACGCGATAACGCCGACCGTGATGCTGTCGCCGACGACGCCAGACAGCGCCAACGTACCGCCGACCACCGCCACGAGCACGTACAGCAGGTTGCCGATGTTGCCCATAATCGGCATGAGGATATTCGCGAAGGTGTTCGCGTTGCAGGCCGCCTGACGCAGCTCATCGTTCAGCTCGTCAAACTGCTCCTTGCACTTGTCCTCGTGGCAGAATACCTTGACGACCTTCTGGCCGTTGACCATTTCCTCGATGTAGCCGTTGACCTTGCCGAGCGAGGTCTGCTGCGCGAGGAAGTAGCGCGCGGACTTGCCGCCGATATTCTTGACGACAACGAGCATGACCGCCACGCCGAGCAGAACGAAAATCGTCAGCCAGATGTTGGTCACGATCATGCCGATGAGCACCGAGATGATGGTCATGGCGGACGAGAACATCTGCGGGACCGACTGGCTGAGCATCTGCTGGAGCGTATCGGTATCGTTCGTAAAGTGGCTCATGAGGTCGCCGTGGGTGTTGGTGTCGAAATAACGAATGGGGAGCGTCTGCATATGCTCAAACATATCGTCGCGCACGCGCTTGAGCACGCCCTGCGAAATGCCGACCATCAGCCAGTTATAAAGGAAGGTCGTTGCGATGCCGATGAGGTAAATGCCCGCCATCGCCATCAGCGCATGGATAAGCTGGGTGAACACAGGCGACGCCTGAAGCAGCAGCGGCGCAACGTAATCGTCGATGAGGTCGCGGAGGAACATCGAGCCGGCAACGTTCGCTACCGCCGAGAAAACAATGCAGATCAGCACGATACCGAACTGAATGCCGTATCCCCTGCCGATATATTTCATCAGACGGTCGAGCGTCTTTTTCGGGTTCTTGCTGCGCTTGCCGCCCATCATGCGGCGGCCGCCCGGTCCGCGCATCTGAGGTCCTGCCATTATTCCTCACCGCCCTTTCTGTTCTGCTGGTTGTAGATTTCCTGATAAATCGTGTTGGTGGCGAGCAGCTCGTCATGCGTGCCGACTGCCTGCACTGCGCCGCCGTCCAGAATAACGATCTGGTCCGCGTCCTGTACCGAGGAAACGCGCTGTGCAATGATAATCTTGGTGGTGTTCGGGATCTCCTCCGCGAACGCGCGGCGAATCAGTGCATCGGTCTTGGTATCGACCGCGCTCGTCGAGTCGTCAAGGATGAGGATCTTCGGCTTTTTCAGCAGCGCACGCGCGATACAGAGTCGCTGCTTCTGACCGCCCGAAACGTTGGTGCCGCCCTGCTCGATATGGGTGTCGTATTTGTCCGGCATCTGCTGAATGAACTCATCGGCCTGCGCCAGACGGCAGACGCGCTGAAGCTCCTCGTCAGATGCGTTCTCGTTGCCCCAGCGGAGGTTTTCCTTGATGGTGCCCGAGAACAGCACGTTCTTCTGGAGCACCATGGCAACCTCATCGCGCAGGGTTTCGATGTCGTAGTCGCGGACGTCTACGCCGCCGACCTTGACCGCGCCGCTCGTCACGTCGTACAGACGCGGGATAAGCTGGACGAGAGAGGACTTGGACGAGCCGGTGCCGCCGAGGATGCCGATGGTCTGACCGGACTTGATATGCAGGTCAACATCGCGCAGCGCGAGCTTTTTCTTGTCGCCCTTGTAGCTGAAATCAACGTTGTCGAAGTCGATGGAGCCGTCTGCGACCTCGCGGACCGGGTTCGCCGGGTTGTGCAGGTCGGATTTCTCGGTCAGCAGCTCGACAACGCGCTCTGCGCTCGCCTTTGCCATCGTAATCATGACGAAAACCATCGCGACCATCATCAGGCTCATCAGAATCTGCATTGTGTAGGAGAACATACTGGTCAGTTCGCCGGTGGTCATCGAGCCGACGACAATCAGGCGTGCGCCGAACCACGAAATGAGCAGCATACAGGCGTACATGCAGAACTGCATGAGCGGCATATTCGCGGCGAGGGTTTTCTGCGCCTTGGAGAAGGTGCGGTAGAGCAGCTCGGAAACGTTCTCGAATTTCTCGGTTTCGTGGTCCTCGCGGACGTAAGCCTTGACGACGCGGATGCCGTGCACGTTTTCCTGCACGACCGTGTTCAGACGGTCATAAATCTTGAATACGCGCTCGAAAACCGGGCCGACAATGCGCATCAGAATGCCGAGGCCGATGGCTAGAACCGGCGCGACCGCGAGAAAGATAAGCGCCATGCGGCCGTTGATCTTCGCCGCGGCTGCGAACGAAAAGACCAGCATGACCGGGCAGCGCACCGCAATTCGCGTACACATCTGAAAGGCGTTCTGCACGTTCGTGACGTCGGTCGTCAGACGGGTGACGATGGAGCCGGTGGAGAACTTATCGATATTCGAGAACGAAAAATCCTGCACCGCATAGTACATATCGTGTCTGAGGTTGCGGGCGAAGCCGGTCGAGGCACGCGCCGCGTAGGTGCCGGCCGCCGCGCCGAAAACCAGTGCAAGCATCGCGCACGCGACCAGAATCAGGCCGTATTTCCAGATAGCGCCCATGTTCTGCGCATCGATGCCCTTGTCGATAAGCTCGGCCATGATGAAGGGGATAACGACCTCCATGACGACCTCAAGCACGACAAAGAGCGGCGTGAGAAGCGCGTCTTTTTTGAACTCACGCACGCTTTTGAACAGTGTTTTTATCATTTTCTGTGTTCCTCCCTGCAAGTGCTGCATTGGTATTGTTCCAGATTGGAGCGGATTTTCTCGCTGACGGCAAACCAGTTGTTCAGCTCCTCCTCTGTGATTCCCCGGCGCAGCATCTGCTCCATCTGCACCATGCGCTCGGTGATCCGTTCGTCCATCGCGCGCGCACGGTCGGTCAGCACCAGACGCTTGAGCCGTCCGTCATGCGCGACTGGCTCGCGGCGCAGGATACCGTGCTGCTCCATGAGCTGCAAAATTCCCGTGGCGGTCGAGCGGCGCATCTGGAACGCGCTCTCGATATCCTTCTGAAACAGATCGCCTTCCTTCTCGCGCAGGATCAGATGATGCACGATCATCGCCTGCATGCCGGTCACATTGGCCGAATTGGCACTTTTTTCTGTCATGCACGCCATCTGACGCCGAAGCAGGTTGTGCAGCATACCGATTTCTGCTCCGATGCGGTCATTCGAGTGGCCGCAGCATTCGTTATGGTCACAGCGATGCATTGTTAGCCTCCTTACTGTTAGTCTGCTAACATATTATACATCACTCATTCTCAATGTCAACCGACTTCACAAAACGTTCACAAAAATATGGCAAAGACAAATCCCCTCTTAACAGCAGACCCCAAAAACATCCTCCGATCAAAACTATCCCCATCGTCCTGCACCATGCCCTCTCCTGCCCTGCACGCGAAGCGTGCCATTCAAAGCCGCGCTATGCGCGGCAAAAAAGTCAGGACATGCGCCTGACTTTTTTAACAAAAGCAGAAAGGGCCCGGAATCGATAATTCCGGGCCCTTTCTGGTGCGGAAGCCCTTACAGGCGAAGCCTGTCAAGGGCGTTCCTCGATTGGAAGGGCAACGCCCTTTCAATCGAATCTTAGCAAACGCCCTGAGCCAGCATAGCGTCAGCGATCTTCTCGAAGCCGCCGATGTTTGCGCCCATGACGAGGTTATCCTTGTGGCCGTACTTCTCTGCGGAGGTGATGCAGGTGTGGAAGATGTTTACCATGATGTCGTGCAGACGCTGGTCAACTTCCTCGAAGGTCCAGGACAGACGCAGGGAGTTCTGGCTCATCTCCAGACCGGAGGTAGCAACGCCGCCTGCGTTAGCAGCCTTTGCCGGGCCGAAGAATACGCCTGCTGCCTGGAATGCAGCAACAGCTTCCGGAGTGGACGGCATGTTAGCGCCCTCAGCTACGAACTTGCAGCCGTTTGCGATCAGAGCCTTGGCGTTCTCCTCGTTCAGCTCGTTCTGGGTAGCGCACGGCAGAGCGATGTCGCACTTTACGCCCCACGGACGCTGACCCTCGGTGTAAACGCTGCCCGGTACGCGCTCAGCGTACTCCTTGATGCGGCCGCGCTTTACTTCCTTGATGTCCTTGACAACATCGAGGTTGATGCCGTTCGGATCGTAGATGAAGCCGTTGGAATCGGACATGGTAACGACCTTAGCGCCCAGCTGGGTAGCCTTCTGGCAGGCGTAGATTGCAACGTTGCCGGAACCGGAGATTGCAACGGTCTTGCCCTCGAAGGAAGTACCCTTGTATGCGAGCATTTCCTTCATGTAGTAGCACAGGCCGTAGCCGGTAGCCTCGGTACGAGCCAAAGAACCGCCGTAGGACAGGCCCTTGCCGGTCAGAACGCCGGTGTACTCGTTGCGCAGACGCTTGTACTGGCCGAACATAAAGCCGATCTCACGGCCGCCTACACCGATGTCACCAGCCGGAACGTCGGTGAACTGACCGATGTGCTTGCACAGCTCGGTCATGAAGGACTGGCAGAAACGCATGATCTCAGCGTCGGACTTGCCCTTCGGGTCGAAGTCGGAGCCGCCCTTGCCGCCGCCCATCGGGAGGGTGGTCAGGCTGTTCTTGAAGCACTGCTCAAAGCCGAGGAACTTGATAACAGAAGCGTTAACAGAGGGATGCAGACGCAGACCGCCCTTGTAGGGGCCGATTGCGGAGTTGAACTGAACGCGGAAGCCGCGGTTTACGCGAACCTTGCCCTCGTCGTCAACCCACGGAACACGGAACTGAAGCATGCGCTCCGGCTCAACGATGCGCTCCATGATGCCGTTCTTCTCAAGCTCCGGGCGAGCCTCTACGACCGGCTCCAGGCTTTCGAGAACTTCGTAAACCGCCTGCTGAAACTCAGGCTCGTTCGGGTTGCGCTTTTCGACAGTTTCGTAAACGCTCTTCAGATAGGAATTGGTAAGTGCCATTTTGGTTTTCCTCCTTGCAATTCTGCCGCAGTGCCTTTTCATATTACAGGAAAAGTACGGGATAACTTACATACATGCGGTAGTATGCTTATAGTATATAATAATTTGCGGAAAAGTGCAATAATTTAGCAGGTTAAAATTATACATTTTTTTCATGAGAAAACCCATCTGAAATTGGTGGTTTTCCTCATAAAATGAAGTCAGCCGCCGAACGACTTGCAAAATGGCGGTATTTCAGTAAATATATAGAAGTGCCTGGCAGCACTCCGGTGCGCCCCGCTCCCCTGCCGCTTGCAATTCTCCCGCGCACGTGATACAATCGCTTCAAAAAAGGAGGCTCGGCTATGATTGACATTGCGAAGCTCGCCGCGCTTGCGGTGCATTATGACGCAGGCGACCCGCGCCGCGTGCAGCACTTTATAAAGGTATACGGCTACTGTCAGCTGCTCGGCCGCAGCGAGGGTCTGGATACACACACGCAGAATATGCTCGAGGCCGCGGCGCTGCTGCACGACATCGGCATCCATGAAGCCGAGCGCCGCCACGGCTCGTCCGCCGGTCCGTATCAGGAGCAGGAAGGCCCGGCTGTCGCCCGTCCCCTGCTGCGCGAGGCCGGAGCGGACGAGGAGGAAAGCCGCCGCGTCTGCTGGCTGATTGCGCACCACCACAGCTATGGCGCCGGGGAGGACACGGATTTCCGCATCCTGCTCGAAGCGGATTTTCTGGTGAACGCCGACGAGGACGGACTGCCGCGTGAAAGCATACTTGCCGCACGCGAACGGCTGTTCCGCACGGGGAGCGGCAGGGCGCTCCTCGACGATATTTTCCTCGCGAAACCGTACATTATATAATAAGGTGTGGAAAAGGGACTGCCTCTCGATGAAGCAGTCCCTCTGTCTTTTGTGAAATTATCGCTTGTTGGAGCGGCGCCACAGACGCATTTTCTCTGCGTCCTGGATGAGCTGCTCGCGGAAATCCGGGTGCGCGACCGAAATCAGCGCCTCGGCACGCTGCCATGCAGTCAGACCCTTGAGGTTGACCTTGCCGTACTCGGTGACGAACCACTGCGGGCACGGACGGGCATCGGTAACGACCGAACCGGTTTCGAGCGTCGGACGGATGCGGCTCTCAAGCGTGCCGTCCTTCTTCTTGAAGGTGGACGAGCAGCAGATAAAGCTCTTGCCGCCCTTGGACAGGTACGCGCCGAGCACGAAGTCGAGCTGACCGCCTGCGCCGGAAATCTGCTTGATGCCTGCGGACTCCGCATTCATCTGACCGAACAGGTCAACGTCAACAATGTTGTTGATGGAGATGAAGTTGTCGATCTGCGCGATGGTGCGTGCGTCGTTGGTGTAGGAAACCGGCGCGGACATACACTCGGGGTTGTTGTTCACGTAGTCGTACAGCTTCTGGGTGCCTGCGCCGAAGGCAAACACCTGCTTGCCGGTGTCGATGGCCTTTTTCGAGCCATTGATCTTGCCCGCCTTCGCGATGTCAACGAAAGCGTCAACGTACATCTCGGTGTGAACGCCGAGGTCCTTGAGGTCGGACTCCGCGATCATTGCGCCGACCGTGTTCGGCATGCCGCCGATACCCAGCTGGAGGCACGCACCGTTCGGAATTTCCTCAACGATCAGCTTCGCTACCGCTTCATCGACCGCGCTCGGCGCGCCGCCGCCGCCCATTTCCGGCATCGGAGCATCATTCTCGACGATCATATCGACCTCGGAAACGTGGATTGCTTCCTCGCACAGGCCGAGGCAGCGCGGCATATACTTGTTGACCTCGACGATAACGACGTCGGAAGCCTCGCAGACCGCCTTCAGGTGGGACGCCTGCGGACCGAAGCTGAACCAGCCCTGCGCATCCATCGGCGCGACCTGAATCATGGTAACGTTGATGCGGCCGACGTTCTCGCGGTACCAGCGCGGCAGCTCGGAGTAGCGCAGCGCGGAGTAGAA
>OODU01001999.1_pt1 | contig 18466 bp, 17 predicted proteins | sample 1671171 | NCBI WGS metagenome assembly OODU01 (sample SAMN06348129, study PRJEB24527) | human gut metagenome | biome: human gut; feature: ankylosing spondylitis patient; material: feces | host: Homo sapiens | place: China | collected 2015-10
TACTTATGAAAGCGCATTGAAGCAGGAACTGAACCGTACCATTGCACAGACAAAACAGGAGCAGAAAAATCCAAACAGGAAGGAGAATCAAAACGCCATGAGACAGGATCGTGCCGTTTACGAAAGACCACGAAAAAAACGGAAGAAGAAACATTCCTTCGGAAAAATCCTGCTTCTGGTGGTATGCCTCTTTGCGGGAATCTTTCTGTACCGCCATTTCCGTGCTGGCGGTTACTGGACTATTGCCGTATTTGGAGTAGATTCCCGTGACGGCAATCTCGGAAAGGGAGCCCTTTCCGATGTGGAAATGCTGGCAAGCATTAACAAAAAAACAGGGGAGATCCGCCTGGTATCCGTTTTCCGTGACAGCTATCTGCACATTTCCGAAAAGGAAAATGATTATGACAAAATCAACGAGGCCTATTTCCTCGGCGGCCATGAGCAGGCTGTGAAGGCGCTCGAACGCAACTTAAACCTGCACATTGATGATTATGCTACCTTCAACTGGAAGGCTGTAGTTGACGCCATCAATGTACTGGGAGGCGTGGACATTGAAATCAGTGATAAGGAATTTGCCTACATCAACTCCTTTATCACAGAAACCGTAAACTCCACCGGCGTAGGATCCTACCAGCTGGAACATAGCGGTATGAACCACTTAGATGGTGTCCAGGCAGTTGCTTATGCGAGACTGCGTCTGATGGATACAGACTTTAACCGGACGGAACGTCAGCGGAAAGTGCTGGGTCAGACGATGGAAAAGGCAAAATCTTCTGGATTTAAGACCTTAAAGACACTGGTTGGGGCAGTTTATCCTCAGATTTCTACCAGCATCGGCGTCAATGATGTTCTTACCCTTGCAAAAGGTGCCAAAAAATACTACATCGGCCAGACCTCCGGTTTCCCTTTTTCGCATCAGGAAACGAAGATCGGAAAGAAATCCTGTGTCATCCCGACCACACTGGAAAGCAACGTTGTCCAGCTTCATGCATTCTTATTTGATGATACCTCCTATGCAGCGCCGCAGTCTGTGCAGGAGATCAGCAGCTATATTGCCCAAAAAACCGGTCTTGGAGATCCTGGTAAAGATACCGAATCCGGCAAGAACATCGGCGCAGAGGGCAACAGCGGCGGTGGACAGACTGGTGGAAAATCTGAGCAGCCTGCTGCAGCGCCAGTCCAGACAGAGCCTGCAGTGGAAGAGAGCAGTGCAGCAGGGATCGAGGAGAGTTCAGAATCTGCAGAAGAGACCATGGAAGCAACGGAAAACACAGAAACAAAATCCCAGGAAGAACCAGAAACCTCCTCTGGTGTGATCAGTGCACCGCAGGATCGTCCGGGATCATCGGAATCAACTGCGCCAGATCATGAAATGACAGGACCTGGTACATCGAATGCTCCTGGAAATTCATCAAATGGTCCTGTTTCATCCAATGCACCAACTGCCGCAGAAACGAATGCAGCCCTGGAAGCACCGGGCCAGAACGCAGCAAGCCAGCCAGAAGAAGCCGGTCCAGGCGTATAACCCCATATTCCAAACAGCAGACGTTCCATGTTTACGTATTTCCTGTGAGACTCGTCATAATATACAGAAATATGTCTGTATCGAGTATACTTTTGTCTAATGAGACAAAATTCAAAAAATTACCAAAAAACTATTATACAAAATCAAAATTTCCGCTATAATAGCACCTCGGTAAGAAAATACAAAATACAGTTTTATGAGAACGCAGTGAGATGCACACCGGAAATCTGCCATAAAGGGTTCCGATATCTGAAATCAGAATGCAGTGGAGTCGCAACGAGTTTGACGACTTCGCTGCATTTTTTGTTGCATTCATATTGATGCGGTGTTGGCAGTACACCAGCTGACAGCTCTTTTATCCATGCGAAGTTCTCCTACATACTTTGCAGCTGCACGATGTTCTCATGCAATCAAGGAGGAAATTATGCCAAAATCTTTAAAACAGGAAATTGTTTATGGAATCATGATGGTCTTTGCCATGGTTTACGCTATGGTTTGCTACAATGTAACGCTGAACGTAGGCGGCATGCAGAACTTCGTATTTGCAGCTGCACTTCATGAACTCCCGATCATGTGTCCGCTGGCGTTTATCTTTGACTTTTTTGTAGTTGGACCAATTGCCAAAAAAGTTACATTCCGAATTTTCAATCCGGCAGAAGATAAGCCTATTTTCGTAATCCTGATGATCTCTGTCCTTTCCATCTGGATGATGTGCCCGTACATGAGCCTGATGGCAACCATTTTATTCAAGAACGGTCTGCAGCCGGAGTTCTTAAGCATCTGGATCTCCACCACGATCAAGAACTTCCCGATGGCATTCTTCTGGCAGCTGTTTGCAGCAGGTCCGCTGGTTCGTTTTATTTTCGGAAAAATCTTCAAATAAAATTATTCTATTTCAGGTGTCCATACTGCATGGGCACCTTTTTCATTGGATTGCAGATAAAAAACCTCAGATAGCGTATCCGCTGATTCCACTGAATTTGAAAGAATTTTATTTTCATGGTAAAATATCATGCAAAAGATGAAAAATGAAGGGGACCAACTCATGCGAACCAAAGACGAATTCAATGAACAAAAACAGCGGCAGCAGCTTTTAAACGCTGCCTGGAAACTTTTCTATGAAAAAGGATATCAGGACACGACCTTGGATGACATTCTGAAAGAAGCCCATTGCTCAAAAGGAAGATTTTATTATTACTTTCACGCAAAGGCCGAACTGTTGGATTCCATGTATGAACTGTTCGATGAAAAATATGAGGAGTTTTACCAGAGCATTGATCCGACACTGGGAAGCTTTGAACAGCTGCTTTCCTTAAACCGTTTCATGTTTGATTTTATGAGCCGTCAGATTGGAAAAGAATTGCTTACCAGCCTTTATGTCAGCCAGCTTTCCGGTACCACAGGGATCCGTTTCTGGGGAGAACAGCGTTCTTTTATTAAAATCATTCTAAAGATCGTAACCCAAGGACAGGAAAGAGGCGAAATCCGTAAAGATATCGACCGGCACACGCTGGCTTCTGACATCGTGGCAGAGGAACGCAGTCAGTTAATTTCCTGGTGCCTTGCTGGAGGAAGCTACGACCTTGCAGCAGTCAGCATTCCAAAGCTGGAGCGTTCTTATATCGGTTATTCTTCTCAATATGAAGCAATCAAAAAACAATAAAAGAAAATTGGATGTTTTTCCGGTCCAAATGACACGGTTCACTTAATTTTAGAAGATGCATGAAGGAACGGTTGCACCTTCCTCTTTTTTTGCTTATAATAAGACCGTGGTCTAAAAAAGAAAACGAACTAGGAGGTACTTTTATGCAGGGAATGGCACAAAAGAAAAAGGACGGAAAAGTCCTCGATTTTATTGAACGGGTCGGGAACCAGCTTCCTCATCCTTACATTTTGTTTTTATGGTTATGTCTCATCCTTGCGCTGATCAGCATGGCCTGCAACATGGCAGGTGTCAGCGTCGTAAACCCAACCAACGGAGAAATGGTTCTGGCCAAGAGCCTCATCAGCAAAGACGGACTCATCTGGCTGCTGGAAAACCTGCTTTCCAACTTCCAGGGATTCTCACCGCTCGGTCTGGTCCTTGCCATGCAGATCGCGATCGGCTTTTCTGAAAAGGTGGGGCTTCTTACCACAGCAATGAGAAGAGCGATCCTTGGTGTTCCGCTCTGGGCATTGACTGCAACCGTATTGTTCCTTGGTATCAACGGAAGTATCGCTTCTGAGGCTTCCATCATCGTTGTTCCGGCTCTGGCAGCTGCTGCCTTCGAATCCGTTGGCATGCACCCGATCGCAGGACTTCTTGCCGGATATGCCGCAACCAATGCCGGTTTTACCGCCTGCGTGATCGTAGCCGGTACCGATGTGCTTCTTGCCGGTGTTACGGAATCCGCAGCGCAGATGATTGATCCGGCCATGACCGTAAACGCTACCTGCAACTGGTACTTCATGTTCGTATCTGTATTTACCCTGACTGTGGCAGGCGTCTTTGTTAACAAGAAGTTTATCGTTCCGCGTCTTGGCACCTATGATCCGGCAAACGGAGAGGGTGTCGATGCCGTAGAGTCCAGCTCTGAGATCACCCCGGTCCAGGCAAAGGCGCTTCGTGGTGCAGGCATCTTCAGTATTCTTTACATTGTACTGTTCGCGCTGATGGTCATCCCGTCCGGCGGTATCCTGCGTGCGGAGGACGGCTCCATCTTAAATGGTCCGTTCATCAAAGGTCTGGTTCCAATCCTGATGATCTACTTTATCCTGGTAGGCGTTGTGTATGGTCTAATCGCAGGCACGATCAAAAAGAGCTCCGATGTTCCGCTGTTAATGGGGCAGGCTCTGGAAGGCATGACCGGTTACATCGTACTGGTATTTGTCATCGCACAGTTCATCAACATGTTCAGCTATACCAACCTTGGTATGATCATCGCCGTGAAGAGTGCCGATGCGCTGCAGGCAGCAGGCTTTACCGGCATCCCGCTTATGCTGTTCTTCATCATCCTTTGCTGCGTGGTTAACCTGTTCATGACCAGCGGCTCCGGTAAATGGTACATCTTCGCACCGATCCTGGTTCCGATGATGATGATGCTCGGATACAGCCCGGCATTCGCCCAGATCGTATACCGTATCGGTGATTCCACCACAAACGCGATCACCCCGATCTATCCGTATATCCCGATCGCCATCGGAATGGCAAAGAAATACGACAAAAACTTTGGCATGGGAAGCCTGATCTCCATGATGCTTCCGTACTCCATTGCATTCCTGCTCGTATGGATCGTCCAGATGATTGTCTGGGTACTGTTAAACCTGCCGCTTGGCCCGGGTGTCAACGTATTTTTATAAACAAACAGGAGACTTATCATGAAAAAAGGGATTATGAGTACACGGTATGCAGCAGCAGAGAAACTCCTGACTGCACATACCAGACATGCCGTTCTGAACGGAAATCCAAAAATCATCTGGAATCCGGATCAGACTGCATTCCAGTATGAACGCCAGACCCGTTCTAACGGAGATGTTTTAAACGTTACCGTATGCGTCAATGCATCCGATGGAACAGAAACAATCATAAGCCTGAATCAGCAAGATTTACCTTGTAACGGACAGAGCTGCGAAAGCGGCTCTGTTTCCGGTTGTATTCCGGCAGATGATCGTATCACACCAGACATTTCAAAAATCATTCCAGAAAATACAATTTTTTCTCCGGATGGACATTATGCAATTTCTAATATCCGTCACAACCTGTTTCTGACTGAGGTAAAAACAGGAGAGCAGACACAGCTTACCTCTGACGGGAGCGAAGATTTCGAGTACGGCTGTTATATTGACATTTACAGCCAGATCACCGTAAAGCGTCAGAGAATGAAGGAGTGCCCGAACGTTTTATGGAGTCCGGATGGCACCCGTTTTATCACCTACCTTGCAGACCGCAGACAGACCAAGAAGCTCCCGCTGATCGCGTCCTATTCTGACAGTCTTAAGGATTTACGGCCGGAGCTTTATGAATATCCGTGCCCGTTTGTGACGGATGACGATGACGAGGTTCCTCACTACAGCCTGTATCATGGCTCTGTCAAAGACAAATCCATGACACGGGTCGATGCACCGGAGTTCCTCTATCCTGTGTTTACCGCAGCAAACCAGTCTACGGTAAAGTGGATGGAAGATAGCAGACATTTCTATTTCACCTGGACCTCGAGAGGCTTTCAGAACGGGCGCCTCTACCTCGGTGATGCCGAAACAGGAGCCTGTGAGATCGTTGTAGACGAAACTACCGATCTGTTTCTGAACCTTGGCGCATTTGGCCTGGTAGACGGCTACGGAAGCTATCTGTTTTCCAACTGCATCACGCGTGACGGTACCTTAGCCTTCTGGCAGAGTGAGCGAAACGGCTATGCCCATCTTTACCGTTACCGCAAAAACGGCCAGGGATGGACTTGTGAGGGTGATCTGTTCGATGTATCCCATAAGGAGCTGATCGTACAAAAGCTGGTCCGGGTCGATGAAACAGCAGAAACCATCTATTTTATGGCAAACAACGTGCCGGAATGCTCCGACCCGCTGTATTACCAGCTTTATTCCATCCATTTTGATGGCAGCGCCCTTACCCGCCTGACCCCGGAGGATGCCGTTCACCACATTTCTATGGGACAGGATGCCTTTGTGGATACCTATTCCCGCGTTGACCTTCCTCCGGTTACCGTACTCCGGAAAACAGACGGAACGCTGGTGCGCGAACTGGAGCAGGCTGATATCACGGATCTTCTTGCCTTAGGTTACCAGATGCCGGAGCGGATCACATTGACGGCAGCAGACGGAAAGACAAAGCTTTACGGCGTTTTCTTCCGCCCGGATACACCGGATTCCGAACATCAGGATTTCTGGCCGCTGATCGACTATATTTACGGCGGTGCCCAGCTTTACAATGTCCCGCGTGAATTCACCTGGGATAACGGCATGGACCGCGAGATCTACGGCGGACTGGAATCGTTTGCAAAGCTTGGATTTGCCGGACTGATCCTCGATGGTCGCGGAATCCCCGGTCGCGGCATGGACTTCCATAAGCTCAGCTATCACAACATTCATGCCTGCGCAGGACTGGAAGACCATGTCTACGCGTTAAATGAGCTGAAAAATCTGTATCCGCAGATTGATTTCAACCGGATCGGCATGTGGGGCAATTCTGCCGGCGGCTATGCAACCGTTTCTGCCATGTTAAAATACCCGGAGGTTTACCGTGTTGGTGTTGCTTCCTCCGGAAACTACGACCAGCGCATGTATGAGCATTCCTGGACCGAGCGTTACAACGGACTTTACAATGAGGAAGTTTACCGGTACGGAGACATCACCAGGCTGGCTGGCAACCTGAGCGGAAAGCTGATGCTGGCTTACGGCGCTATGGATGACAATGTTTCCATGGCACAGACCCTGCGGCTTTGCGATGAACTCAACGCACACAACAAACGGTATGATCTGGTTGTCCTGCCAAGAGCCAACCACAATGTACCGGCAAATGCCTACTTTGTGCGCCGGAAGATGGATTATTTTGTCCGGAACCTGCTTGGTACAGAGGATCCGGAAATCTTCGGAGAATAAGCAATGCCGGATCGCAACACAAAATTATAACAACAGGCTACTGTACTCGCATTTAGAAACGGTAACCATAAAAAATGAACGATAAAGAGGATTTACAAATGGAAAAACGTTATCAGGTCCTTCGCTGCGGCCGTCTCTACGATGGCATTACCCCGGAGTGGAAGACTGGGCAAAGTATTTTAATCGAAGATGACCACATTGCTGAGATCGGCAATGTGGTGAATATCCCGGAAGGGGCCAGGATCATTGATCTGACTGACTGCCAGGTTACTCCTGGTATGATTGATGCGCATATGCACATGGACTTTTTTGACTGGCATACCGTGCGCGAAGAGGTTTATTCCCAGAGTGAGGAGGCAAAAACCCTGGCAATCGCCCGCTGTGCGGAGAAAGCACTGCGCAGGGGCTTCACGACCGTCCGGCACGTAGGCGGCATCACCAGCAACAGCTACGGCGTTCTGGATGTAAAGCATGCCATTGAAAAGGGCTACTTCGCTGGAAGCCGTATCGTGGCTGCCCCGATGTTTCTCTGCTCTGCAGGAAGCCACGGGGATCTAAGCCAGGGCTTTGCCAGAAACCCGCTTCTGTCCCAGAAGCTTCAGAATGAACGCATAACCCTTGGCGTCGGCAAAGACTATTTTGTAAATGCCGTGCGCGAACAGGTCAAATATGGCTCAGATTTCTTAAAGATCATGGCAACCGGAGGCTTTTTTACGCCTTATGATACCCCGATCCAGCAGCAGCTCAATGACGAAGAATTAAAAGCCATTATGGATACCGCCCATGAGCTTGGAAAGACTGTGACTGCACACGTGTACACCAACGAACTGATGCAGAAGCTGATTTCCTTTGGCATTGACGGAATGGAGCACGGAAGCCTGATGAACCGGAAAACGGCCCAGATCATAGAAGAAAAAGGTATTTATCTGGTACCGACCTTTAGTCCATACGAAGAAGCTGTTCACTATGACCCGGAAGAGATCAAAAAGAAGCAGCCGGAATTCCGCAAAAAGCTGGAGCTTTACAAGGATGCGCTGCAGGCTGGCCGCGAAGTCATCTGCAGCAGCAAGATCAAGCTGGGCTACGGCACCGATTTTGTGGCAAACCACCAGAACTACGAAAGCGGATACGAATACGAAGCATGGATGAGCAGCGGCATGCATCCATTTGCCGCACTGAAGGCCGCAACCTCTGTGAATGCGGATATTTTGCAGCTTTCTGACCAGATTGGTACCCTTGAACCAGGAAAACTGGCCGATATCTCTGCATGGAAACGGGATCTGATGCAGGATAAAAAAGCTCTTTTAGACTGTGCTTTCGTCATGAAGGAGGGCATCCAGTACCAGACAGAGAGCTGCCTGTAATAACGCACCAGAGGCGCCACCGGCATCTCCCTAATATGCATGAAAGAAGAAGGAGCAGAATCACCTCTGCTCCTTCTTCTTTCATAATGTGATTGCAGACACACGGAAAATAATGTAAGATAAAAAATATATACGAATATAAGGATATTAGAAGTTCGATTACGGCATGGACTGTTTCCTGGAGCTTGCCGGAAAACTGAACTGCGGATATTATTCCAGCAACTTATAATAAACAAAAGGATGTACGCCTATGCCGAAAGGGACCAATCAGAAATTTAAGCTATACCGTCTTGCCCAGATCATGATGGAAAAGACCGACGAAGACCACTATATCACAATGTCTGAAATCTTAAATGCACTCAAACAGTATGAGATCACTGCAGACAGAAAAAGCATCTACAACGATTTAAAAGACCTTTCGTCCTTTGGGATCGAGGTAGAAGGAGAGCAGACCGGCAACCGCTATCATTACCATGTTGTCAACCGCCCTTTTGAGCTTCCTGAATTAAAGCTGCTCGTAGACGCAATCCAGTCATCCAAATTCATAACCGAAAAAAAGACGAATGTCCTGATCAAAAAACTGGAGACGCTGGTCAGTAAATACGATGCACAAAAGCTTCAGCGTCAGGTGTTTGTATCCGGCCGGATCAAAAACATGAACGAAAGTATTTATTATTCCGTAGATGCAATCCACACAGCAATCTCAGAAAACCGGAAAATCTACTTTAAATATTTCCAATGGAATATCAAAAAAAGCCAGAATTACGCCATCATGGCAAATTGTACCATATCAGCCCGTGGGGCCTTTTGTGGGACGATGAAAACTATTATATGATCGGCTTTGATTCCGAGGCGCAAAAGATCAAGCATTACCGTGTTGATAAGATGCTGGATATTGAGCTGTCCGAAGAAAAACGTGATGGGAAAGATTCTTTTAAAAAGCTGGATATGGCCGATTATGCCAAAAAGAGCTTTGGCATGTTTGGCGGAAAAGATGAAAAAGTCAGGATTCTGGTCCATAATGATCTAGCCGGGGTCATGATTGACCGCTTTGGCAGAGACATTATGATGATACCTGCAGATGACGAACATATTACCATAAATGTAGATGTCCGGGTAAGCAGGCAGTTTCTGGCATGGGTATTTTCGTTGGGACCGCAGGTAAAGATTCTCGGACCAGCAGAGGTTGTTACGGCCATGCAGGAAGAAACACGGCGTATGGTGGAGCAATATGGGATTTCAAAAACAAACGAAACTGAATAGGAGCGTTCCTTTGCTATTTTCAACTATTCGCGAAAGAATAGTTTAACGAATAGTTGTACCTGGTTACAAAACCGAAATGCTTATAAATATAAAGGATTTTAGCATTTCGGTTTTGTATCTGGTTTACCTACATTGACATTCTACTCTTTTCATTTAATAATTCTCTGCATGAACTTCAAAGTATGCCTGCGGATGTGCGCAAACTGGGCAGATTTCCGGTGCCTTCTCTCCCACTACGATATGTCCGCAATTGCGGCATTCCCATACCTTTACTTCACTCTTTGCAAATACTTCCTGTGCCTCTACATTGTGAAGCAGTGCACGGTAACGCTCCTCATGCATTTTCTCAATAGCTGCCACCATACGGAATTTTGCTGCAAGCTCCGGAAATCCCTCTTCCTCTGCAGTTTTGGCGAATCCATCGTACATATCGGTCCACTCGTAGTTCTCACCATCTGCAGCTGCTGCCAGATTCTCTGCCGTATTGCCAAGTCCGTTTAACTCCTTAAACCACATCTTTGCATGTTCTTTCTCATTGTCTGCTGTTTTTAAGAACAATGCGGATATCTGTTCAAAGCCTTCTTTTTTCGCTTTGGAAGCAAAATAAGTATATTTGTTTCTTGCCTGTGATTCCCCGGAAAATGCCTCCATTAAGTTTTTTTCTGTCTGAGTTCCTGCGTATTTGTTTGCCATGTGAATACCCTCCATTTATACATTTGTATTATCTGTAGTATGCCACTTTTTTCTGTTATTTTCCATTACATTCATAAATTGTTGTGAAATTCAGAAGATTATTTGGTTATTGTTCACAGGCCGGGATTTTCTAAATTGAAAATCCCGGCTGAAAATCCCGTACAATACCGTATTTGATTTTCTGATTCTTCTGTGTTAGAGTGTTATTATCTTCATCCTGCAATTTGATTAGCATTCACAATATGCTTAAAAACCATATTTTTTATACGAAAGACGAGGATTTAACGATATGAAGCTTCAGCGCCTCTTAAGCCTGCTGCGCCAGGCAATTGACCAGTACCAGATGATTGAAGACGGGGACCACATTGCTATTGGGATTTCCGGCGGCAAGGATAGCCTTACGCTCCTTTACGGACTTGCCAGCCTGCAGAAATTTTATCCGAAATCGTTCCGGCTTTCTGCAATCACGGTTGATATGGGACTGGATACGATGAATCTAGAGCCCGTAAAGGCCCTTTGCGACGGTTTTAACATTCCCTACGAAATCATCTCCACTGATATCGGAAAAATCCTTTTTGAGGCGCGTAAGGAGTCTAATCCATGTGCCCTTTGTGCAAAGATGCGGAAGGGTGCGCTGAACCAGAAGGCGCTAGAGCTTGGATGCAACAAGATTGCATATGCACACCACAAAGACGATCTGATCGAAACAGCCATGATGTCTCTGCTGTATGAGGGCCGCTTTTATGCATTTTCTCCTGTCACACATTTGGACCGGACGAACCTCACGGTGATCCGTCCACTGATGCTGGTATCGGAAGCTGACGTTAGGGGATTCCGCAACAAGTATCAGCTTCCTGTGTGCAAAAACCCGTGCCCTATGGACGGTCATACCCACCGGGAATATGTAAAAAACCTGATCCGCACACTAAATGCAGACAGCCCAGGGGTGCGGGAGCGGCTTTTTCATGCCGTAACGACAGGAAATATCGATGGCTGGCCGGATCATATCAAATAAAATGTCATCCCGACTCGAACATTTCTGACTGACAAAGAAAGGACTGAATATCATGGCGAATATTCCATATTATGAACAAAAGGATATTGAAAACATTAAGAAGCTGCGCGAAATGATGAAGGAGCTACCTCCATTCTGCACAGAATTTTTCCGTGGGATTGAGCCACGCACTTCCACCAGAACCCGCATTGCCTATGCATACGATCTCTCCGTCTTTTTTGATTTCCTAAAGAAAGAGAATCCGGTATTCGCAAAAATGGAACGCATGGACTTTAAGCTTGGGCATTTAGACCAGATTACCGTAACGGATCTGGAGGAATACATGGAATATTTAAAGTACCGGTTCAATGACCATAATCAGGAGGTCATAAACAAGGAACGCGGAATCATGCGGAAAATATCTTCTCTAAAAAGCTTTTACAACTATTTCTTCCGGACGGAAAAGCTGGCAACGAATCCTGCTGCCCTTGTCCAGCTTCCAAAGCTCCACGAGAAAGAGATCATCCGCCTTGATGTCGATGAGGTAGCGCTTCTCTTAGATGCCGTAGAACAGGGAGACGGCCTTACCGAGAAACAAAAAGCCTTTCACAACCGCACACGCCTGCGCGACCTGGCTCTGATGACCCTGCTGCTCGGCACCGGCATCCGTGTTTCCGAGTGCGTGGGACTGGATATCAATGACATCGACTTTAAAAATGGCGGTATCCATATTCACCGGAAAGGAGGAAAGGAAGTAACCGTTTATTTTGGAGCTGAGGTAGAAAACGCGCTTCAGGATTATCTGGATGAACGGTTTGGCATCGTAGCCGAAGAAGGAAGCGAGAATGCACTCTTCCTTTCCCTGCAGCGAAAACGGATCAACGTGCGCAGCGTAGAAAATCTGGTGAAAAAATATGCCAGGATCGTGACACCGTTAAAGAAGATCACCCCACATAAGCTGCGCAGCACTTATGGCACGAATCTGTACCGTGAGACCGGGGATATCTACCTGGTAGCAGATGTTCTCGGGCATTCAGATGTCAACACCACGAAAAAGCACTACGCTGCCCTGGAGGATGAACGCCGGAGAAGCGCAAGAAATGCAGTGAAATTGCGCGAGATCTAATTGTAGTAAAAATTTCTATTTTCTACATGTGGGATAAAAAAATTATTCAGCATGATGTTTTTATCCGTTAATGGAAGCTTACGGAAATCTTTGAAGATCGGTTTCTTTTTTTGTGGCTTTTGTGCTGGTTTGTCTGGTTGTGCTGGTTGTGTTTTCTCTGGTTTTGGCTCCTCTGTGTGGTCCTTTTCATAGTTCCAGTCAAACCTCTTCCATGCTGCTTTATTCCTGCATACCTTGCATGCACAAAATCCCTGGAAAATGATACCCTTGAGCAGCAGCTGCCTCCTTCCGGTTTCCTATCATTATACCCCATGCATCTTTGAAAAGCATTGTACTGCAAGTTGAAATAAGGTATACTTACCAAGTGCCTTCGTGTTCCCGCATTGCGCACACAATTGGCACCTGATCAACTGTAAAAAGGACTTTGAAACCATGATTGAACTAAAACACCTGACAAAAAAATATGATCATTTTCTTGCCGTGGATGACCTGAACCTGCGCATTGCTACTGGGGAGTTTTTTGGCCTTCTTGGACCAAACGGAGCCGGAAAGACCACGACGATCGGCATGCTTTCCACTCTCCTGCTGCCCACAGACGGGGAAATTCTTTTAGACGGGGAACCATTGACACGAAAAAATGACCGCTTGAAGCGGAAACTGAGTGTTGTAACCCAGGAATATTCCATGCGCCAGGATATGACAATGGATGAGATTATGCAATACCAAGGACGGCTCTACTATATGCCGGCAAAAAAAATCCGGGAACGTACCGAGGAGCTGTTAGAGTTCTGTGGTCTGATCGATTACCGCCGCCGGACCGTGCGTAAGCTTTCCGGCGGAATGAAACGGAAGCTCATGGTTTGCCGCGCCCTTCTGACAGAACCGGAAATTCTGCTTTTGGACGAACCGACTGCCGGTATGGACGCCCTGGCACGGCGGCAGATGTGGAACCTGTTAAAAAAGCTGAACCAGCAAAATCTGACTATTCTTTTGACAACACACTATATGGAAGAAGCTGAGACGCTGTGTGACCGGGTCGGATTTATGTGTAACGGAACACTCGGTGAAACAGATGCACCTGCCAATATGATCGGAGCGCTTGGGCGCTATACCGTAGATGAAGCTGCAGAAGGCGGCATCACAAACCATTATTTTCAGAGAAAGGAGGATGCAATCCACTATCTGTCCGCTTCCAGCACGGAGGCTTCCTTGCGCAGCACAACGCTGGAAGATGTTTTTCTGGAAAAGATCGGGCAGCAGCTGGAACGCAGATCATAATGGGAATTATAACCGTACTATGGGAAAAATGGGTAGAATTCCGCCGCGATTTCTATAAGATCACATTAGCCGCCATGATCGCACCTCTTCTTTATATTCTTGTGTTCGGCTTAGGCATCCAGACGATGTCGCATGGCCAGTCCTATCTGAACTTCCTGATCCCCGGCGTTGTTGCACTGACCACAATGAACGGAAGCTTCAATGCGATCGCACAGAATTTAAACGTCCAGCGCCTGTATGAGAAGGCGTTTGACCAGGTCATGATCTCGCCTACCCCGCTATGGCAATTCATTGCAGGACAGATCATCGGCGGAAGCCTGCGTGGTCTTTATGCGGGAATGGTCATCATTCTTCTGGTCCTTCCGATCGGAACGGGATTATGCTTTAATGGCTGGTCGTTCCTGTTTATGTTTTTAAATGGGGCGGTGTTTTCCACCATTGGAGTTGTGGTTTCTTTCTACGCCAAAAACCACGCGGATGTCCCGCGCTTTTCCAACTATGTCATTATGCCGATGGCATACCTTTGCAATACCTTTTTCTCGGCACAGAATATGCCTGACGGGATCCGCCAGGTGATCGAATATCTGCCATTGTCGCAGACCAGTGCTGCACTGCGCTGCATTGCCAACCATGAACCGTTCTCTTATCAGGGCATCGGCATTTTGCTTCTGTATCTGGTATGCTTTTCCTGTGCAGCATCCTGGTTTCTGTATAAAAAGAAAAACCTGTAATATAAAAAGGAGCCGTTTCTTATGAAATCGATACCGATACACCAAATGTTCCGGAAAGCAGTTCTCATCCCTCTGTTTTCTATTGCATTTTTGTCTGGCACCCCTTATGCCACAGCGGCTCAGACATCACTTTCACCAAAAGCAGAGCTTGCAGACGGAGAATATGCCATTGAGCTGAGCATGACAGGAGGAAGCGGAAAAGCATCCGTTCAGAGCCCGGCACTACTCACGGTGGCAGATGGAACTGCTTACCTCTCCATCACCTGGAGCAGCCCAAACTACGATTATATGATCGTAAATGAACAGAAAATCTTAAACGACAGCAAAGAGGGGACGAATTCACATTTTACAATTCCAGTTCCGGATCTCACCAGAGAACTGGATATCATTGCTGACACACTGGCTATGGGCACGCCATATGAGATTCCGTATCAGCTACAGCTTTATCCAGATTCCATAAAATCAAAAAGCACCCTCCCGCAGGAAGGTGCCAAACGTGTTTTACTTACAGCCGCCGCTATGATCGTCGGTGGCGGCATCCTGAATCATGTGGTTCAGGAGCGTCGGAAGCAGGACTATACCGGGAAACGGCGTTAAACTGTTAAGTTACTCATAAGTAAAGTAGCGGTATCCTTACTCCCAAACCAGAAATTGGAACATCGCTACAGCTGCTTTACTGCCTGTAAAAGATCCGCAGCTGCTTTTTGCGGGTCTTTTGCTTTCATGATCGCGGATACAACCGCAATTCCGTCTGCCCCGCTTCCGGCCAGGATTCCCATGTTCTCCAAATTCAGCCCGCCGATCGCTACTACCGGAATCGGAACTGCCTTACAGATATCCGACAAGGTCGAAACTGCAGTCAACACGGTCGTTACCTTGGTTGTGGTCGGGTAGATTGCCCCGACACCAAGGTAATCTGCGCCATCCTCATAAGCTTTCTTTGCTGCTTCTACTGTTTTTGCGGTTGCACCAACAATTTTATCCGGTCCAAGTAAGCGACGTACCTCAGCGACAGGCAAGTCAGAGGCTCCTACATGGACACCTGCTGCACCACATGCCATAGCCACATCGGCACGGTCATCGATGATCAGCGGAACCTGATATCGATCGGTGATTTTCTTGATCTTGCAGGCCTTTTCCAGATAGTCACGCCCCCCTGTATTTTTTTCTCGAAGCTGCACCAGTGTTACGCCGCCCTTGCAGGCCTCTTCCACCGTATATAAGAGAGATTCCTCTGTATGATAGGTACTGTCTGTCACAAGATACAGACTCAGATCCAGATTTTTTGTCATAAGGTTTGCCTCTTTTCTGTTTTCTCTGTTTTCTTTTTAATGATTTTTCCAAGAACCGCATTCTACAGTTTCCTGTGAAAATCAAAACGCATGCTGTCGTATTCTTGCTTCTGACAGAAGCTGATCTTCCCCCAGAGCATAAATTTCATCGAGCAGGTTTACCTGAAAGCTTCCGGGCCCGCGGGAAATCCCGGAAGCATGTTCCCCAGCAATTCCCATGGTAGCTGCTGCAAGAAGTGCTGCTGTTGTTCCAGTCCCGGCAGAATTTCCTGTATTTCTGGAAGAACCATTGTCCTGAGAGCCAGCCATTTTGATGTCTTTGCTCTCACGATTTCCCCGGACCACGGATTTTCTGCTATTTCCTGGAAGATAAGCCGCTGTAAGTGCGCCTACCATACAGCCGGTACCCGTGATCCCAGATAAGCTGGCATTTCCATTTGAAACAAGAAATACATCCTGGCTATCTGCGATCAGATCCTGCTTTCCGGTTGCCATAACTGTACAGCCAAGGTGAAACGCAAGTGTCCTCGCTGTACGGCAATACCAGTCCTCGTTTGCATCGGAAAGTGCATCCTGGACTCCTGCATCTATTCCGGTCCCGTGAAAAGGAAGCTCTGCAACAGCCAGAATCTCAGAAATATTCCCCTTGATCACAGAAAATACTCCGTTTTCCAGCAATTGCTTCGCGTAATCACGGCGAAGGCTGCTGCAGGTAACCCCGACTAGATCTAACAGTACTGGAATATGGAGCTGGTTTGCTTCTGTAAGCGAAGCTTTCATGGATTCCATCCGTGCATCCGTGATATTTCCAAGATTCAGCATCAGCGCAGAAGAAACCGCCGTGATCTCTCTTACTTCTGCCGGATGCTCTGCCATGATCGGTCTTCCCCCTGCCGCCAGTATGATATTGGCACAGTCATGGATAGAAATCGGATTGGTAATGCAATGGATCAGAGGTGCCGTTTCTTTAATATACCTTCGAATCTCCAGCATGCCCTGCAGCTGCATGGACTGTTTCAGTTTTCTTTCTTCCGTTTCTGTCATAAACCTTTGCTCCCAGACTCTCTTGAAATTTTGCCAGCATTCCGGTCTGGCTCAATGCCTTCAGGAATACATAAGCTGCGATGCCTCCCATGATCGTTGCGGAAATAAACATCGGGGTATAATAGAAGGCGTTCAGACCATCGCGTCCCATAATAAACGCCATGACCGGATAAGATACCAGGGATCCAATGATTCCGGTACCAAAAATTTCACCAAATACGGCACAGATGATTTTTCCCTTCGATGCACGGTAAAATACACCAGATAAAAACGCTCCAAATACCGCACCCGTCAGTGCTAACGGCGGAATACCCATAAACATCATACGGATCACACCGATCATACAGGCGCAGAGAAGGGAATACCACGGTCCCATAAATACAGAACAGGTAATATTGATCAGATGCGCAGTCGGGCACATTCCCTCAATCCGTAAGATCGGTGAAATTACGACTCCGATTGCTACCATCATAGCTAAAAATACCATGCGAAACGTTTTCATTCTTTGTTTTTCCATTTGTTTGTCCTCCTGTTTTTTCCAGAATCCTGCCGCCAGAGCCAGATTCCAAAGAAACAGGTCAGATAGCGGCAGGTAGTGTACGGTATGACTCACGTTCTGCATCATTATGCGAAATGTGAATAAGACAGTATACTAATTCTTGTTCGGTCGAAGTTTACTTACTTCCTCTCACTCCGAAAACACGGATTCCCATCGCTATATAAACTCCTTCTGCCAGACTGCAGGGCGCTCCCCCTCCAGTCTACTTTTCCTGCAAAATATGATTCTGTTCCTGTTCATGCGTTGCACAAACACACTTTCAGGATTTCCAGCTGACAGAGACGTCTCCCCTGCATCTGGAGCTTTTGCAGTACATCCGGATACTAGTTTCTATAATCATTATATTTCATAGGACGCACTTTCCTATGAAACAAAAAAATGCGCCTTCAGGAAATTGCCCGAAGACGCACACTTCTATTCCTTGCTTCCCTCCGTTGGCATTACCCAAATCAGGTACGGTCGAAGATCGATCTTCCTCTCAGCCTGTCTCACAGACTCCCGCGCTTTTTCTCTTTTAACGTAAGTAAGAATAACACAGAGACTTGACTCTGTCAACTGTATTGTCGTTATGTTACCGTTGTGTCACCATTGTGTTACTGTTCACAGGTAGGGATTTTCTGAACTGAAAATCCCGTATAGTACAGTTATAGTTTATAGCTTCCGGATACCGTTCAGCGTCAAAAACATGGTTGTTAATTCTGCACATGGAAATGCCATCCATACCCCATTCATGCCAAATACAGCAGAAAGGAGGAAAGCAAACGCAAGGATTGCAACAAACCCACGGGATACAGAAGCTGCAAACGCCCAGCGTGCTGACTCTACGGCACTTAGGATATTGGTTCCGACAATATTAACTCCGGCAAACAAAAAACCGGTAAAATAAATCTTTAATCCCTGTCTTGCAAGAGCTGCCAGCTCTGCACTTTGTTCCTGGTTAAAAATTCCAGCCATCGGTTCTGACCAGAGCTGTACGGTCACAATAAGCAAGCAGGCGACACATAA